>OGIE01000464.1_pt1 | contig 60413 bp, 97 predicted proteins | sample 1571581 | NCBI WGS metagenome assembly OGIE01 (sample SAMEA2582021, study PRJEB24529) | metagenome | biome: Human gut stool | place: China | collected 2011 | reverse complement strand
GCCGCGATTCCTCCCGCGGCTAAAGCCGCGGGTTTCCTCGCGGATTTATATGAACCTGTTATGTTGGGCGACTACCCAACATCACTGGTACATATCGCGTACAAAACGATATTGGTGCCATAAACCAAACTGGTTCTGTGTCAGGCGCCTTTTACAAAGATGGAGGCGAATATTACTCAGTAAACGGAAACATCAACTCCTATGGCGCTCAACCACTTGCTCTATCTGCCAACCGAAGCAGTGCAATTTATGGAGCGTCAAATGTGGTTCACCCTGCAAGCCTTCGAGGGTTGGCATGTATCAAGGCTTGATGCAGGCTAGAACCCGAAGCGAAGATGGTTGAACAACATTGGACCCTCCGTAAATGACGCTTTCTCGTGAGGCTTGAAAAGATACTCTGGCGATCTCAGATTTGCCTTCCAAATTGGTGCCCATACGAAGTTCTTCGACTGCAAATGCGCCTCCCGTCCAAAATGCCGGATCACCTTCAAAGGAAAATCCAGTCTCAAGGCCAGTGATGTTGGGCCCAACATCACTGGGGGTTTGAACATTCCAAATGGATCAGAGGTTTCTGGAAATAACTATTTCCAGACGGAAGGTTGCTTTTTGTATGAAGGAAGAACTAATCCTTTCCGGAGAGGGAATACCCAAAATCCAGGTGAAGGCGGAAGAATTGCCGTTTCCGCCACGATGTCATCTTCGATATTCGGGGAATCTACGTCAGTGCAACCATCATCTTTATGTGCTCTTGCTTGCATCAAGTTTTGATGCAAGAGAGCAAGTGCAACGCTGATGGCTGAACAACTGAAGACATACCGTATGTTGAAGAACTTCGAGACGCATCAAATCCCGCGCCGGAAGAATACACGTTATCCGAACCATGCCGCTGGGAAGAGTCTGATGAAGCAAAAAAGCAACCTATATACGAAGGACCACTGGTTCGGAAATTACCAAACGAACCCGTGATGTTGGGTAACCCAGCTTCGAGGTACTGTCCGACCTTCGCGGTGTCCGTTGTGCCTTCAATGAATCGATCGTCCAAATTCGGAAGCGTAAAGGTAGTCGATCCGTCTCCTGCGCCGAACTTTGTGCCGATTGCAGCAAAGAGCGCAGCATACTCCGTTCGGGAAACCTGACTCCCATTACAAAGAAGCCATCCCGTTGGGATGGCTGTCGTTGCGAAGAAGCAAATTGCACCGGTTGGAACTGAACTCGAACTTTTCGTGTTCAAATACTCTAGGACGGCCTTTACCGTCGGGTTGGCCGTAATCGCTTTGGCTTGTGCCATAGGATCGTCTCCATATTAAGAAACTGTGATGTTGTTTTCGGTCGCAAATTCGGTGAAGGCCTGAACGACCCCAGGGTCATTGGCCAAGATCGCCTGCTTTGTTGCTGAAGGAGTCATCATCTTTGTGTTGTCGGTTCCGGCCTGAGCCTCTTCTTGAGAAGCCACGGTGGTCCTTTCATCAACGTATTGCTTCGTTGCCGCTCCCAGAGCTTCAGCCGGGTCTCCGTGAAGTAGGAGACCTCCGGTCATGGTGCCGCCGGCAAGCGGCAACCTTGCGCTGATCTGCGTCTTGAGCCAGTTCAGCGTCTTCAAAATTTCTGCATTCGCGCTCATGAGATTTCGTTCTCCGAGTTGAATTGCGCAAAGGCGTCAAGAACACCCTGCGCTTTGTCATTGACCCCGCTCACTTCGGTCTTTGTCGAGTAGGTTTCTTGAACCGTGGTTGACAAGGCTGTGATCGCGCTTGTCACGAACTGCACCATCAAGTCTTTGAAGTGAGAGAGGCCTACTAAGTCGAGAAACTTGTTGGCCATCTCAACCCCCTAGGATTAGGCTGCGAAGAGTTCGTCAATTTCCGAGGTGGAAATTCCTTCAAAGACAACCATGGGAGCCATCGGGTCCCACGATTCTCCGTTCCAAACGACGTTCATGCCGGCATCGATGCCGTGTTCCGCGTCCTTCTGTTCGACGTTGTACATGTCGCCGTTCTTCACGCTTCCTGTCGGAAGTGCGGCATAGTTTTCGACCGAGCCGTGATAGATAACGGCGGTCGTGATGTCGGACTTGGTCGCATAGTTCGAAAGATCGATGTTCACTCCCTTGGAGTTGACAGGCAGCGCCGATCCGTTGAGGCTGACGCTTTCGATCACGTTGACCTGAGCACCAGCTGCCACACCCGACAATTTGGTGAAATCGGCAGAACTCATCAGACCGTTTGCTGATGCATTTGCGAGCTCGTAGGTAGTGTCCTGAGCCGGAATTCCAAGGTCAGTAATGTCGGTCTTGGTCACTGCGGTGCCGACAGTCACATGGCCACTAGCATCCGTGGTGATCTTGTAGAGATTGCTGGGAAGTGCCCCGGCCGTGGAAGTCGGGTGCTGATAAACGGGCGACTCAACGCCGTCGATCTTGATGTTTCCGTTGGTTTCAGAGTCTTCGACTCGATTTGCACCGGTGGAAATCCCTTCCAACTTAGTAAAGTTGGACGAGCTCATCAGACCGTCCTGAGATCCGGTTGCCAGACCGATTTGCTGCTTAGGGATCGTGACAGTGCCGAGCGTGGCACCGGAAATGGATTTGAGAGTTACGACCTGGCCATCAATCGAAATGCCCCCCCCCGCGACTTCTTTCAACTTGCTGTCGTAGTAGGTCAGGCCGGTCATGTCAAGAAACTTATTCGGCATCGTTTATGCTCCAAAAAGATTGTCGATTTGTGATTGATCAATCACGTCACTTTCAGAGAAAGAGCCTGGTTCGCCCTTCTCTCCCTTATCCCCTCTGGGGATTCCAAAAAGAAAAGAGGGCTCTTCGTCAGAACCCTCTCTCGTCACAGTTGCTTCCGATCCTTCCGGAAGAGTCTTGGCGTCTACCGAGATCGATGGCGTTTTTCCATCATTGCCCGAATCACCTTTGCCTCCTTGAATTCCCGGAATTTGAACCTGAACAACTTGAAAACCATCACAACATTTCAAGCACGTCAAATCGTCACCCCCTGTCGCACCTTGATGCTTCCCTCGATTGCACGGAAGACATAACCGGAATCGTTCTCCATCACGATGTCGTAAAGAAGCTTCGCGGCCGGGTAGCCTGCCGTTATCTCGTTCGGAAAACGAGCGAGAATCGATCCTCTTTCATTGTCAAATTGAATACGGCCGTTATCCGTGCTCAATTCATCCAGAACACGGCCATAAGCGTTGTTTTTGACCTGCATCCTTGCGGAGTAGCCGGAGAAATCAACAGCTTTTCCCACTCCGTCAACACAAATGAACATGCAGGCAAAGTCCGTTCCCTTATTCAGAACCAGATCAATCTGTTGCATCAGTTCACCCCGTTTTCCTGATTGAACTGTGAGAAGGTGTCAAACACGCTTTGCATGTCAGAAGCCAAGGCATATGTTTCCTGTGCCTCTGATTTGGTCAGATACGGAGTCAGGTCGACCTTTGCGTCTACTTCAGCCTTTGTGTAGGTATCAGAAGCATCGGCGGCCCCGATGTTTGTGCGTGCCACCGACTTCTGAGACGTGTTGAGCTGCTGAGAGCTGTCGTAGCGAACGACGCCGTTTGCGAGCGCTGCGGCATTGGCTGCTGATGCGGCTTGGCTTTGAGCCAGAAGCGAATTTGCTTCTGCTCGAGTAGCAGACTCTTGCGCCGTAGTTGCGGCCTGCCGTGCCGTGTAAGCATCCTCTCGAGCTGACTCGGCCGATGTCTGTGCCGTCTGTGCGCGACTAGCTGCGTCTTGTGCTGACGTGTTTGCAGTCTGCGCCGCCTGTCGTGCGGTTTCGGCTTCGGTTGCAGCCGCTTCGGCATCAATCTTTGCGGCATCCGCTGACTCTTTCGCCGCACGAGCCTCCGTTACTGCTGTTCCCGCTTGAGTTTGTGCGGAATTTGCTGTCTCAATGGCTTGCCCGGACTGCGTCAATGCATTGTTTGACGTGCTTAGAGCCGTCTGAGACGCACTCAAAGCCTGCTCTGCTTTTCGCTTGGTCTCTTCTGAGATCCCGCTGTAGTCAACAATTTTTCCGCCGAGGTCATTGATGGCATCTTCGGTCTGCTGAATGAAGGAAGCACCAGACAATGCTCCCGTCGGCGATTTTGCGTACTGAAACTTTGTTTTCTCGGCCATTTTTCATCACACCTCGTGTTCCGTCGCAAAATCAGAAAATGCTTTCTCAATCCCTCGAGCCACGTTTTCAGTTGTCTGCAATTCAACGTTCCCGGAAAGATCGGTACTGACGGTTCCAGTCACATCCCCAACCAATGAGATCGAAATGGAAACCTCAAGCTTTGATGCACTGGCCGCCGTTTCGTTTTTGCCCAAGGCGCCGATGTTCGTGCGCGCCTGCTGCTGTTGACCTGTCTGAAGAGCTTGCTGAACATAAAGAACGACTGAACCGCTGTCTGCCCACGTCTCGGCATCCGTACCGGGCACGACACTCGCACTGGAAGGTCCGTTTTCTTTGAGGCACTTGTACTTGGTGCCTAAGTAGAGAACCTCGTTTCCAACCTCGTAATCAAGTGAGGATGAGTACTGCATCAAGCCGCCCTGCTGGTACCACAGCAAAAGCTGAGACAACAGATAAAAAGCTCCGTTGAAATCTTCTCGTTTCGGCGGCATGCCACCTTCACCGATAGGCTGGCTTGTCTCTAATCGCCATCCTTCAGCTTGAGAAAATCGACCTGTCCCTGCCTGCTGTGAAGTCGCCGGCGGAATTGTCTTGTCGCCTCTTTCCGCGAGCGCGGTAGTCAAAAGATGTTGAGGATATTTAGTAGCCATTGCAAAAATTCCGCCTATGAAAAAACCCGCTCGAGGCGGGTTCTGTTTTCTGGGTCCGTGTTTGTTTGGTCAGGCATTCATCGGGAACTCTTGCCCCGGATTGAAAACACCCTGGTCAAAAGGCTGAAGATCCGATCCGGCAAAGCCAAAGATCGCATCGTCCGGGTAGATCACCAAGAAGTTGGTCATCACACCCATAGGTCGGTTCAGAAGGCCATAGGCTCGCAAAATCGTGATTTGCAAGTCGCTCATTGAGCCGGCCACAACGATTGATCGGATACTCATGTTCTGGTAGTCCACGATGAAGACTTGCTGATCCGTCAGCTGCGACAGCAACCGGTTCATGGTGGCGGCGCTCGAGTCGGAGATATTGCAGAGCGCTCGGTACATGATCAGGAACCGGTAATAGTCATCGTCAAACCGAATAAATTCACCGTCCACTTCGATCAGTCGGTCCACGCCGACTCGCTTGCCCCACCAGTCCAAGAAGACGCCCTTCGCCGTTCTGGCATCAGCAACGTCTCTCAGCAACTGATCCAGTTGCTCAGTCGCATCCAAAGCATTGTGAAAGATTTCAGCCAAGGCTTTGAAGTTCGGAGCATGGGCGTACTGGCTCTGCATGGCGATGCTTGCCTTGCTGGGCACATCAGCCATTTCCCTAACATCATCAACCTGTTGCAGGTCCTCCCATGTCTGCGTTGTGCTCATGGTTAGCCTCCGAAGACAAGAGTGATCGTATCTTCACTGATTGTCGGGCTCTCGTTTGCAGGAACTTCCACGTAGTCAGCCAATCCCTCGCTGTTCATGCCGATCAAGACTGACTTGATGGGAGCCTTCGTCACATCTTTGATGCACTGGTAGAAACGATCTGCATACACAGTCGTGGCGAGCTTCACACGTGGATTTTTCTGGCTTCCCTGCCCCAAGAAATCTTGAATGATTGCCTGTTTGACATTGGATTGCGTAACTTCGTCCATGTTCTGGTCGAAAAAAGTCACCTGAATGTCGAAATCCACGATTGTTGGACGGATGATTTTGTAGGTGTACTTCGCGTTGTAGTGCTCTTCGTCAACGCAAGACACGTCGTAGTTGCCGCTGGTTCCGCAACCTGCTGCCTTGCAATCGAAAATCGTCTCCGCAATAGCCTCATCGTCCCCGCCAACCACACAAGCCGCCACGCTATGCGGCTCGAGCGTAACCGAGTACTGAACTTGCTCGGCATTGGTGTAGTTTTCAAGGACTACGCAGTCCAGAACGCCATCAAGATTCGCCAGACGGCTCTGCATCGTCGGCGGAGTTCCGTGGGCATTTTTCGCATAGGATTCAAGCATGCGATTCAGAAGTTCGCCATCTGGCTCAACATCTCGACCTGTCACGCCAGCTGCATCATTTGTCACGGCATCCCATCCTGGCACAACTGTCACAATCGTGTTGACCGTACCGGCCCCGATTTCTACGGCACCGTGCTCCACCGTTGCAAAAGTCGTGTCCACAGTTCCGTTGGAACCAATAGTTGCCCCCAAGGCGGCGTTGTGCCGGAGCTGGTTGCCGTTGTCATCCTCAACCAGAACTCCATAAGGAATGGTCGTTCCCTTCAACCCTGTGCAAGTACATACGACAACCGTAGGTTCAGAAACCTTTCTCTTCACCCCATACAAGTTGGCTAGAGCGTCTAAAAACTGACCTCTTGCGGTCTCTGGATTGAATTGGTTTGCCAAGTACGCAACTTCCGAGTTTTTAGCCTCGTTTTCCGAAGCCACAACATCGATAAGTTGCCCCATAGGGGCCGTTGAATCGACATTGACAGGGTCACCATTGGCAGTTTTCGGCATTGCCTCTTGTACGGCACTTGCCAAGTCGTCGCGCACTTCTCGAGTGGTCGGAATTGTGACGCCCGTGTTTTCATCAAAGATAACTTGTGCCATATCCGTACTGAGTTTCTATTTCGATCTTGCCGTGCAACGTGCGGGTTTCCTGATCGATTTCCGTCAGCTCAATATTGACGACGGAAATCACACCCGGAACACTCAGAGTTGCATTACGAAGCCGTTCCGTCACAACCGATTCCTGCAACGGTTGTCCCAACTGGTCCGTAAACCAATCAATGCCTTCGTCGTAACGAAAATAAGCGTCGTTCAGAAACAATCGACACTCATTGCAAACGTTCTGGCAAATGGCCTCAGCTTCTTTCAAAATGCTCAAGTTCCCGTTCGAGTCAAACTGGAGGTCCCAGTTCGGTGTCAGAGCTAGAGTATTTTCTGTGTGCATTACTTAGCCTCCGACGTGGTTCCGCCCTGCGGACAGTCGTGAACGTGATTCTGCAGACTGATACCGCCTGCAGTCACGTCTCCTGTTGTGCTCAGATTTCCGGTAACGCTTGCACCACTTCCACCACTAACTGTCATACCTCCGGTGCCGGAGATCAGTTCCCGAACCGTGAGAGTCTTTTCAATCGTGGTGTCCCCCGTGATCGTTACGGACGGGCTGTCAATCTTGGTCGAGCCCGAGGCGTTCACAGTGACATCGATCGAGTTCACCACAACCGATTGAGGGGCCGTCACCGTAACCTGTCCGTTGTCCTCAATGCGTATAAAAGTTGTCGGCTTCTGCCCCCAGAATCCACCGAAGTAAAAGCCATCCGAGATGCTGTAGCAGCGGAAGGAACCAGGCTGGATCGGTTCAGAACCACCGTTCAAAGCAGAGACATCCTGCTGCGCAAAAACCGCCAATCCAATGTCTCCCGGCTTAGGGTCGACAATGATCGCTGCCGTACCGTGCTGCAGGCGAAACCAACGTAGTTTGGGGATGCTGACAACGTCTAAAGCATCCCCTTTTGCAGATCGCATCTTGATCAGAGGCGTTGCCGACAAGTACCCGGCACCTCCCCCTTCTGCAGGCCTTTCGACCTTGTCCACTCTCACCGGAATCGCAGTGTTCACCAACCCGCAGACGATTGAGCGGATGACAAAGTCCAAGACGTTGTATTCGCTCGAACCAGTGAATTCACCGCTGTTTTGGCTTAACTCTTCGCTCATTTCTCACTCCTCGATCCACATTCCTTGGAAGGATGTGGACCATGAGCCTCCTCCCGGGTTGTGAGCACTCAGCTCGTGGACCAACTGCGTGATCTTGTAAACCCCCGAAGCGCTCGGGATGATGGTTTCGAGACGAACGGCTCCGCCGATCTTCAGATCAGGTCTGAAGAAGCTCTTCGCATTGACGCCCTGGTTTGTGAACGTCGGGTATCCGATCATCCCAGTCTCTGCAGACACGATCGGAATGCCGCCATCCGTTCGCGTTGAGCCCTTAGCCATCAACACGACCCGGTTGTCATCAATCAGCAGATCACTTCCCGTGTCCCGTGCGATTTGGCGCATCTTGGTGATCGGATCACCAGTCAAGACACAGTCGGCGACCTGAGCGTCAACATCCACAGACTCAAATGTGTATCCGCACTCGGCGCACAGTTGCTCGCACAAGCGCGTAGCCGATTGCGACCCCTGGACGGCGATCTGAGGCGTCGGCTTCAAGACGTTATAAGCACTGGTTTGTGCCTCAATCTTGAGAACCGGTCGGGCTCCGTTCAAATCGGCATAGGACACCGTGACTTCGCCCTGAAAGATGCTCGAAAGCTCCGTCCCCTGCTCTCCCGCCGAAATCTCGATGGCGTTCCACCTTCGATTCAGCGGCTTGAAGGCTAAGGTTGTTAACTGGGCCATCGTGTCCAATGACAAGCCAAAGATTTCAACCTGAGCCGTCGCAAAATCGACACCGCCGGTCTTGCTGATGTTGACGTTGGTCGCATACCCCTGAAATGTGTACTGGTTGTTTGCGCCCTGCACATCCAGCGCAATGCTGACCGCAATGTCTTTCAGGCTGTAAGTTGATTGCATTCTTCTTCCGTCAGGTAGCAAAGAACGTATCGGGTACCGAGTTCGGAGTATTCCGGATGGTTTTTCCCGTCCTGATCAGCAAAAACCAATTTGCCCTTGAAGAGGTTGGTGTTCCAAGCCGGAATCTGCTCTCTGTTCTGGCAAATGTGCGTTTTACAAACATCTACATCGTCTGCAGTCAGAGACAAAAACAAAGCACTTCCCGTCTGTCGAATGTTGATTCGGCAGTTCTGATCATCAAGAACGACAGAAAAAGACTGGTTCGGAACCGGCTGCAAAGGAATTGTGTACATATCCGCCTCAGTTGAAGATGTCGTACAAAACGCTGTTTTGCGCCCTCACTTGACCTCTGTTGGTCTCATCCGCACTTGTCGGGTTTCGGGGAGACCATTGAACGGTCTGAGTTGCCAATGACACAGCCTTGACCTCTTGAAACGAACATGAGACTTCCAAAAGGTTGACGCCGTTCGTCGCAGAACGAGTCGTGCTGAACCCGACAAGAGTCATGTTGAAAAACACTCTTGAAGGCGTCACGATCATGAATGTCGATGTTCCTTGACGGCATTTCTCAAGCGTAGACAGCGCTGTGTTTTGCCTGGAGTAGTCTCCTGCAAACAGAAGGCGGACCGTCACCTCAATGGGTGTCGGCACCTTGTCGTAGGCAAAAAGGCGACCGTTTTCCTGAGGCTCAATCGGGATGCTTGCCGTATTGGAATCCTCGAGCTGGTCGACCGTGTCGTAGTCGCAAATCTTGCGACCCGAGCTGTCAACGACAGCCCAAGTTTCTGTCTGGGGCATTTTCAATCATCCTTTTTGAACAACTCCGGTTTGAGCGTTCACGAGGTTTCGATTCGAACGAGTCAAGGCGCGATCAACACCGACCGAAACGGCCTGTCCTACCGCTTGAGGATCAGCCGTTGTCTGGATGTGGTTCTCGACAGTCACCTTCATGTCGTTCGTGATTCCGCCCGATCTCTCGGACTTCTGTCGGACCGCCGCAATCGCACCATTGGCAACAGGCATCTGAGGCATCGAAATTTCTCCGATCAACTGAGCGGCCACGGGTTGAGGACTTGAAAGCAGCAGATGCTTAATCAACTTTTCGTTGATCCGTCTATCAACGCTTTCGTGGCTTTCTCGAACCGCTGACTTGTTCAGTACGGTCTGAGCTCTGTTGACCTTGACCGACCGAGGAATTTCTTGTTCCTCATCATCGGGATACTCGATTCCGTCATCTTGATAGTTTTCCCATTTGATACGACTTGGACGTCGATTTTCTATGGCATCGCCTTTGTCTCCACCATCTTCATCGTCATCCTCAAATAGACCGGAGACGAGGGAACTAAAACCACCAAGAAGGCTTTTGAGCTTTTCTTTCAGCCAGCTCAGTGCTTTTGGAATTCCCTCGACAATGGCCCGCGGAATGTTGGCGATAACGGATCTAACCTTTTCAAAGGTGCTGGTAGCCGCCGAGTAAACGTCTCCGAAAAATCCGAAGATCGAAGCGACAGCATCCGCAATCTGCCCTGGAATGCTTGCGATTGCCGTCAGGAAATTGCCGAGGTTTTTACGGAATTCGTTGATCTGTCGATCGCTGAACCCGATCCATCGCATGAAGTCGCCAAAGAGCGATCCGCCTCCTTCCAAGAAGGACATCAGATCGTCTATAGCAAGCCCAAGCGCCGCCACCGCTGCGATGACCACACCGAGAGGATTAGCCATTAGAACCGCATTGAAAGCGGCAACAATGGTCGTTCCTGCCTTTACCGTAGCAAAAAGACCTTTCAGTCCGCCGATCAGGGCCAGGATTTTTCGAAGGTACGTCCCTGCAATTACTGCTCCGAGGCCACCCAACAGAATTTTGACCGCTCTCGAATGTTCGTTTAGAAACGCCAAGCCATCGGACAGAACGCTCAACACCTTGTTCACGATGGGCAGAACAGCCACAGCAATCGTGTTTGCAAGCGACTGAGCCGTATTCGTGAATTGACGCCACAGAATGTTCATGCGGCGGGCGTTCTCGGCTTGCTCCTTCGTGAAAGCCACGCTCTTGTAGCTTTCCGCGACCTGATCTGCCGCATCCTTGTGTTTGATGAAAATCGCAGAGGCTTCCTGAGACAGCCCCATGGCACGCATGAAGTAGCGCGCCTGGACATCCGTCATGCCCTTGACGTGTTCTCCCATTTTGAAGAACTCATCGGCACCACGCCCCGTCTCAATCGTCCACTGCTGCAAGGCATCCTTGAACGCCTCAGCAGAACCGCCGGCATCTCGGTTTGCCTTAGCCCACGCATCGATTTTCTCAACAGCCACACCGGTGCGTTCGCTCAGGACAGACAGCTCTTCGCCCATCTGCGAAAAGTTCTGAGCCAAGCGTCCGCCGGCAAACGCTGCGGCAATCGGCGCAAACAATGTCTTCAACAGAAGACCAAGTCCGCCAAGCTTGCTTTCGATCGAGTCAAAAGCTCTGCCGGCCGTTAGAGCGGCTTTTTGCGACGTCGTGCCGATGTCAAGAATTTGCTCCGCGACTTCGTCCGAGACCTTGCCGGCAATCAAACCGCTTTTCGAGAACTGGATTGCGATTTGATCAATAGGCTCAAGGGCCTCGCGCATCTTGCGTTCGAACTCATTGAGCCCGTTCGCAACCAGCCGAAAGCCTTCGGTCGCCCGCCCCTCAAAGTCGTTAATCGACTTGGCTGCTCGATCCAACCCGTCAAGGAGCTTTTTCGAATCAATTCCAAGCTCAAAAAAGAGCCCGTTTTCATTGTTTAGCATTCTCAAAAGCCTCTTGCTGTTTTGTGTTGGCTAACCAGTTGTTGTAGGAACGAACCTGCAAAATCTCGTAGAGCATGTAGGCATCTTCAAGCGTCAGATCACGCTTCAGGTCAAGCAGTGAAGCCAGACCTGCTTCCACAACGGCCCCGCAAACGCGAGGCACGTTGGAATAGGCCGCGGCGCCAGCTACTTCTGAGCACTTGGCCCGGTAAAGAGCCTCGCGAGGAAACTTGAGAGCGTGCCATCTGAAAAAAAATCGAAATTCAGCTTTGCGGCCTCAAAACGAAGCTGAACAAGCGTCAGCGGACTTTCGATAAGGCTTGCATTGGCACCCGTAAGTTGCACAAACTGCTCACCATTGATCAAATGGCAACATGCCAAAAGATCATCCAAAAGAGGCTTCGCGTCCTGGTAATCAAGCCTAAGGATGGATGTCATCAATCCGTTGGTTCCATCCTCGATGGAAGAACGCAGATTTCCGACATTCTTACCAAGAGCCAAAGCCGCGCGATACATCCACTGTTCGGCCTGGAGCGCAGGCATCCGACGGATGCGAAACTGCCTTTCGGTCGATCTGTCTTGAATCGTGATCGTTACAGAGTCGTTCATTAGAAGACATCCTCAAAATCGAAGGTCCAAGTAGTAGGCTGCAGCGTGCGCTGGATGGCCGGCATCGGTGGAGCACTCTTCAGAACTCCTCGGACATACGTCTTGACCTTTTCGAGAGCCGGCTGATAGATCGTCAACGTGCATTCATAAGGTCGGTTGTTGGCCTTCATTGCGTCTCGGATGTATTCCAGGGCGGGCAGCGACGGAGATGCAGCCTCCAGAACAATCGCGACCGTAGTCACATTCTTGATCACGCCGGCAACCATCTTTCCGTCCACGCCGCGGCGCGTTTCGGTTACGTCAACAGGCTCGGCAGAAGCCACATTGTCAACCGAGAATTGCTGCAAAGAAATGCCGCTCGGGTATAGGTCTTCAACGGCAAGGATTACCTCGGCATTCGCAGAGGTAACGTCAAAATTCTGGGACATGGTTTTTCCACTCCATTAAAAAAGCCCCGGCGGTGCCGAGGCTCAGTGCAATCTGTTAGATGACGGCCGTGACTTCGAAGTCCAGGCGCTGGATCGAACCAGCATACGTGTAGTAGAGCGTAATTACCGGAGACTGTCGATCGGCTCTTAAGTTGGCGCTGGGCATCGTGATACCAAGCCAATAACCTTTCGTAAACAGTTCCTGAGTAACCGTTTCGTCATTGGTTTCTTGCAAAATCTGCTGCTTCTGAGACTCACTCAACTCAAGGCCGGTATCAATTACGCCGTTGTTCAAGCAGACATTGATGGGGTCTTGCGCCCATGCACGAATGAGGGCTTCGCCTCGCGCGTTGTTCGGGGCGCGATTCGTGCTCTTAAATCCATCCATGCAGCTGCGCTGGATTGAGTTGCGCAGGTAGATGCTGCCGTAAAGCACATCAATGAAGCCATACTGCGTGCTCGTAAGCGTGCCACGGTTGAAGAAATTGAATGCCGCGTTGCGCGTAGCGAACTCGCCAGTGTAATTGCAGCGAATCGCTTCAAGCGCGTCTGCGACGGACTCATCGGTGACGCGCGGCGTAATTCCGCTGGCCGTCTTAGCGAACCAGGTCTTCATGCCCTGAGTGCGGGTCCATGCGATGGAAGCACCAACTCCCATCACGAAGGCTGCATCCTGCTCAGAACCGTAAATCGTGCAGGCGCAGTTGTATATATCCATCAGCGTTGCAGCCTTTGTGCCGGACTGCGTCAACTGATTGGTCATGTTTTCATCCAGAGACCAATCGATGTAGCAGTAGTCATCGCCTGACGCATCAGCCCAAGCAGCGAAGGCTTCAGCCTCTTCGGTCTCGGCTTCCCACAGAGTGGTAAAGCCAACCCAATTTCGAGTGACCGTGCAAATCGCGTTGAGGTCTTCGGTTTCCGTTCTGGACGCAGCGCCCTGAGAAAGGACAGCTCCAGCTTCCTGAGTAAGGCAAAGCATGGCAGACAAGTCCGTGCCGCCATCCTGTGCTGCAACCGTCGCTTCACCTACAACGCCTGCTCCGACGCTGGCCGTTGCGGCTGCAGTCGCATATCCAATGGAAGCATCAGCACCAGTCGTTTCGGTCGTAAAAGTGAAGCTCTTCAGATTGCTGTCGTAGGCACCTGTCACACCGGTCAAAGCCTCGGCAACCTTCACAGCAACTTCAGACATAGACGTTGCTTCAGACAAGTCAAGGGATTGCGCAGACTTTACCTCTCCGTTGATCGTGATAGACAGCGTCCCATCCGTGACAGCCTTGAACGCGGCAAGATCTGCGTCAATCTGGCCGCCGCGAATCCATGCGGGTGCATCCTCAGCAATTCGGCGTCCGATCACAAGCGTGCTGACGGCCTTCTGCTGGTTCGTGCAACCGACGAAATACTGCTGCGCGAAAACGGCCTCCTCAGACGTGGCACCGAACATATTGGCCACGGCCTCAGCCGAAGAGAACAGCATGGCCGGCTGAGAGGTCGGAATCAGGGCGCTCTTAGTCAAAAGCATGCCGTTGGTTTCAAGATCGTTCGAGCCACCGCTAATCACGCGAGAAGACATCTGAACGATGTGCGAAGCGCTAATAGACATTTCTTTGTTTCCTCAGTTATTGCTTGGGCGGAAACCTGACATCGACGTTGGCAATGACAACCTTCACGGCATCGAAGCTGTCAACATCAAGCGCTACCCTGTGTGTAAATGAAAGATGAATTTCGGTCGTCCACCGCTGCACGTATTTCTCGGCATCGACGACAACCGTTGTGTTTCGTGGCTGTCCTGCGTACAGGCTAGACAGTCCGTACTGCTGCATGAAATCAACGATCGGCGTGGTTCTCGTGATTGCCGCAAGGCTCAAGCAACGAATCCGAGCCTTTTCCGGAAAGTCGCTGTAGCAATCCACCTGAACGACCACTTCCTCAAGCTTCGAGACAACCGCCCTCATCTCTTGCGTGTCTGGATTGAGTTCGTAGTCGACACATGGCGTTCCATGATCTATGTGGCTGATGATGGTGTTGACCACGTACTCGTTGCTGCCGGCCGGCAAAGAGATGTCGTTCTGATAGCCTGCAGAAATCGCCTCAGTCGGAACCTCCGAACCAAACAGCATCAGCTCCAGATCTTTGACTGCCCGATAGACGACCTGTTCCGTGAGAACTTCCGCTTGGGTGGGTGGAGATGAAAGTTTTGATGTCATTTCAAATACTCCACTCCATTGGGCGGATTGACCTGCATAGTGGCTCGGACACTCACCCATCCGACGCCAGAAAAGTTCTCGACAACAGCAGAAATAAGCCAGACTGTCCCGTCCTCCTGGACGACGTAGTCGCCACTTCTGGCCAGCGGTCGAAAAATGCTCGCAGGCTGATGCTCAAAGTCCTTCGGAGCAAACAACCAAATTCGTCGAGTCAGCGTATTGGCGCCCGCCATGTCCGCATGGAAAAGCGCGTTGTCGCTCTCGCTCTGAATCTGGGCCGTGACTCCGAACAGTCTTTCGTAAGTCGGAACCGCAAAGCCGCTTTCGTCTGGTCTTGAACCAACCGATCGGAGAATTTGAACCTGCACATCAGGGTGGATAGCGTTGATCGCTCCTCGAACCACTTTGTGAAGATTGAGTCCCATCTGACAATTCCCGACATAAAAAAATCCCGCTGAGTTGTTCACTCAACGGGCTTTGCTTTCTTGTTTGTCTCGTCCTAAAATGGTCTTGAGATAGCCAGAGGCGATGAACCTCTGTTGAAGGCCCTAGCAAGTCCCCTCCTCTGTCTGAGGGTGTCCTTAGTTAGGGCTTCTCTATTTCTAGATCACTAAATTCATAAATGGTTGATTCGTTGACGGCGTCATTGGCTACTTCATCCGCTTTTCCAATGCCATATTGAAGGTATCTCTCGCCTTGTTGCTTCGGCTGCCGTTGTTTGGTGATCACCGTCACTTTCAGATCTCTTCCATTGACTTTGATTGTTGCCTCTGTGAAGATGTTTAGTGCATAAGCATTAGGTTTTTTCTTCTCTTTTTCGACTGTGTACGTCCCTTTGCGATAGACCTCTGCGATGTAGGGCAAAGCTGCCGCCTTGTTGGAATTCATTTTTGCCGCAATTTCATCTATCGACCTTCCGTTCACCTCGATTCTTTCACAATCCGGCGGCATTCCTTCAGGGTACCTCAAAGATTCAATAAGCGGTTTGAGATGCGTCCTAGCATACTGGGTTACAGTCTTTGAGTAACTTTGGCCTTTCCGCTCTTCTGCTGAAGCAAAAAACTCAAGTGTAGGTAGATTATCCGGCCCTACTTTTGCCCCTGCTCCTCCCACAATCTTTCCGTCCTTGATGGCAACCACATTCCCATTTTTCAGCGTTCGGAACTTGACATCTTCATCGTTTCCTTTTTCGCTATCTTGAGCAAGGCTACTAGACATTGACTTTCCTTTGCCAAATGCCATACCGAGACGAAACGCACGTCCGAGTTTTCTTGCTTCGTCAACCGTCTTCATTTCTTTTCAACCTGATAGCCGATGGCCCCCAGAAGGGTTCCTGTTTTGATCAACGCTTGGCTGCGTTTCGAGCCCGAATCGCCCGAAATCTGTCGTTTTCTGCCCTTTGAGCTGATACCGTCCCACGACTCGTAAAGCGCAAGCGTCAAAGGACTTCGATCGGGAAATTTCTCTTTAGCTGTTCCGTTGTTCCGGATCGTTTCCTGAACATCAACCTGGGCTTGACGCGCCATGTGCAAGACGGCTTGTGCTGCGCCCAACGGTCCTACTGCCTCAAGAATCTGTCTGGCTTGCTTTTGCCAATCAGCTGAACAGTCTCGTGCAGTAGCCCTCAAAAAAGGACGTGGCGGCGACATGAGAGTGCTTCCTGGCTTGACAGCGGCTTTCGACCACTGCGGCTTACCGCCAACCTTTGGCACTGGCTGTCCTAGAGCCCCGCTCAAGAAGAGCGATTGCGCACCGGTGACGCGCTGAACCCATCCGTACTCATTGAAGACGGCGTACCTGGCGACGTCGGGGTTGTCGATGATCCCCACCTTTGCAGTGACGCGCTCCGGTACTTTGTTCAGTAGCCTCTTCAGCCCATTCAAATTGCGCGTCACTTTGATCATGTCGTTACTTCATTGCGTCTTGGAATCGTTTTTCAAGCCACTCAGGCAACCAGCCTCGCATATTGCGCAGTCCAGTGGGAAGCACAAACTTTTTGCTCTTGTTGTCAAAGTAGACATCTTCAAGAGCTCGATAAAGATCATTTGCAGCTGAAGGCGTGAATCTTCGGTCTGGATCACCCGTCTCAACGGACTCTGGAATATTCCGTTTTTTTGGATGCATCTTGAACTTGATCCCCAAGAACTCTGCGGTTGCTTTCGGGGTCAAATATGTTCTCGAGTAATCACCTTTTTCCCACAATCTGCCTTGATTCAAAAGGGTTTCAAGCTTGTTCTCTTCCTTGAACTGATCTTTGTGGGAAGCCTTGAACTCGCGGATTTTGTCTCTGATGGTTTCCAACCTCATTCCTTCCCGAATCCCAGGAATGCCTAACTGTTTGGCTTCTTGCAAGGCTTGCTCATACTTCGCTTTCCCAGCCTCAAAAGCTTTTTTGTTCGCTTCATCAGCCTCTACGGTTTGGAAACCACTTCTCGAAGCCAACCACCCCGGCATGCCAACAACTTGGCCTTCATGAATTGAAATCTGAGACTTCGGAAGCCATATCTGCTGCTTCTCACCTCTGGCCTTAGCCATCGCTATTTCATCATTGTCCCAGTATCTCGAAAAAGCCGGGTTATCTACCAAAACTGCCTTTTCCGTCTCACGGACAATCTTTAAAGACTGTCCAGTCATCAAATGTTCGTGACCAGATCGGACTTCTGGCAGTTTCTGCGTTTCTGTCTGTGCGCCTGAATCGCGATACTCTTTGCGGGTCTTTCGAATGTCCACGCCGTTGAACTTTCCACCCATGCCTCCGAGAACTTTGCCGGTGTCAGAGTCAATCAAGGCAGGCCGTCCTTCGTTTTGCCGACCGTTTGGGAATACAGTGATCCACCTCTGGGCATCCATAGCGATCTTGGCTGCACAGTTGGCACCGCGACTGAAAGCGAGTCCGAGTGAGAATGCCTGCCCTAGTTTGAAAGCCTGTTCGTTCATGCCTAACCCCACGGATGGAATTTGCGCCCGCCGTAGAATCGGCAAGCGACTCGGTATCGTTTGGTCAGAACCCAAAAGAGCGCGCCGCACTTTGTCTGATTCCACCATTCGCCTGTTTCGCTTTGAATCTTGAGGTTCTCAAAACTCGTCGACACAGAACCTTCGGAAGCCGATGCGATCCTCCCCGGCTGATTCATGCCGTTCGTTTCAAGCGTGGCCAAGTGGCAGAGCGCGGTGTAAAGGATCGTCTGAATGGTTGTTTCGGGATAGGGAAAGTTACCCTCCCCATCCCCCAACAAGGCTTCAATGACGCCCCACAAAGCCTGAAGCATTTCGTCACTAATCACGTCTTCCGTCAGACCCGGATACAAACTTCGAAAAGTGGAGCAATTCAACTCAAAGGGCGTCATCATTGCTTATTCCTTCTTGTCTGTTTTCTCTTCGACGCCTGCCTGAACCGGTTCGATCGGCTCGAGTCCGTGGCGCATCTCTTCGATTTCAGAACGGGCAGACTTGAAGCCTTTCACGTCGCCAACGGGGTAGATGCAGGGCATTCGTCCATTGCGACCTACAAATGCGATTTCTCGGCCGTGCATGGCTTTGATCGCTTCCCAGTCTCGCTTCAGAATCTGCACGCACACAGCGTTTCCTGGAAGCGCCAACACTCCGCTCTTCTTTCCGCGCAAGGCGTCATTTACGCCCGGGAAGACAACGGTTTTAGTGCCGCCAGCTCCGTTGGGGACATCATCAAACTTGATGCCGTGCGGCAAACTGACTGCAATCGAAATCTTTTCACCCGTTTCAGCGTCTGCCTCCGGTTCCACATCCATCGTGGACGCGATCACTTCGGCCTGAGAAACCTTGATCTTATCTTCGACCTGCTTGCTGTTTTTACGGGTTCGTTTTTCAGTAGTACCAGCCATTTTTTTATTTCCGAAAAAAAGGCGGGACAGGCACAGGCCCATCCCGCATAAAAAAAGCCGCTGTTGCAGCGGCACCCTCGCTCTTTAGGAGATTCCTTAGATGCCCAACATCGTGGCAATCAAGTTCGGACGGCGAATCACGCAACCCCAAGTGCCCGCGAACGCCTTCTGCACCCAGCTCGTGGAATACGTTTCCATGTTGCCGAAGCGCATCTTTTCGGAGTAGCAGTTCTCAGCCGTCGGACTGCCCAGAAGATTCGGGACCGTCAGATACAGCATCGAACCGGCATCCGTAACCAGTTCAGGCAACTGGATGACCTTCAGATTGGGGAAGTTAGACTGCAGCAGATTCAACGCCGTCAGACCAAAACTGTTCGGAGTCGAAAGATAGCTGAAGCGATCGGTCGCCACGGCCAGAACGTATTCAGAGCTCTGATCAAGCAGACCGGCGTTGTTAGCCATCATCGAATTGATGAGCTTGGCAATGTCGTTGAAGATGATGTTGCTGATCGTCGCTGCATTGCCCGTATCTGCAACCTTGTCCGCCCAAGTGGTCTTGGAGTTGACCGTGATCGGAGTTTCAGATGCAGGCAGGTTGGGATCGCTAAGAACGCCGTACATAGCCTTGTTGGCTACGCCGTACAGGTAGAAGCGATTCTGCGCACGAGCAATGATCTCAGAAGCCGCACGCTGCTTGCCACCGGCGTATTCGAGCTTCGCACGAGCGGCCGTTTCCTGCTCACGCAGACCATACTTCAGAGTGGTCTGGAAGAGGAACTGTTCACGGCTCGGGAACTCCCAGTTGACGTCAGAGCTTACCTGATTCGTGAAATCAGAATAAGGAGTGACATCACCCGTGATTTCTTCGATCGGGAACTGCATGAACGCATCGGTCCAATCACCCTTCTTCGCCTCGCCAAATAGCTTAGTCGCATTCTTGGGCGCGAAAAGAATCTCGGTGATCTGAGGGTCGAGATAAGTCAAATAGGCCGTCGGAACACCGATGTTGGGAACGGTGCTCATCGCAGCGTCCTGTGCAATCTGGGTGCTCGAAACCTTGTGGTAGTCCGTGATGATCTTCCCGGAACTGTCTCGGTGGTAGGGCATCACCTTAACTGCGTAAGGAGAGTAGATACCCAGCTCCTTCAAACGTTGAATGTCTTTATCCATTTTCAAAAAGCTCCATTAGGGGAGTGTCACAAGAGCGGCACCGATGGTTGCCGTGCCCTCCGAGACATTCGTGATTTCAAAAATCTTCTTGGTCGTACCGTCCATGACAATGTCACCGACTGCATACGGGATCGTGGAGTTGTTCGGCGTAAGTGCATCAGCTGCGATTCCAGACTGACTGTCCGTCAAAGCAGTTGCAGACACACGGAAGCACGAACCGTTCTTGCCGTTTGCTCCAGGGGCACCATCTTGTCCGGTGTCCCCCTTACCACCTTTCAAATTCTTGAAAGCAAAAGAGAGCGTACGAGCCTGAGAGGTGCCCCCAAGTTGAACAGTTACTTCTGGAGTGCCGATATTGGCATCAATCGTAGCTTCGGCACTGTCGATCGTGGCTGCCGCCCCAGGAGCCCCAGGCTCACCGGGATCACCGTCATCACCTTTCGGCCCCTGAGCACCGGCCGGAATGCCAAACGTCCATTTCGAGCCGTCCCAAGTAGCAGTTGGTTGCTCTCCTGACTCAAGAGCCGTAGCTTCGGCAGTTGCGGCTTCCAGAGCCTGAACACCAGCAATGGCGTTTGCCACCCCATTGTCAGTGTTGTTGAGCTTGTCCGCAGTCAACACATCGCCACTTTTCCAGTTGTTTTTCGTGAAATCAGCTGTGGCCATAGTTATGCAACCTCAGATTCGTCGACCTTTGCCGTGTCAACCGTTGCCATCTTTCCAGAGGCAGCAGAAGCAACAGAAATGCCTCGATTCGAAATAATGATGATGTCGCCGGCATTCTTTGCCTCGGTCATCACAACCCAACCCGTGTCGTTGGCGGAACCTGCCGTGCCGTAGGTCACTGCACCATCTGCCGGATTGCAAAGTACAGACTGTCCAACGGTGGCAGCACCGGTTGCGGCAACGTAGTAGTCGCCTCGAATAGCAATGGTTACTTCGTGACCCTTGCGATAGGTCAGCGTGCCATCGGGGTTGTCCTCAGTCGGATAGAACGATCCGGTGAACGTGCGTTCCACAAGACCGATCACGGCGCTGGTTCCCTTGCCGGAAGCCAGCGGATACACAACGCCTTCACCATCGTCGGAATTTGTACCGGCAAAGGCAAAGGAACCTGCTGCCACAGTGCCGTCGGAGATGTAGTTAAACGGCGTGTAGACGGCCGTATGAACGTTGACCTCTTGACCAGGCAAGCCCTTGGCAGGATAGAGACTTACAGTCTTCTGCATGAGTTTCCTCTCTTCTCAAAAAAATCAAATTCGAACTTTGATGTCGCGCAGCAGATCGCTTTCGACGTCATCCAGAGCGCTGTCTTCAGCAACGCCAGTCTTCTTGCCAGCCGTTCGCTTGCCAGACACAAAAGCCTGCCAAGCCACCTGAGCCTGCTCAGGCTTGATTCCATCAACCGACATGCCGGCCTGCTTGAGTGCGTAGAGATAAACCGAACCGGCAGAGTCGAATGCGGTCAAACGAACCTTGCCGATGACTTCCTTACAGTCATCCATTGCCTCAAGCTTCTTTTCGAAAGCCTTGATCGCCGCATCCTGCGCCGGAATTCCCTTGTCATCAGTCTTCGGCTCTTCGCCGCCGGCGCCCTGATCATCGCCATCAGGCTTGTTGTCGGCTTCGCCGTATTCGAGACCTGCGGCAAATGCCTTCTTGAAGTCATCAGACTCGTTGTCAAAGCCGCAGCGCTTAAGAGCATCAAGTGCGGCTTCACTGAGTTCAGATCCGCTTTCTCCTTCGCCTTCACCACCGTCTTCTTCTCCCTCGGTAGCGCCGGTACCATCGATGTCGTCATCGTCCTTGGCACCATCGTCAGGCTTTTCACCTTCTCCGGTAGAAGCTGCCGGTGCGGCATCGTCGTCACCCTTGCCGGATGCAATTTCTTCAAGGATTCCCTTGAGTGTCTGCATATCCTCTTCGGAAGCGTTCAGTTTGGAAAAAGCGGCTAAGACCTTCTGAATCTTGCCGCCCTCACCATCTTCATCAGCTCCTTCGCCTTCACCACCGACATCGGTCAGCTGGCCATCGGGGCCTTTTTTATGCAACGCGCGAAGCAAATCAGAGAGCTCGCGCACCAGTTCAGCGATCTTCACTTCGGCACTTTCAACGCCGGGATCGCCGTCTTTTGAGACCGGATTCACAGTCTTCTTTTCACCATTCATGTCTTTTACCTTCGTTTGCAAAGCATGATCACTGACGCAGCAGGACGATCCCGCTCGTCCCTCTTCAACCAATGCGAGATGCTGTCCGCGAATGTCTCGCATCGTGAAGTCATAGTTCTGACCATTAAAAACGCCCGTGCTTTTGAAGTCCGGGCGGTAGTGATAGGCCAGAGAAAGTTGTTTCATGCTGCCGTCTCGTATGCGACGGCAGGCATCTTCGTTTTGAATGTGGAGCGAGTTCGACAGGTAGGTTCCATCAAACTTGGCAAGGTCACCGGTAGAACCAACTCGCGTATCCATCGCTGGGTCGTCCGGATAATCAAGATGGTGGTTCAGCTGAATCGGAATGCCGATCACACTCTTGATCGTGGCATCCGAGCCAAGCTCTTCCGCAGGCCTGTACCCGTAGTAGATTTTTTCGGGGTCAAGCTTCAGCGCTTCCCACCCGGGAATTTCCTTGCCCATATAGGGGGCTACCTGAACTCGCGTCAGATTTGAGCGATCGACGTGCAGGCGACCGTCATCGTCGTGCCACCTGAAGCTAATCGCCTTGTCAAATGCCAGATCAGTCATTTCGTTTGATTCCTAATGCATCCATTGGGATCACAGGGCGGTATGTGCATCTGCAGAAAGGCTCCACACTTGGGAACGTGTAGCGTCCTGCCTCCGAGTCGAACAACCCACGGTTCAGATCGAATCTCTTGCCGTGCATGGCCTTGTGCGTCTCGCGTGAGGTGTACTGCCCTGGGACATGAATCCAAATCCCCTGCGTAACTCCAAGCTCGGCATCGTTTGCACGAGCAATTCCTTGCGTGATCTTGTTTGTCTGGTCGATTGCGACGTTGCGTGCTCGATCAGCACTAAAACCATCCGTCACGCTCAGGAAGTGCCTGATTTCTGAAACGCTTTGACCTTTCTGCAACCCCTCTGTGATCAGGTTCTGCAGGCGCTCAACGTCACGCACCGCCATTCGAGTGATCAACTCGGTCGACCACTTGATCAACTCAGGCAAGGCCTGAGCTGCGCTTTGACTGATGTGTTGCCTCAGAACGGGCACAGTCCACTTCTCTTTGAAAATGTCGGGTGAGAGGCCCGCAGCGACGTAGGCCGAACGCTGGCTGGCTGTTACGTCGGCGGCAATCGTGCGGGCCACCCATACAGCCAATTTGCGCGCGGCGGTCGTTGCTTTCGAAGTCCAACTGGCAATGTTCCTGTCGACGTACCCTTCTATGTCCGACCGAAAAGACGCATTGTCTCGGCGCCAAGCAGCAAGCACTGCAGAGCTGATCTCTTTGAGACGCTGCTTGTCTCGGTTGGTTTTAGGATCAGACAGGCTCCAGTCTTGCGCCAATGCGTTCTGGTGAGCCAAGTGCAGAAAGATGTCATCAATCACCATCTTGTCGAACTGCTTGCACAGACTCACAAGACGCTTTTGAAGCTTTGACCGTATTCCAACGTTGGGCTCAGTCGCCCTCGCCACCTTTGGTTTACGGCTTGCCTTCGTCATCGAAGATGCTCTCCTGCTTCTTCATTGCCGGTTGATTTTCGGACTCCCCAAAAATCGAACCCTTGTACTGGTCGAACAGCTCTTGACTTCCAACGTCAGAGAACAGTTCTCCCTCTTCGGGTTCCGGCAATTCCTCGCTCAAAAATCCCAGACGGGAGTTCTCGTCCATACGGACGGCCTGACGGAGTTCTTCAGCGCTGATTACATTGCGATCCTTCAGGGTACTCAACGCGGTCACGCGAGCATTGAAGTTCATTGCCTGAGCACTTTCGTTGTCGAGGTTGAGCTCATTGAACTCAAAGCTAATTGATGGATCGACCTCATCAAAAAGCTGCATCTGGATCACTTCGAGGCACTTCTGAATGGCAGGTCGATAAAGCTCCTGCTGACTTCGGACGTGGTCGTTGTAATTACGGATGTCGCTTTCACCTGTTGCATTGAAGCCGCTCGGGCTGATGCCAAAGAGCTTCACTGCAGGCGTGCGGTTGATGGCCGCAATCATTTCCTGAGCTTGACGAACAATGTCTTGCACACCGCTCACGGTCGTCTGGACGTTGTCGACCTGGTCCGACTCTTTGTCCGCCACAAACACACTGTCGTTGTTTCGGTAGTGCTGAAGCACCTCCATGATGGCATCAAGTTCCTGAACGCCACCGTAGGAACCCATGCGGGACTGCATGTCGGTGTAGTAGATGAGAAGCGATAGCTTCTTGATCAGCTCCTGCGCCGACACTCGGCATTCGTTCCAGTGATTGACGTAATCCCAAAGGATTTGTGCCTGCGGAATGCCGAGGAAGTTGTATGCCGGCTTCAACAAAGTCGGCGGCTCATTCGCATAGAGCGTGATAAGACGAGAGGCATGAACCTGATGCCCAAGAACCATCCAGCTGCCCGGCTTCATGTAGTCGCTTCTGAGCGGCTCATATGAGTTGTACGGTCCGGGCGAAACATTGATCGGGTCGACAACCACAAAGCTGACCTTGCCAGCCTCGCCTAACTCCCCTGATTCGCCATTGACGATCAACGGGAGAGTGAGATCAACATCCGGTTCGTCTTTTGGTTCGGTGCGAATGAAGATGAACGCTCCGCCCATGAAGCCGACCTTGCAAATGGCGTCGTTGAAAAGCGCCTGCAGTCGGTACTGCGTCTCCTGAGCTTCCTGAAGCTTCGCGATCTTTTCAGGAGGTGTGTCATCGCCTCCCGTTACCTTGATCCACTCTCGCGTGATGTCATCAGCCACGGTCTTGATGCAGTTGCGGATCATGCCGTTCTGGGCAATCTGCTGCAGCGCACCGTAGCCAACAAAAGCCGTAACAGGAAACTGACCCATCTCAATGGCGTGCTGCGTGAGCGAGCCAACGACAGAGTCCATGCCAATGGTTTTGGAAAACTCCTTGTCTAGCTTCTTTCGATACTCTTCCGTGACGCCAAGCGTGGCCGGCAGACTGTAGTTCGATTCCTTGAATGTCTCAGAGGAAACCGTCTTAGTCTTTTCCTTTTGCTTGAGAATAGCCAGAAGTTCCGTGAGGTTGTTGAGCTTGCGACTCGCCTTACGGACTTCGGACATTGGCTCTGCAGTCGGCGCGGCCTTCTTTAGCTTTTTGGACTTCTTGCTCATGGTGTTTTGTTACCTAAGGCGTGTTCTGATGGCCGCCCGGTTCGAAGCGCTCACCGTCCAGCCCTTGTTCAAGTGCAGGTCACTCAAAGCCTGCGTCATCGCGTCAACTTGGTCATCGTGAGCACCGGCAGGGAATGCCAGAAGCTCCGGAAGGAACGTGTTCTTGACCCATGGATTCAAATCGGGCGGAGGCAAAAAGACGTTGTGCGCCTCCCACAAAGTCGTGACGCTCGAGGCACGAGCCTCCTTCGACTCCTTCGGAGTGATCGGTATGATCCCTGCAACCTTGTTTTTGAGTTCGCTGATGATGGCGGGGCCGTTCGCCTTGTCTTCGACAAGCTTTCGATGCGCCTTCGGCCACTTCTCAGCCAAAGACTGAAAGGCCGCTCTGGTTTGCACGAAGTCCCATCGGTCACGTACTTGGTCAAGCAAGTAGAAATTGGCACCTTCTCTCGCCCAAACCTGGCCAACAACATAGTCCGAAGAATCGGACTTCTTGAAGGTCATGTCCCACGAAATGACAATCTTTTCAAACGATTTCGGCAGGCTCTCTGCCGTCCAGTGCTGAATCCAATCCAGCTTGAAGAGGCCACCACCGCGCGGCACCGGACGCTGTTGCAGCTGACCGGCACAAGCGTAGGAACCCATCGTGCGCTCCATCTCGCGCACCTGCTGCTCTCCAAAGCGTTCGGGAAAGAGCAGCTCACCGTCCCTTGTTCGAGGATCGCGGAAACCGATGGATGTCACACATCGCCGGTTGCTCTCAAAGCGCATGGGAAGCATCAAATGCTCGTAGCCCAGGTCATTCGCAAGGATGATGCCGCTCGTGTCCCTCTCGTGCAGCCTCTGCATGATCACGATGATCGCCGAGTCATTGTTGTTCACACGGCTCGGGACCGCTTCAAGGAATGTGTCCTCAGCGGCCTGCAACGCTGCTTCGGAGAACGCATCATCGACCGACAGAGGGTCATCGATGATCACACGGTCACCACGCGAACCGGTCAAAGACGTGAAGCTCATGGACTCACGAAAGCCGGTCTCCGTGTTTTCGAACTTACTCTTGGCGTTCTGATCGCCCGTTAGCTTGACCGGCCATCGCTCCTGAAACCAGTCCGACTGGATCAGTCGTCGGCACTTCATGTTGTCTCGGATAGCCAGAGTCTCTTTGTGAGCCGTTGTCAGAAATCGAAGGTCTGAACGAGCTCCGGGCCCCCATTCCCATGCCGGGAATAGAACTCCCGTTGTAAGAGACTTCATGCAACCGGGCGGAACATTCATCAGCAGTCGCTTGATACGTCCATCGTGGACAGCCTGCAAATGATCGCAGATGGCATCCAAGCACCAACCCCACTTTAGTTCTGCGGCAGGCTCCAGAACATGCCACGCCATCTTGCAGAACTCCGCAAAACTGCGCTTCGCAATCTCGCGGTCAAGTTCAATGAGTGTCGGAATTCTTTGTGTTGCCATAGAGCAATTCGCGGGCTTGCTTCAAAGCGTCAAGCGTTGCACCGGAAAGGTCTACTTCTTCCTTGACCTTCACAGCACCGCCGTCGTGGCCCGTCAAGGCAACCTTCTTGCGGTCGCCATAGTTTCGGTCGTCTCGGAATGCAGCTTCTCTCGCAAGCTCTTGCATTGCGACCTTGGCGCCTTCGACAACTCCTTTCGGAATGTCCATGCCTGACTCGGCCGCGAGCTTTACCTGTTTCACGAGCCAGTCGTTGAGCTTCATTCGTTCAAGGTTGAACAGCTCTGCACTGGCTTCTCGCGCGCGCACGGAGCGAGAGAGAAAGTCTGGGTGTCTGTCTTTCCAAGCTCTGATCGTCGAAACATCGGGCATCCCCTTCTTCTTTGCGATCTCTCGTTCAGACAGACCTGAATCGATCATCTCAATGATCTTGTCGGCCGTTAGCTTGCTGTATTTGGTGGGGCGCCCCATCTTTTTGGGCGCCTTGGCAGATTTTGTGGCTGTCATGGTCTTCCTCAAAAAGATTAAGGAACAAAAAAACCGCCCGTAGGCGGCTTATGCAATTTGGAGCGGGTAGCGAGACTCGAACTCGCATCATCAGCTTGGAAGGCTGAGGTAATGCCCTTATACGATACCTGCGAAAAACCCCGCCGAGACAGCGTCCTGACGGGGTTCTGAATATTGACTTACATTTTCTCCAGGCATGACTCGGGAGCCCCATCGGCTCCCTCCTCAGCATTACCTGGTGATCAAATTGTGTTGAGACAATACTAACACCAATTTTTTGTGTGTCAAGAATATTTTTGGATTTTTAATCAGAGGCCGAGAGTCGTTTGCTCGCGTGTTGCTCAAGCCTGTTGAAGAGCATGTACTTAGCGAGTTCCAACAGCTGATCGTAATCCTTTACTCCAATCTTAAGCTGCTTGCAGGCAATGCGCTTGAGCATGTTTGGGTAGCAGTAATGTGCCACCACAACCCACTTTGCGCAGTGGTAACGATGCGGGCTTTCCGGCAACGACTGCCACGCACGATTTACCTTAACTGCATCAATCGGATCGAGAGGTGGAATTACCTCCTTAGGCTCCTCGTACTTCATGTCTTGCGGGTCTTTTTTACCGTATTTCTGCATCATGCGCCACAAGAAGCTTGACCCCGAGAGTTTTCGATCGGCAGCCCATCGCCCCCAGTTGTGGAGGCGTTCATTGAGAATATCTTCATCACTTTTCGACAGCATCGGTGTCTCCTAGTACGCCGGATTTTTCAACGTATTCAAAACTCTTTCCTCGGCATCGATGCCTAAGTTTGATTGCCTGAAAAATCATTCCGGGTGAAACATTTAAGCTCCGTGCCGCACTTGTAATGCTCTCGTAAACCTCTTCTGTATCGACACATCTAACTGGCTTCCGCTTTTTTGCATTCATGTCGAGAATCCTTCGCCTACAAATGCTGCTTGCCTTCATTGAATTTGAAACTCTTTTTCTCTTTAAAGGAAATGAATTGTTTTACCCATGAGTGCACCAACGCAGGTTTTCAACTCTATTGTCCGAAGGGTCTCCGTTAATGTGATCTACCTCGGGGTAGTTATTTGGATTCAAGATGAAAGCCTTTGCGACTAACCTATGAACAGTCGCTGTCTTTCTTCGTTCAGCACCATAGAGAACAACAAAGCAATAACCCGTCTTTCTTTTCCCCGGAGAAAGAACCTTTCTGTCCGAGCGAACTCTTCCTTTGTTTGAGACCTGGTAACGACCGTCGTAACCTTCAACATCCTTCCAAATTTCTGTCACGGCACCACCTCATGGCTTTCCCACCCACCGCCTCGCTGTTTGCTACGCGGAAAAACAACAAACACCCGGAACGGGTAAGTGGTAGCGCAAACTTTCATTTTCACTTTACTGTCGTCAGTCCAAATCTTTGGACTTCCCTTTACATCGTGAAGTTCAACATCTCCATTTGGTCGCAGAACACAAAAATCAGGGGTTAGCCAACACGTTCCCTCTGCGATCTTGAGCTTTAACGATTCGAACCAGTAGCTCATGACACGACCAGCGTGTTTCTCATTCTCAAGCCAGGCGGCATAGGCTTTTTCGGTCTTATTCATCTGACCGGGCTTGAGCCTGCCCTTCGCGTATAGCCGGGCTTTGGCGATGGCAGCAGCGTAGCCTTCAGCGAACATTTGCTTCTGCCTCCTTCTTTCGGCGCTCCTCAACCAGACGTCGTTTGCGCTCGTTCATTCCAAAAACAAACGCCTGCGTGAAGACGCTGACTTCCTCACCTGATCGCATCGTCTCGGTGTACTGCTTGCAGCGCTCACCGTTCAGACCGGCGCGGTATCCCTGACGCTTAACCTCTTCGAGCCTGTCGTGTCTGGTCATACATTCCCTCTCTGGTTTACTCTTTTTTCCCAAATTCGTTTCCGAATTGCTTCCGACCGCTCTTTTTGGAGTCTCTTGGCCTCTTCGCTCATGTGGTTCATGAACCATGCACGTCTGGCACTGTCAACAAACCTTTCTGACGAGTCCCACCCTGCGTATGGCCTGCCATCGCCGTGCATCAAAACCTTGCATTCACAACCACCGAACCGGCCAGACGCCAGAACCTCATAAACACAAGTCGAAATCATCGACTCATAAGAGCGGATGTAGATTCGATCCACGACGATGTCGTGTCCATCGATACGAACGAGCATCTTCTGGTTCTTCACGAGCCACGAATGATCCTGAACAACGACGTCATCAAGGCTGTCGTAAGTCTTCCTCTCCAATTCCATCATTTCGTCTCCTCAAATTCGCCCTCTCCCTTTTGGATGGCCGCAGCAAGGCGCTGGATTCCCTGCCGATGAAGCTCGTTAACCTTGTCGTTGATGAACGGAACAACGAACTGTCGGCGTAGGAAAACAAGCGCTTGCGAAGGCGTCATCGCTTCGGTCATGGTCTGGGTCTCTTCGGCTTCCATTGATTCCAATTCCGATGCCCTCTCCCGGATCGCTTCAAGGGAATACTTCTTGGCTTCAGCTTCGAGAGTTCGCTGCTCCATCTCATCAGCAAAGAGCGGGTACTTTTCCTCCACGGTCTTGCGAAGCTTCTTGCGGCGCATCGCCAACAGCGATTCAGGCGAAACCTTGCGGCGCTTCATTGCGCCCGGACGCCAACCAAAACAGTAACCATGGGTCGCAAGCTTGGATTCGGCATAGACACGCTTCAGCGTCTCAAGACCTTTGGAGTCTTGTGCATCGCAATAGCACAGCACCTCCGGCAGTCCTTCAGGCAGCACCTCGTGCATCGCGTCAGCCCTCTGCTTCCACCAGCAAATGACGTAGTAGCCAGAGTTCATACCGATACGTCACCATCCAAAAATCCGCCGAATTAGATTTGCTTGCGTTTGCCCCTTGGTAAGGTCATCAACAGAGTTTTCGAGGAACCCGCGGTCAAAAAGAACAACGTGCCCGCAGTGACCACATCTGATCTCGATTCGATCGCATTCCTTGTCAGAAACATTCATCTGCCATTCGTTGGCTTTGCAGACAGAGCAGCCAAAACCGCCTGTACGACGATTCAAAAACGCAGCTACTTTTTCAGGAGTCAATTCACTCATGTCCAAACCTCATCAATCATCAAAGCTTTGGTAAAAAGACCAAGTCAATGCACATACAGCTAGAAACAAGACAACGCCCCCAACTGCCGCGGGCTTGATGTCTGGTGGTAACGATTCAATGAAACCCACCGTGGAGATGCCAATCGTCAGCGTGCCAACCGCACACGCAAACGCCTTTAAAAACCGCTTGATGCTCACTTAAATGTCTCCGTAATCCCAGAGATCGGGCTGAAAAAGCTTCGAAAACTCGTCAAAAGCATCCTGCGAACTGGCAAAAACTTTGTCCTCGAAATCACCCCAGACTGCTGCGTGATCAGACAATCGGATGGCACAGAACTCATTGATCCACTCGTAGTAGTCCTCATGAACCTCTGCATGAAAGATCCATCCGTGCTCCTTTGCCTTCTTGAACACGGAAGGCCGAAGCGTGTAGGCCATCCAATCGTCAGGATCGACGTATGTGTCTTTTGTCAGCTCTTGCGCCTTTTGTGGCGTCATTTCAAAACACTTGATCATTTATCCTCCTTCCTGAGATCGACTTTCAGCACCACGACCTGAACGTTTCCTTTGTAGTAGATGACGATTACTTGTCCTTCTTGTTCCGTTCCCATGTTTCCTCCCTTCAGAACTCCGTGAGAAGATTGCGTGTGCGCCAACACATCAACCAACCCACGGAGCTCAAAGTGGATTTTTGGAATACTTTTTTCTCTTGCATCACTGCCGTTTCCACGCTATTTCTGGCCGTCTTTGGATTTATCGCCTGGAGATCATCAGGCCAAATGCGACTGGATCAGATAGGTCCTAAGTTCCTTGTATCTGCTTACCTATGCCGTCCCACAGGTTCTGAGTACGACTTTTGTTTGGGGACCATCACCGCCATACCAGGCGATATCCCCTTTCGCATTCGAAAAATACGCATAGCCGGCTCGTGCATAAGCCGGGATGTCAGATTCTCCGACGTCAATATCCCAGCGCCCAGTCCTGCGTTCCCCGAGACGGAACAGGATTGGCTCAAGGATGTGGATGTAGATGTCATAGTTCACACGATCCCTGAGATGACGGTCTACCCTATCGATGAGGACGGAAAAGTAATGTCTAGCCAGTTGCGCAATGCCCAGTTTCGTTTTCATTTGCGCCCCTCCAAAGGGGTCGAAGTTTTAACTTTTCGAATTTCGCCCAGTATTTGGGACATCATTTCCATGAGAGCCTTGCCTGTAGTCCGAACAGTCAGGATCAAGAATCCAAGGGCTAACGAGAGCATCAGAATCGAAAAAGCGTGAAGTAGATTCATGCCGCCACCCCAAAGACATCAGCGGTCAGAGGCTTGCGGCGCGACTCACCGGAAAACTGCTGCGGGACGCACTTGCCCTTGATTCGGTCCACAAGGCGCTCCCCGATGATCGGGGCCAGATTCTTGGGCTTGAGGTTGGACAAAAAGATCGTGGGACGGTTCTCAGACAATCGGGCATCGATCACCTCGAAGAGCAGTGTCTGTTCATTGATCGACCCGGATTGCACGCCAAGCTCGTCGAGTACCAAAAGGTCCAGATCGACGTAGCGGCGAATAGCGGCGTAAGAACTCGTCTCGCCGTCTGGGCGCCACTGCGCACGGATATAGCCGATCATGTCCGGCACACGGGTGTAGAGACCGGTCACCTGTGGCAACAAAGCCTTAAGGATAGAAATGGCCAAGTGCGATTTACCGGTGCCGGGGTTGCCGTAGAAAAACAATCCGTAGCCGCCTTCGCAAGCCTTTGACCAACCCTTTACGAAACGCTTTGCAAGTGCAAGCGCATCTTTGAGCTCAGGCGTGTCGGCAATGAAGGTCTCAAAGGACTTGTCCTTGAAGTCCGCAGGAATGCACGCGCGACCGAGAGCAGTCTCCAGACGCTTGCGTTCCTTTTCGGCCTCAAGTTTGGCCTTTGCCGCGGCTTTCGCTTTGGCTTCCGCCTCGTCCTTCAAGCGCTGGCAAACAGGGCAAATGCCGTCCGAAACCTTCTTGCCGGAAGCAAAAACCACACGCGCCACATAAGGGCCATGCTCAAGGCAGCACCGATTTTCGTTGCGCCATGTGACTCCGCCAACGACAATATCCTCAAGCGATTGAAATCCATTCATCGTCAAACTCCCCAGTCAGTCGTTCCGTCAGGCTTCTTGGCATCGGCGTAATAGGCCGCATCGAAGCGCTGGCGTGGATTAAGGTGGGCGGGTAAGGGTGAGGTGCCCCTTGACCCGTTGCGCTCAATGGCGGCATGTTCTCGGTTGTCGTAGCGTCCTCCGAGGACAAACTCGAACTTCTCGCGCTGCATGAGCCATGGAAAATCCGCTTTGAAACCGTTGACGAGTCCCTTGAGGTAGTCGCTGTGTGCAACGCGGTCAAAAAGGGTTCCGAAAGCCTCAAGCGTTTCTTCCTCCGTCTTTGCGCCGGTGTAGTCCTGCATGTCCTTCCAGCGTTTGCGGATGTCATCCTTTCGCTTGTCGGTAAGCCTGGCGGCGGCCAGAGCGGGCGTGCACTTGGCGTTGTAGAGGTCGACAATTTTTTGGTAAGGCACGGGTGGGTTGCGCTTAGCTGACTTCGGGGCCAGCGCATCGGCAGGGGTACTTTCCCCTGATTGCGGGGAATCCGCCTCGATTTCATCCTTCTCGTCGGCAGGGGTTCGGTCCACCGTTGCCGCGGCTACACCCTTTTCGAAAAGGTCCGTCTGGTTATCATCGGCCGACTCGCACTCTCTCACGTTCGCGTTAGCGGACGAGGATGTTTCGTCAGAAACATCCTTATATTCCTGCTCCTGCTCCTGCTCCTGTATTGCCAAACCCTTCGACAACTGTTTGGCATACCATTCCGAAAGGGTTTCGGTAACCCTTCCGAGAGCTTCAGAGAAAGCCTTAGAAGTCTTGCTGTTAGCAGATGCGCACAATTTTGCACGCTGCAAAACTTCTGCCAAAAGCGGGCATTCAGGCAGCAAATCTAAGCAACCAGCCCAGCCTTTCACAACGTTTGGATTTTCAGGTTGGTTGTACTTCAGGAAGTTCGGCGCGAAGACTAAAAAACAGCTCTCATCGTATTTGATGAGACCCTTAGATAAGAGTTCCTGAAAGGGTTTGGATAACCCTTTCGTGTCGATGCCAAGCTCGGCCTCGATGCCCTCTTTCGTCGCACGGAACGCGCCCAAGCTCGTCATCGATGGGTGCGTGAGTATGAAAAGAAATGCTCTCTGGCCTTCATGCGAAAGAGACGCGAACTTCTCATCGTTCCAGATACGTGGATCAATCTTTCTGTAACGTGCCATGGCTCACTCCGAAAGCCTTTATCAAACCCTTTTGGGTGACCTTCCCGCGCCTTCAGATTTAGATTCTTGCCGAGATGATTTCGGTGCCACTTCAGGCGTTTTCACCCACGGAGAGTTCGGAGCGAGTTCGGAGCGCAAGAAATGGCCACCGGAAGCCTGCTCGATAATTGGCGCCCATTTTTCAGGCATAGGGCGTCGACCATGCACAACATGGCCGATGAAACTAGGGTTGCAGCCGAGGATCTTGGCCAGCTTCCGTTGAGAGCCGAAATACTGGCAAACGGCTAGAAATGAGAGATTTTTCATTGTCAATGCAAATCATTGATTAGTACAATAACGCACCTGAGTGTATCATTGATGCTTGAAATGTGTCAATCATACGTTTCCTTAATGCGGTGTACCATTGATATGCACGAAAGGAGTATCCGTATGCCGCTTACCCCAGAACAGACTCAGGAATGCTTACGCCTCAAGCAGCTATTCCTTGAAAAGTCAGATCTATCTCAGAGAGCTTTTGTCAAAAAGTACAATCTCGGCACGCCTGCCAACCTCAGCCAATATCTGCAGGGCAGGCGCGCGCTGAATATCAAAATTGCATCGGTCGTAGCCAAGGCTCTTGGTGTGGAGGTTGCAGACTTCAGCCCTCGCTTGGCGCGCGAAATTGCGCAAATCAAGTCTGATCAGGTAGTTCCGAGCCCTACTTCTGGGCTTAAGCCTGTTCCTATGGTCTCATTCACGCCGGCAAGCCCGTTCAAAGACTCGGGGCAACTCGCCCACCCAAACACGTACATCGAAACTGGCGACTACGTTTTGGTTAGCGAGGAGTATTCAGACGGGACATTTGCTACAACGCTAGAAGGCCGCTCGATGGAGCCGGACTTTTTGGATGGAGACATCCTGATTATCGACCCGACACTTAGCCCGTTGCCCGGTGACTTTGTTGTAGCCGAAAGGCAAAGCCCCTACACAGACGGGGCGGAATGGACGTTCAAGAAGTATCGTCCGCGCGGCATCAATGAATTCGGCCAAGAGGTCTATGAATTGACCCCTCTGAACCCTGATTTCCCGATCCTGCGATCTGATCGAGAGCAGTGTTACATCATCGGCGTGATGATCGAGCATCGACGCCGATACCGACGACGCTAACTCCACCCCGCACGCAAGCCGCTCCTAGGAGCGGTTTTTTTATTTTCTTTGACATATATCAATAATATGCCAATTTTTCAATTTCGCGTGTACCCTTGATATTTGCTATTGTGCATATCGGTGATATATTTCCGTTGACCCGTGAGATGTCGCGGAAAAGTCGGAAATTGCAAACTCCCCGCCCCTCTAATCATCTCACGGGGCCAACAAAGGACAAAAAGATGACAACCCTCAATCTCAAATCGCTCACCGAAGAACAACGTGATGACTTCGTCGAAGGCTGGGAAAACGCCGGCGGCTTTATGGGAGACCTCGAGACTCCCAACCCGTGGTGCTGCCCCTGGGACTGGACAGACGAAATCGAAGTCGAAGGCGAGACGCCTGAAGAGTGGGGTGCCGACTGGTGGCGTCAGAACAAGGCAGAAATCGAAGCCTTGATCGCTGAAGAAAAGGCCGATGCTGAGTAAGGAGAGGGAAATGATCGAAATGTCCAAGAACACAGTGACGTTAACCGATCGCGAAGCCGCGAAGTTTGCAAGCCAGTTCTTGAACGACTCTGTCTGGAAGTTCATCAGAAAGTCCAAGGAACTCGCCCAGGAGCTACCGGAAGAAGTCGAAAGCGGCGACGTCACTTCGATTGGCGAACTCAAGTTCTACGAAACGCTTGACTACATCCAGATGGCCATGAACGAGCTTAGGGCAGATGTCCGAAATGCATACACAGCCATGGGCGAACCACGCAACACGAAAAAAAAGTTCTTTGACGACGAGGAATGTCATGCGAGTTGATCTCAACCTAACCACCCGCGACGTAGCCGCTCTTCTGGCCAAGCGCTGCGTGGCGATTGTCGAAGCCAAGTCCCTCGGCCCGCAGAAGTGCCAGCGACTCATCGAAGACGTGCAGCAGTTTTCCGCTGCTTTGGTGAGCCTCCTCAACAAAGAGATCGAAAACGTCCAACCGCAGGAGTCCAAGAAATGCTGAACAGATTCAAAGACTGGCTCATGCAAGACGTCGAAGGCGACTCCCGCCTGGGTCTCATTGTGGCGACGTTAACGATCGTCGGCTGCGGTTTGTTCCTGGTTTTTCTGCCCTGCCTACCGCCCATTGCATGAGCCCCAGAAGGCTCAAGGCCTTCTGCCTACTGCCCGGAAATCTTCCACCTACGCCACTGAATCGTTAGGGGTCTCCGCCCGGGCAGTAGACAAAAGGCTTTGAAAAGAGTCCTTCTGACTGACGCTGCACCCTTCATCAAACGAACGCAATGTGCCGCTTCATCAGCGACTGCGGCGTCAGTCACAAGGGTTCGATGATAGAGCTCTTTTCGTTCTTCCCTCTCGCCTCCGAGGGGCACATCGGAAGGCCAGACCGGACCATGAGGAATGGGACGGACTCGCAGCGGGGCGCCGAGCCCATAAGCGTTAAAAAGAGTCCATTTGACTGCGACGCTGCGACGACTGTCGAAAAGGCCAATTTCAGGCCATTCGACCTTTTGCGTGATGCCACGAAAATGGTTGAGTGGTCTGATGTGGGAATTTTCAAAAAAAATCGAATACATCCTTTACGAGGCCGTCACCATTGCCAGCCCATCCGGACACTCGCCAAAGTCTCCCGGTCGCGCCAGCACAAGCGGCCTCACCCATCTCATACGCCTTATCCAAAGTAGGGACGCTCATCAATCGCGGGCGCAACGAAAAGGACAGGCCCTGCCCTCGCATTCGAAAGCGTGCGAGGGCTTCTTACTTTTGGAGACTCAAAATGGAAGTCGCGTCAAACGACATTCCCATGATCAAGTGGAAGCGCAGCATGAAAGAAATCAACGAAGGCCGCCAACGCAGACTTTTCTGGAAGTTGTTTGCTCTAGGTGCAGTTGGTTTCGGGGCAACAACGGTTCTGGTTGGTTGGGCAATCAACTCCATCCTGATTCTTTTATACGGATAGAGGGAACAGCCATGGCAATTGTGAATGACGCCGCATGGATGCGTGCCAATCTTGACAATGAATTCAAGTCGCGATGCAGCCGTTGTTTTTTTGGACGCAGAGCTAAATCTCTACAAAGGCGACGGCTTTGTCAGCATTGACGGTTCTGTCATTGGGGTTTGCGCGTGGAAAACCAAAGACGGCCGCCGTTGGTTGCGTTTCTCGAGATCTCTCGGCGTTCACATGACTGATATTGATGATGCGGCTTGGTGCTCGAAAACTCGTGGACCGCAAAGACAAAATGCACGAATCCTGATGTCAAGGTTCGAACGCCGAGATTTGACGCAAGCGGATTTAGAAAAATACTTCGAACAAATTAACTAGCTCAGAGCCTCCTTCGGGAGGCTTTTTTATTTTGGAGACTCCTATGACAGGAAAAGAACTTTTGCCCGCGCCGGCAAACTTCCAAGAGGCAATGGACATTGCTGAAATCATGTCCCGTTCGCAACTGATCCCCAAGAACTTCCAGGGGCGACCGAATGATGTGGTCGTGGCCATGATGTGGAGCCACACACTTGGCATCCCGACCGTGCAGGGACTCCAGTACATCGCCGTCATCAACGGCAAGCCCAGCATGTACGGCGATGGGCTTCTGGCCGTAGCGATGGCTAGCGGCCAGATGGCCGATTTCAAAGAAACATTCGTTGGCGGAGACTCTGACGATGGCCTCACGGCCATCTGCACAGTCAAGCGCAAAGGGCTCGAATCCCCGATCATTGGACAGTTCAGCGTGGCAGACGCAAAGCGAGCCGGGCTATGGGGAAAAATTGGCCCCTGGAAGCAGTACCCGAAGCGCATGCTCAAGATGCGCGCCCGAGCCTTTGCACTGCGCGATGCCTTCCCTGACATTCTCTCTGGGATGGGTTCTGGAGAAGAGCAGGAAGACATCATCAACGGCACCCACACAGAGATGCCTGATCAGCCGACTGCCGAGGAAAAGCCTGCTCGCAAGATGCCTCGACGCAAGAAGGCCGCTACCGCTGATGCGGCGGTTGTGGAAGATGCCGTGGTATCTCAGCCTGAGGATCAACCCCAGCAAACGGAGCCCGCAGCTGAAGAAGTCCCTCAAGAGCAAACGCCTTACGAAGCTGCGGCTCCTACGGAAGAACAGGCCGAGGAACCGAAAACACCTTCCAAAGAAGTCGAAGAGGTGTTCCAGCAGCTCCATCAGGCTCGAACCCGCCAAGACCTGATGCAAATCTGGCGCTCCCTTCCCTTCAACATCCAGTCAGACCCTGAAATGGTGAGCGCATTCAAGATGCGTCAGGCCGACATCAGTCTGGCTGAAAACGAAGGAGACGCCCAATGAGTTCCATCATCATCCCAGGTCGAGTGGTTCGGCCTGAGTTCGATGATGAGAAGCACCTCTACACCGTGGGCGGAGTTCGGGTTCCAAGTGTCTCCCGCATTCTCCGCCCGCTCACGACGGCAGTCTATGGCGAGATCGATCAAGAAACTCTGCGCAGGGCCGCGGACTTCGGAACCGCCGTCCACGCTTGCACAGAGTTGCTTGATCTGGATGAACTCGATGAAGACTCAGTCATCCCGGAGTGGACTCCTTACCTGGATGCCTACAAGCGATGGAAGTCAGTGACGCGCCCTGAAATCCTTCACATTGAGGATCGTCTCGGCTGCGCCAAATACGCCGGAACGCTGGACCGCATCTGCAGCATCAATGGTGAACTCTGGGTCATCGACATCAAGACCACCTCAAGCATCCATCCGCACGTAGGCGTGCAGCTTGCCGCATACGTCGCCTTGGCCGAAGGCTACTACGGAGGAACCTACCGCCGTGCTGCCCTTCAGCTTCGCGGCGACGGCTCCTTCAAAGTCACCGAATTCTCGTCTTTGAATGACGAAACCTGTTTCAACGCCCTTCTGGGCATCTATCACTGGCAAACGCAATGACAACCACCAACGTAACCATCCAAGTCCCCGAGCAGAATCAGCTTCTGAGCGAGGCTGCGGCGGCACATAACACCGCCTCGTTGATCATTATTCAGAACGAATCTGACCTGCAATTCGCAACCGAGCAGATGAACGGCATGAGCAAGCGAGTCAAGGAATTGGACACGCTTCGCAAGAGCATCACGGCACCTCTTGATCAGGCTAAGAAGAACGTGATGGCGCTTTTCAAGCCTGTCACCGAGAGCTACCAGACAGCCATTGGACAGATCAAAAAGGAAATCGGCGGATACATCGCGCAAAAAGAGCGTGAAGCCGAAGAAGCACGCCGTAAGGCAGAGCTGGAAGCCGAAGCAGAGCGCAAAGCTCTTGAAGCCAAGGCTAAGGAAGCCGAAACACCTGAGCAGGCAGAAGCACTGCAGCAGGCTGCCGCGACCGTAACTGCGGCGCCAGTCGTCAAGGTTGAGAAGACCAAGGGCATGAGCACCACCAAGGTCTGGAAGGCCGAAGTCAAAGACGCTCCCGCTTTCCTGGTTCATGTGGCCACGCACCCCGAGCTTCTGAACTGCATCGAAATCAACGTTCACGCCATCGAGCGCTTCGTCACCGCCACCGGCGGCACGGTCACTCTGCCCGGCATCGAACTCTCGCAAGAAATTCGCGTCACCAGCCGAGGCTAAGGAGTCAACACATGAGTCAACTTTCACTTATCCGTCAGGGCGGACTTGCATCCGACATTGAAGAAGCGCTGAGCGAATGCGTCAGACAGGTCTGCTACCTCGGAAAGGGCGGTTCAGTCACGATCAAGATTTCCGTGAAACCCGCCACCAAGAACAGCAATTCGAACGTGATTATCGGCGATGAAATCACACTCAAGACTCCGAAGCCGCAGACCGCTGAAACGATCTTGTTCTCAACCGATGACGGCACGCTGTGCGACTCCGATCCTCGTCAGCGCAAGCTTGACTTCGGCAAGGTTGAGGTGGTCGATGATTCCCCCAGAGAAACCGAACGATTCCAAAAAGTGAACTAGGGAGAGACCAATGGAAGAAATCAAGAAAATCGAGGCTGAAAAGCCGTTTGCCTTCGAGGTTGAGGGCGCCCCTCACATAGCCGTTCCTGAAAACTTCAACGTTCAGCTCGCTGAAGAAGTCCTTCCGAAACCGGTTCGTGACCGCCGTCGCGTTTGTCTGGTGGATGTTGACAGCTTCAGCCAGTACCTTCAGATTCACAAGACGGATCGAGCGGCCGTCCACGTGAACGCTGTTTGGCCGAACGAAAACAACACGCGACCTCTGGCTGTCGGCTTCTGCGATGATGGCAACGCCCAAACCACCAGTTGGCGCGATCACGAAGTTGAGCTGCATCCGGTTCTTTCCAAAGAATTCGAGGATTGGCGCGGCATTGACGGTCAGGAAATCGGGCAGCTTGATCTTGTTCGTTTCCTGGACCAACACCTCTTCAACATTTTCAAGCCCGAAGACCAACAGAGCGCGCCTTCAGCTGCTGAGGTGATGACTTTTGTTTCCAACCTATCTGATGTTCGAAAGGTGGAATTCAAGAAGTCAATCAACCTCGACAATGGCCGCGTGCAGATCACCTACAACGAGCTCGACTCCGACGGGGCCACGGCCGCGATCCAGATTCCCAAAGAATTTTGGATTCAACTCCAGCCAATCGTGGGGCATAACTCTGTGTACAAAATCAAGGTTGCTCTGCGCTACCGCATCAAAGACGGCACACGTCTGTCGTTCACGCTTGAAATGCGAGACCTTCAACCTCTGCTCGAAGCTATCCGCGAAGAGATCGTTGCCGATCTCAAGCAGAAGATCGCTCCAGTCCCTGTTTTCATAACCCGTTAAACCTACCCATACAGGCCGCCCTTGCGCGGCCTTCTTTTTTTGCAGCTCCAATGAAAAAGACACTAATCGCACTGGCGGTACTCGCGGCCTTTGTCGCACAAACGGCAGACGCTCGTGGAGGACGCGGTTTCAGCGTAGGGCGATCTTTCTCGCGTCCTGCTTCGGCAAAGATCAGCAAGTCGCCGCAGATAAAGCGAGCAGCTCCGACCAAACCGGAAACGCCTCCAAAAGATGAGGTCGTCAAGCCTACGTCTACCCCTTCTGCTCAAACCACATCTCGCCCCGGTCGAAACGATGACGATGACTCTTCTGGTGGAGGCTTCTGGTCCAGCTTCTTCGGCGGCGCTGTAGGTGCCGCTGCCGGAAGCGCAGCCTACGACGCCATGACTTCTGATGAAGTCAAATCTGAATCGACAAAGGAGGAAGCGCAGCCATGAGAGATCTTCTTTTGCTACTCGGAGCCCTTGGCTTCTCTGCTTTCATCATCATGCTCATGATGGGAATCGCTGGCGCAGGCATCCAGTTCTGGATCGAACTTTTCTTTTAGGACTAAAAATGGCTTACAAACTTGACGGATCGAGCCCTGTTATGGTGCCGATCAAACTTGAGACGCTTCAGTCAATCGTGCAACTTCTTTTCGTTGATCTGACCGAAGGCGAGTTCGAGACGGACTATGAGCAAAACAAGGTTCAAGGCTTGCTGGATGAATGCAACGAAGCCGTTGAGAAAACTCAATTTGCTATTCGACAACGCAAGGCACATCTGGTTGGAATTGATCCTCGTCTAAAAGCGATAGCAGACCACTATGGATTTGATGCTCAGACAGAAAAAGCCATTGAAGAAATGGCCGAGCTAATAGTTGCCATCAAAAACCTCAAAAAGAACGATGGCAACGAAGCTGACTACTTCCTGAACTACATTGAAGAATTGGCTGACGTGAAGGTCATGATCGACCAGCTGATCTACTTGAACGACAAGGATGTACCTGACGATTGTGACTTGCTGACAGCCCCCGAAATCGAATTCAAGATCAAACGCACGCTACAGCGTATTGAGTTTGAGGAGGATAACGCATGACCAAATACCTACTCAAAGACGCTGATCTTCAGCATCATCTTGACGCCATCAGCGGCGGAGAGTTCTCCGAAGCTCTCAAATCGTGCAATGTCGAGTTCGACGAAGACGGCTTCGCTACGGTCCGCTTCGGCTCTTCAAAGCATGAAAACAACAAAACTCTCGTCACGGAAAAGTTCTCTGTGTTTCTCCACAAGGACGAAGTCAGTTTCCAATACGACCCAGACGCATGGAACTCCTTTCCGGAAGTGACGCCGCCCGAAGGCGTTCCGATGAGAGTAGAACGTTACGACGGAAGTGGCATCCGTGCGGTGTATCTATGCGGGCAATGGCGTGGAGACACCAACCATCCGGGCTTTATCGAATTACTCGGAAACGTCAAGCGTTACCGTCCGTGGGAGTGAGCCATGACCAAGTACAGACTGAAAGATATCGATCAGGTCGAAGAAGGCACCAACTCATGGAATCGGTTTCCTGAAGTCACTCCTCCAACAGGGGTGCTGATGATCGTCAAACGCGAAGGACAGTTCACCTTATGCCTACACGAAACAGCATTCTTTAACGGAAAAGTGTGGCTCAAGGAACAAGATGGACCTGTTCCTCAGAATGTTGTTACGAATGTCTATGCATTCAAACCAGTGGAGGCACCATGAGCGAGACCAAAGTGAAGTGGCACAGGTGGCCCGATGAAAAGCCTAAGCGAGACAACGCCTACCTATGCACTCTGCTGATCAAAGGCAAGTATCTCGGTCTTCAAATTTGGCCATATAGCGAAGACAACTTGACGCCGTGGCACATGATCGAAACAGAGGAAAAGAAGATCATCGCCTGGGCGGAACTCCCAAGGCCATACCAGCCAACTTAACCCCCTTCGGCCGCCGTCCGTGATGTGTGCAAAGCGTCGAGAGACTGCAACTGCGAAGGGTACTGCGCGGACGGTGGCCTCACCACTACGTTATGAAAAACATCCTTGGTTTATATGACCTTACGAAGCTAATATCGAGCGTTTTGCCACCAGAAACAGCTCAATCAATGGCCATTCTTCTCGAAGATCGCCCTGAAATATTTGTTGCCGGATGCCAAGTAAAACATCGCGAGCTGGAGCGGGTTTTGGGTGGATACATTCCAGACGATGATAGTGACCTATACAGCTGGTTTGAAATCGCCGTCGCCTGGTATTTCACACAAAACGTGGCGACATTTGATAGTGACTTTGCTGCCGAACTCCGCAAAACATCTTTCACCAACGGCTTTCCGATTCGCGAGCTTGAACTCCTGCTTGGAAATCCGGTTTACATCCCTTTGGACGCTCCAAAAGACAACGTTCTTGGGTACGTCTTGTGTGTCGTCATGGCCGGTTGGAATGACACATCGAAAAAGACGAGCGGAGTATGTGCTCGTCTTGATTTCATGACAGTTAATTCATTCGATTTCTTGAAAGGCTCAGGATTCATTCCAGGGGTCAAAAGCTTCGGTTTGATTTGCCCCGATGGTGGGGAAACTGATCCATACGCGATCAAGGAAACGATCAAATTTTTCAAAGATCATGTGCTTGATGATGACCAGGTTGCTGAGGAAGTCATCAACAAGATCGTATACATGCTTTCAGACGAGCCAGAAGCCATAGAGTGGCGCCATGAGGTTTTGGACTTCGTGCCTCAAATTAGGAAACACAAGCGCCGAGCTCCAACGATCTACGCCCCTAGGCAGCCGAGAGTCAAACGCTTCGGCGAAGCGTTCGGGAACGAAATACGGCAGGCTTCCGCCGCCATGGGAACCGACCGATCCGTCAAACCGCATATCCGGTCTGCCCACTGGCACACCTACCTTGTCGGCGAAGGGCGAAGCAAGAGAGTCATTCGATGGCTCAAACCGATCTTCGTTCATTCGCGTCAAGCCGAGCCTACCTCTACCAGGATTCCGGCTTATTAAACATCCAGTCTGGAGCACGCTCCACCCTGACTGGCAAAGTCTTTTTAGTCTGGCGCGAATCTTCGAGAATCCCGTCCACCAAATCTCTCGGCTTCTCGGTCCTGCAAAAACAAATGAGGTTGTACACGGCTGCACCTACCAGACAGACAATGGCGCAACCGAAAACAGCGGCCCATTGTTCGCCACTCAGTAAAAAGTTCTTGAATGACGAAGACGTCAAAAACGTCAGAAATAAACCTGCGGACGTGGACAGCAAACCCCAGAATCTGGACAGGTAAGCCGAGCGTTTTCGCGTCTGGTCGAGAAACCCTTGGGTGCGAAGCCTGAGCGCTTCTTCCGTAAGCGTGATCATGGATTGCGGTACCAAAACGACGGCATTTACATCTTCTTGAATGCCGGATGTTGAGTTCAACTGCATAGCCTGTTCCGCTTCAAAACCTCAAGAGAAAAGTACTGCACGCGACCGCAACTGTCACAAATCACAGGAACGACAGAGAGCGTTTCTGCAATGATCATAACGTCCCCTCTGGGTAAGTCACTCAGCGGTTGATTGATGACCTTCTTTACCACCAGCAACTTTGAGTTCCCGCAACAAGGACAGCGACAGTTTTGAGGCAATCGAATCTCTTGCAAAGGCGAACGCTCTTTGCAGTCTCCTTTCGTTGACATACTCGCTCCATGAGTGTGTTAACCGGCACGGACGTACCGCAAATGCGTCCGTGCCACCTTTGACAATTTTATGTGTTTGCCGCACAATGCTCAGGTCACGCGAGTAAAAAGCGTGATCGGGCGTGGAAACCCGGACGTAACCATAGGCGCACATAACCGCCTTTCGTTCACTCGTCAGAGCGGATTTTTTGTGCGTGCGCATCACCTTTATGGGTGAGGCCTGCGGGCAGCTTCGTGCTGGCCGTTACCTATGGGACGGTTTTCCACCCCGCAGTGCCTCGCTCACCACCGTGGAAAGTGGCGCGAGGCTCCTGTAACTATCCATAGGAGCCAGCCATGCAAGCTGTCTATCCCTCCGTGTCTGCGACAGGGCCGCTTTTCGACCTGACGCAACTCGTTCACAACCTCAAAACCAACTCCGGCACGCTCCAGACAAAGAACCTCTCCTTGAGTCTTTGTATGTCTGCCAAAAGCATCCTTCTTCTCGCCATTGATCAGGCCGATAACAAGACCGGCCTGAGTTCACACGCGGACGTGACGGAAGCGCTCTTTGCTTCCGCTGCTCTTCTGGAGCTCGCCGAGTTTGCTGTCGCCGAAACGGAGAATCACCATGAATGAAATCCAAACCTTCAACTTCAAGAACTCCGGTGTTCGTACCTTCGTTGACGAAAACGGAAATCCTTGGTTCTGTGCCAAAGACGTCTGCGACATTCTTGGATACAAGAACTCGCGTGATGCCGTGTCTCGCCACACAAAATCTGAGGGCGTCGTGAAACGCGACTTGGTGAAAACCCTTAGCAATGGACGCCAACAGGGTTTTGAAATGACCTTCATTGACGAACGGAATGTTTACCGCCTCGTCCTGAGATCTGAAATTCCTGATGCAGAACCATTCCAAGATTGGGTTTGTGGCGAAGTTCTCCCCACAATCCGAAAAACAGGAAGTTACGGGACTCCGCAAACCCCTGCCCTTCCGGACTTCACCAACCCCGCAATCGCCGCCAGAGCGTGGGCCGAGCAATACGAGAAGACCCAGGCGCTCCAAGCGCAGATTCTCCTTGAAGCACCCAAGGTGCAGGCCGCTGAAGACTTCCTCAAGTCCGACGGTGACCACATCATCCGCAAAGTGGCGAAGGCTCTCGGCGTCGGCGTCCGGTTCCTCTACGACTGGCTGCGCCAGAAGAAGATCATCACCAAGTTCAACGAGCCCTATGCCGAGTTCGTCACGCGCGGCTACCTCCGACCTGTTCCAAGCTACCACGAGGGACACGACGGCACCCGCAAGTGCGACTTGACGACCCACATCACCAACGACGGCATTTACTACATCTGGAATCGTCTCAAAAAGGAAGGCCACATTCCGGAAGGCCGTCAGCTTCAGCTTGAGCTTCTGAAGGAGGCAGCATGATCGACACTGAAGACAAAAAGAAAGACCTGGAAGAGGATTTGTCTGACAACCTCTTCTCGCATGGAACCGTGGAACGACAGAGGAGCTTTTTAGAGTTCTTTACGTACTGCCTGAACGACATAGATCATTGTCCGACTTTGCGTTCTGTCGATGTTTTCCAGCTCCTGTCTGAGGCCGCCCTTGAATGGCCCGGCGAAGAAGATCCGGAATGGGGGCAAATCACCGGTCTGGCCGCTTACTTCTTCGACGACGCAGTCAAGAAAGGCGAAATCGACCCACAGAAACTTCTGGACAGAATAGGTAACGCCTAACCAACAGCAGCCTCCGAGAGATCGGAGGCTTTTCTTTGGAGAAAAGACATGAACCTTACGAATTGCTTGCTCTTCTTCTTAATCGGTGCCACATTGGCTTTCAACGTGGCAATTTTCAAATTCCAGAAGTCTCTTGATGCTTCTATTGCCACATTTCTTGACAATACGAGCAAGTCAAGCAAATCCTTTCTGGAAGTCATCGAAAGAACACGCACATTTGAGGCAACAGGATTCGAAGCCGACGTCACCGAGGACGGGCGCATCAAGATCGTTTTCCTGAAAAAGATCGCATCTAAGGAGGAAAACGACCACAAAAAAGATCTGGCCGAGTTCCGAGAAATCGTCGTTCCCTCCTGGATGTTCTCCCAGATCACCTCAGAAGCCGCGTTGAAGCTGGGGTTTGAGGCTTTGGAAAACAAAGCAAAGTAAACTCTGAGAGCTCACAACTCGTTTTATCGGGACCCGCGATGTTAACTTCGATCACAATCCGCGCAAAAGACCTGTTTTGGCTCAAGCTATCAAGAGCAGAGCTCATGGACTGGTGCATCAAAGTGTTCAGGCTCAACCAGCTTGTTGTGGAAAGACATGTTCTTCCTTCGGCTCCCGTAGTTAGGATTGGATCAGATCAGAAATTCTTGACCCGTGGTGGCTATGCTTGTCCTTATCTTCAAATTCCCGATACCGAACCGGATGTAGCGTACTTTATGTACCCCATAGCGGAGGTGTTGGATTCAGGATGGGAAGAAGATTCCGTTAACAATGCAAAGGTCTATGTCATTTTTCGAGACACAGTTAGATCCTTTGCTCAAAGCGACATCATTAATCGCTATGTTGAGTTCAGGGAAACATCTTCTGAGTACGATCTTGATGATGCGGTTGCACACTCTTTTGCGCTCCAACATCTGACAATTGCTGCTACTACTGACGTAGGAACAAACGCCTACCTGTACGCATTTGCCAAGTTGTTTCCCATCTACAACCCAGAAACTGACGACCCGGGAAAGCGGAATTATCTTGACCTCGTTTTTCAGAGGACTGGGAGCGATGATTCCGACCTTCTGCTCGGCAGAAAGCTTCTGGCGGAAACGTTGGACACAGCACCGAGTCGAGATCAACTTTATAGCGGCCCTTACGCCATGACAAAAAAGGCCACAGGATCTTCTCCTTAGTGGCCTTCCATAAAAAATCCCCGTGACATACGTGGAGAAGATGAACCAAAGGTTCCGTTTCGGTCATTGACCATAGAAACACCTCCACGTCACGAGGTTCTTGACATAGTATCACGCTCCCCATTCAAACTCAACCTGCCGCCTTCGGGCGGCTTTTTTTTCGAGCAATTCCCATGATTGAAATAAACAAGCAAAAGAAACTGGTTTTGGTCGATCCGGTGCCCGGACAATGGGTTGCCGGCTGGTGTCCCGTGCCTGAAGCCATGGCCTCCTACAGAGTTAGACCGAGCCACCCTGGAACGTTTTATGTGCTGTCCGACAACTTCGGCACGGTCCGCGGCTACGTCATCAGGCTCGCGGATTTCGATGGCGAAAGATTCATCGGCATACAAGCGCCAATGTACTGGCGCGTCGCCGCCAAAGACGAAGACCTCTCAGAGTTACTGAAAGACGTGAATTGCATTGACCCAAAATTGGTTCTTCAGCAGCTCTATAAACAAACCCACAACATCGATTGAATCTCTGCCGCCAACTGGCGGCTTTTTGTTGCCATGAGCAAACCCAAGAAGAAACGAACAAAGAAGTACCACCCAGGTCGGCCAAAGTTCCCCGCTTGGACGCTGGACACATTAGGGCCACTGAAAGAGCTCGACTTTGAGCGACTCGAGACGGCCGTCAAACTCGATCTGGGGCTGATTAAGATGGGAACGTTGGACCGACGTTGCTACGGCAATATTCTCTACGCCCTGAGGCACTTCTACTCGTTCTCCCAGAACTTTGAAAACCAGGCTGAAAACGAGCTTCTGGCAACCATGGGCACAGCCGCCGTCCACACCCTTCTGAATCTGGCCGAAGAAGTAGAAGCCGGAAAGCCTAAACGTCCCGCCGTTGTGTCGGCAATGCTCGAGCCTCTGGAACACGCTCTGGCAACCTATTTCTCGATGATGCGCGTTCTTCTACGATCGGAGCAGGAATACGCAAGACGCGAAGCTCAGAGGTGCAGCCTCACGAATGCCTTGCAAGAGGTTGCCGTGGGAGGCATCGCCTTCGTTATGCCTGACAGCACCGATGGCGACCAGATCGTGTGCGGTGTGACAGGTGTCGCCTACGTTCACGGCCGCTGCGAAGTCGGGCATCTGGAACGCAAAGATGGTCAGAGCTTCTGGGTCATCCCGGAAAAAGAAACACTCATCCGAATCACCAAACCAACCCTCATTTTTCTGGTCGAAAAATGGGAAGAAAAGGATCAAAAGAAATGACAGACAACGTAAATCATCCCGATCATTACGCCAGATTCCGCTTCGAGTGCGAGCCCAAAGACCTGACAAAGTACTTGCCGCATCCGCTGGCGAGCGCCATCGAGTACATCATCAGAGCGCCTTTCAAAGGCAATGAAATCGAAGATCTACGTAAGGCTTGCTTTTGGTTAGGTGAGTTCGTGGGAACAAGTTACTTTTGGGAAGAAGCAGACGATGGAAACCACATCTGTCGACTCAACTTGCCACTGGAAGCAAAAGCGGCTGCATTTGCACTTATATCTCAAAGCCAAGACCTCAAAGAAGTGTTCGAAAAGATTGATTTTCCAAACGTAGTTACCGCTTTGTCGTTACTTCGGCTCACGATAAAAATTGGCAATCGAGCAACTGAACTTGAATTTCAACAGCCCTCTAAGTGAGGGCTTTTTTATTGCCCCATGAAACTTAGATTTGGCTCCGTTTGTTCCGGGATAGAAGCCGCAAGCGTCGCATGGAACCCGCTCGGATGGGAAGCCGCATGGTTCGCAGAGATCGAACCTTTCCCGTGTGCTGTGTTGGCGTACCGATTCCCAGACGTTCCGAACTTCGGCGACATGACCACGCTACCGCAGCGCATCCTCGATGGCGAAATCGAGGCTCCTGACCTGCTATGCGGAGGAACGCCTTGTCAGGCCTTCTCTGTGGCCGGCAAACGCCGCTCTCTGGACGATGCCAGAGGCAACCTGTCCCTTGTCTTTTGTCAGATAGCAGATGCAATTCATTCAGCTCGAACTCAACTTCGAAAATCTTCTCCAATCATCTTCTGGGAGAACGTCCCTGGAGTGCTCCACACAAAAGACAACGCCTTCGGTTGCTTCTTGGCGGAGCTTGTTGGAGCGGACTCTCCCCTTTCGTCCGGCTCAGTCCGATGGCCGTGTGCAGGTCTGGTTGCCGGACCAAAAAGAAAAGTCGCGTGGCGCGTGCTCGATGCTCAACATTTCGGAGTCCCCCAACGACGCCGTCGTGTCTTCGTTGTCGCAGGTCCTGTTGAAGGGGGGGGGCAATCGATCCCGCAAAAGTACTTTTTGAGCGCCAAGGCTTGCCTCGGGATTCTGAGACGAGCAATGAGCCGCGGGAAGCAACTACCGCCTTTGCTCAAAGCAGCTTTGGAGCGTACCGCGATGCAAGTCGAGCCGCAGGCACTCTGACAGCATCAGGCGGAGACATGGGGGGGGGCAGCGAGTCGCTGATTGTTGGAACTCTGACGGCCCGAGACGCTGAAAAGCAGTTCTCCAACAATCAGTCCGTCGATTCAGGAATGCTGATCGTATGTCAGAAGTGAAGGTTTACGACATGACCCACGCAAACGATGTGATTCGCGAAAGCGACAAGTCTCCGACTCTGCAAGCCCGCATGGGGACCGGCGGAAATCAAGTGCCACTGGTCCTTAGCGAAAACGGTACAGATCGAGCCATCGAAGTCGACAAAAGCCCGCCGCTGAAAACCACAACTCCGATTTACTGCCTGGCTGAAAACACCATCGGCCGCAAACCTGAAAACGGCGGAAACGGCATTGGCGTCAACGAAGACACATCTTTCACGCTCAACGCCACTGGAGTTCACGGCGTCGTCTACCCAATAGACACCATGAATCTGAACGGCCGAAAAGATGGCTCTAACGGAACAGGCATTGGAGCGGCAGGTGCCCCATCGTACACACTCACTCGCGGCCACTCGCACGCGGTAGCAACTGCGTCCGCCGTACGCAAACTGCTTCCAGTCGAATGCGAACGGCTCCAAGGATTTCAAGATGGATGGACCCAAATCCCCTACCGCGGAAAACCGGCAGAACAATGCCCGGACGCGCCGCGCTACAAGGCAATCGGCAATTCGTGGTGTGTTCCTGTCGTGAGGTGGATCGGACAAAGAATTGAAAAGGAATTGAAGAATGGCAACTAAATATCACCCATTCCCTGAAACTCGCCCGCCTCACAGCGGGCATTTTTTTGTGATCTGGAAGGCGTTTCCACTCGGCTATCCGAAAGTCCTCAGCGTCGCTTTTTACGACGCAAAAAAGGGAACTTTCGTCAACCGCTCCTTTGAGGGAGCCTTCTATGTGACCGCATGGGCCTTCATGGAGGGCAAATCAAATGCGTGAAAAGAACTACGTCAAATGGCATCCATATCCTGCAGAGATGCCGCCGCACACCGACCACAAAGTGACCTATCTGGTCACGAAAGAAACCCCCAAAACCAAGTTCCTCGAACCTACCCGATTCCAAACAACAGCCAAAGGCGACGGAAATGGTTTTGAGCACTACTCATTCGTCTCCGCTGCCCGCGTTATCGCCTGGGCGTTCATGCCGGAGGATTACGAAGGTTGAAACAAGCCGACTGGTTGCCTTATCCGCAACGTAAACCGCTACAAAGAAAGCACTACCTGCTTTGGGTGCGCCGCCCGCGATATATGCATCCGACATACGAAATCGGCTACTGGGACGGTGAAAAGTTTATGGCAATCCGTGACAAATACGTCCTTTTTTGGGCACGGCTCACGCCCCCGCCTCTGCTTCCTCTGCCGCCGGAGTGCAAGCGAGCAGTTCATGCACCTAGAGCGCCTCTTTGTGCGCACAAGCTTTGAGAACAGGATTTAGAAATGTACAAAAGAAAAGCCATCATTTTTGACATTGACGGCACGCTGGCCAACAACGAGCACCGCCAACATTTTTTGATTGAGGAAACCAAGAATTGGGAAGAGTTTTTCCGCAACATGAGCAAGGACTCGCCCATCGAACCCATCCGTACCGTTTGCGCCAGCCTGATCGCAAATCGAGAAATGGTTCGAAGTATTGGTTGCGATTCGACGTTCGACGTCATCTTTTGCACCGGACGCCCGTCCAACTACCGAGGGGCGACCATGAGCTGGTTGAAGAGGTACATCTTCCCGAACGATCACATCAACGACATACCGCTCTATATGCGAACAGCAGGCGATAAACGCCCCGATGATGTCGTGAAAGAAGAGCTGCTGGAGAGAATCCGAAAAGATGGCTATGAGCCGTTTTTGGTCTTTGACGATCGGCAGCGTGTAGTTGATATGTGGCGTCGTCACGGTATTCAGTGCTGCCAAGTTGCTCCCGGCGACTTCTGACATTCAAAACTTCTGAATCGGAAACTTAATCATGAATCCCAAAATGGTCACACTCAAGGAAGCCGCCGAAATGGTCGGCCGTAGCGAAAGCACTATCCGCAACTGGATTAGAGGTACATACACAAAGAACGGCAAGACACAAATCTGTAAGGTCAAATTTGTGCCTGCCTACAAGTACGGCTCCCAGTACTCCTTTCGGGAAGTCGACATCAATCGCTGGCTTGAGGCACACAAGTGCTCCAATCCGTCGATTTGCTGAAGCAGAACTCTGCCCAAGCATTCATCAGTTCGCGGCGTCGTATGAAGGACTCGTTTCGCTCATACGCGCCGTTGTACGCATCCTTCACTTTGTGATGCAAGCACAGCTCGGCCGTGCGCACGTCAAAGCGCCTGTCGTTTCCTAGCGCGTCATCCTGCGCCCAAGTTCGAAAGGTCGCTCGTGCCACGCCGTGCTGCGTGATTCTCACCAAACTCCCTCTCTTCAGGCTCTCAGCCTTGTCAATCCACCCCTTCGGGTCCTTGACCCCCGCCTCTTCTTCTCGCTTAATCTTTTCCTTCGACATCAGCTTGATGGTCATTGAAAAGGTCGCGTCCGAATAGGGCTCAGATTTCTTGCTCGTCTTTTCGGGCGTGAAAAGAAGCCCCTCCTTCTTGATTCCACAAATCGACAACAACTTGATCGTTTCCGGTGCCAGAGGCACCACCAAAGCCCCGTTACCCTGAACCTTGAGTTGGCTAGGAGGTATTGTCCACTCGCCTTTTTCCAGATCGATTTGTTCCCATCGAGCGAATCGAGCCGTCGCGGAACGAGTAGCGGTCAGCACCGAAAACGCAAACAGCGCTCGCGCCGGCTTCAGCGGTGGTCGCACGAGTTCGGCAAAGAACTCCGGCAATTCCGGAACGGAGAGCGCCCCTCTGTGCTGCTTGACGTGCTTTCGACGTGGCAGCAGGTATCGAAGAGCACCCTTGCGGTCTGCCGGGTTGTCCCCATCAAAGAAACCGTTTGCCTTTCCCCAGTCGAAAGTCTGCCGCGTAAATTGCAAGCTTCGGTCCACTAGATCGGTTTGATCCCAGATTTCAGCTCCGATCTTTGCGACATCCTTTGCTGAAATCTTTGCAAAGGGCAAATCTCCGATCAGCGGATAGACATGCAATCGCATGATGGTCTCAAAGCATCGATGGCGCTTGTCCCAGTCATCCCAGTTTCCGACGCGCACATTCCATTCCATGAATTTCTTGCACACGTCACGAAAAGTCAGACTGGAGTCCGCTTCAGGAGCTTTGGCAACAGCGTTTAGCTTGGCCGATCGTTTGGATTGAATGTGCGCCAAGAAGTCTTCATCAGACATCAGGCGCAACTGCATGGCCGCAAGTCGGGCTTGCGCGAGACTGACAGACGCAACTCCACCGAGTCCGACATCCTTGCGACATCTGTCGACCATACGACGAAACACCCAGGCACGGTGCTTCCCGCCTGAGCGCACGCGCAAGGACAGCCCAGGCGTCAAAGGGTCTGTGTAAACGCCGTCCGGAGCCTGCTCAATGAAGGCTTTTGTGAATTTTGGTGTTGCCATTGTTCGTCCACAAAAAAAGGTGAGCGACAAAGGGCAATGTCTCCGCAAACAATCTCCCGATCGCCTCTTTTTCGGACTCAACCGATGGCCTGAATTTTTTGTCCCCTACCGTGTCCCCTAGGGTGTGTCCCCAAATTTGTCCCCTAGCGAGGTTAGCACATGGTGTTTGAGGTTGTCAGGGGTTGAGCTTTGGATTTCACCCAAAGCTTGGAACAAACAACAAAAAACCCGCATTTTTTGTTGCGGGTTGTTTGTGGTTGTCAGTAGTTGACAATTGGTGTGCTGGCAGGGGTAGTAAGAACCAACACCCCTTGTTTTTCAGGCCATCCAGACCCGTCCCCTAGTTTGTCCCCTAACGTGTCCCACACTTGCGGAAAATTTCGCTTTTTTGGGCTCCTTTTTTAGGCCATGTTACACACTGCAACGTTTCTTGCGCCGATTTGATTGTTTATACAATCTTTCAAGTTGACAAACTTGATTGTTTATATAAACTTTCAAGTATGACGTTAGGAGAAAATCATGACAACAAAAAGTTTTGCGGCTACCTTGCAAACTACGTTGAGAGCGCCCGTGGTTCACGGGCATGGCGGTCGGCGTGTAGGCTCCGGTAGAAAAAAGACCGGAAATCTGTCCGTTATGGTTCGTCTCAACGAAGCCCAGAAGGAGCTTTTCGACAACATTGGCGGCAGCGCTTTCCTTCAGGCCATCCTCGACTCGATCTCCAAACAGGCTGCCGGACAGTACGAGTACTCCCTATCTCTCGAGTCGATTTTAGCTTCCTGCGTCTCGACCGCAACAGCAGATCAACTCAAAACCTTGGTCAGCAAGCTGTCACAGCCGATTTACGTTCTGGATGAGAACCAAAAGATTCACGATTGCACTGTGCTCGAGGTGCTCAACGACTTTTCTGAAAAAGCGAATACGCCGCTCGGTGAACTCCCGAAGTTCTTCTATAAAAATGGCGCACTCTGTCAGTGGCAAGGTGGCCGCGAAAAGGTTGTTGAACGAACAACTGCCGTTGAGGGATACTTTAAGCTGATTCAGTTTGCGATCACGGATTTGGACAGCAACGGCTCTGTGTCGTGGGCGTGGGATCGTAAAGAGCTTGAGGAGCTGGTGGAGGAAATGGAATGAGCGCATTCTCACGGCTTGAGACCATTTCTAAGAAGTGGCCTTACGTCTTCGACCTGATCGACATCTTTGTCAAAGCCAAGCATGAAGGCGAGTATCAGTGGCCTGATTGGTGCTTTATGCCTATCAGTGCTTGGTTATCCATTGCGGAGCGCTTCCATGAAGGAGAGCCTCGCATGCAGACCGTATCACGCATGGCCGAAATCGTTGCGCCTTGCACGTGGCGATATACGCAGGGCGTCTATGAATTTGACCCCGACATCTACACTGAGCTCATGGCATCGGACTTCACCGGAAAGCTCCCCAGCGAGTCGCTTTTGCGACTTCCTGAATGGTGTATCTACGTAAAAACGCCGCTTCTGTCGGACGACCTCGGAGATATTGAGGGATTCTTCTCTTTTTTGGAAAACGACTACAACACGAAGCGCAAAGAGCTTCGCATGTACTTGGATAGGGTCGGACGCGAGACGATGGAGCCGATCGTGCTCCACCTCGGAGACTGGACGCTTGACGAGTCGATCGAGCGGATGATGGAGGTCTCCATAGATAATCTCAAGCGCCAGGGCATGGACGCCGACTTTTTGGATGCCAAAGCCGAGTTCGACCACATGCGCGCACTGGCCAAGCAGCTACTGCCGCTCGTGCTGTACCTATGCACCGATGAGCCGGAGGTCGAAGATCGGACTGTGCCGGACTGGACACCTCACAACCCCACGCCTAAAAAGGTACGGGGCGAGTTCCGCATGCTGCCGGCAAAAAAGCCGCATCACTACATGATCGGTGCGAATACCGGAGCAATGCTTCGCAAAGCGCGCAGAGAAGCCCTCGAGAATGAGCCGACAGGTCGCACAGTAACTCCGCACATACGCCGCGCGCACTGGCATGGCTTCTGGACTGGTCCGCGCAAAGGACCGCAGGCAGTCAACCAGAAGTTCGTACTGAAATGGCTGCCACCTATATTCGTGCAAGGAAGTCAGGTCAGCGAAGGATAAAAAAAAGGAACGGGGTAGGCGCATCAACACCTACCCCGAAACATTTTGATGAATGCCGGAAGCACCCGATCAGCCACGATCAAAAGCTTCCTTTTATACAGCGGCAAAGGATTCTCGGTCTAGCCACCTACTCCCATTCGGGAACCCAGCCCTGCAGCCAACAGAAATTTTACTGAGCCTCGTGAATTTTCACTACGGCGTCGTGCTTTGCGGAGAGTCTTTGAGAAAGACTTGCACCCTCTTCAGATAGTCCTGAACCCTCTTCGAGAAGTCCGACACAGCTGCTGAGTCGCTTTGCGAAATGCTTGCAGGAATCGGTGCTGGCTCTGGACAATCGGGAGCGATAACTGTCGGCGAGGTTGCGCACCCGCTCAAGTTCAATGCGAAGAGAACCGCTATCGGCGCGGCTTTCAGCGAGTTCTGAACTCTGTTTTTCGAGCTGATCGATGGCCTCCGCATAGGCCGAAATTTGCTTGCTCTGATTTGCACGGTATTCCCTTTCCTTTGCGGCCAAGGCCATCGCGTGCTCCGCTTTCAGCTGATCAATGTCAGATTGGTACAGCGCTGCCGCATATCGATAACCACCAAAAAAGATAGCGACTGCCGCGAAGACAGCCGCCCCGATCTTGATCCACGTCGCCATGACCCACCTAACTAAGACATGTCTGAAAGACGGCCCAGACAGATCACAAACGGGTCTTGTCGAAGTTCTCGGCGAAGTGCCTCGATCTCTTCCCGTCGGCGCTTTCGTGCGACCTCTTTGCGAAGACGTTCGAGCTCTTCGATCTCAGCCTGTTCGTCAGCATCAGGGACGCCTTCTGGCTTCAAAAGTCTCCCATAGACATTGCGCAGAGAATTCACACGGCTGAAGTAATTGTTGACTTCACACATCGTCAATCCTCCTCAAAAAGTTCACGTTCAGCAGCACGACGCCGCTTCAGTCCTTCGCTCACTTTTCCACCGGCGTAAATCCACTTGTCGAACTCTTCGGCTGCTTCATCGTAGCGGCCATGGTTCAGGTGAAAAAGCAAGGTTGACTTCTTCAGCGCCGTTGCTCCGATGTTGAATGCCAAACTCAGCAAGGCGATGTACTGCCCCTCAGATACCGGCACGTTCACCAATCGATTCAGGTCGTCCGCAATGACCGTCAAATCCTCCACGAGCAACTTCTCGGCTTCTGAGGCCGAAAGCTCGTCGCCTTCCTTCACGCCTTTCGTGTGTCCATAACCGATCGTCCACACTCCCGCAGAGCACCGATAAGCCTTAAGCTCACGCCCTTCAAACTGCTTCACGAAGTCCGACGCCATTGCCGGATCATAAGAACCCCAAGAATTCATTTGTTTTTATCCTTCAAATCAGAGTCAGCAACCTTTTCCACCGTCTTGTCCAGTTTGGCGTTGAGCGCATCAATAAGCTTTCTCAACGCGGGCGGCACCACCCCCTTCAAACCCATCTTGTCAAGGTTCTCGATGATGGAACCGAACTCGCCTGCGGCATAGGCACAGATCGTCATGGATCGAATGATTTCGAAAGGAAGAAGGTCTTGAAAGACGACATCCAGACCGTGAGCTAAAGCCACGATGCAGAACATGAAAATCTTCTTCAAGACCCCTAAAGCATTCCGACCGCTTGTCCATGTACCGTTGAGCTTTGCCGCAACGGTGCCAGTCAAAAAGTCCAGTACGACAAAAATCACAAGCCAGACCATCAAAGGCCCGGCATCGCCGTAGAGAAAAGTAAAAACGCCGCCCATGCTTCCGCCCACCAGCATCCATGCGCGCTCAAACCCCGTGGGCAGAACAGCCGCCAAATCAGCAAACCTTTGGATCATTTCTCGAGCCCCGATCCTTTAAAAGGGTTGAAATACACCCAATGCGGACAGTAGGGATCGTTTTCAACATCTCCCCACATCTTCCAACCCATTCCTGCGCGGACGCATTTCCAGTGGCCAAAGATGCGGTAATGCCGCACGTAGTAAAACTGGAAGCAGATCAGTTTCCCATCCCTTTCCATGAACCACTTGCACAGGCCACTGACGCCAGTCAGGTCGCCAATCTCCGGATTTCCTTCATTCCAGTGCAAATCACCTTTTTTGAATTGCACGCCAAGCACGAAGTAATTGAAGCCGTAAGCGGAGTTTCTGAAGAGCCACGCAGTTCTACGTATCCACGTCCAAAAGACACCATCCTTTGGCCAGCGCTCACGATGACCAGCATCTCCGTCGCAGGAGTTGTCGGGGGTTTGAAACCAATAGAGCCAATCGGGAAGCCAACCGTTTTCGTTGACAAAGCAGGCAAGAATCGGCGATAGCAGCTTGGAGAAAAGCTCGAAAGGGACTCCAATAAGGAGAAAAAGGAACCACTTCAGATAGACCATGATTGCACCCGTAAAAAAGCCCCTTTCGGGGCTTGGTTTATCCAAAGAAGTGAACTGCGCATCCGCCAATGATGATGCCGGCAATCATTCCGACAACGCCCCAGAAGGCACGCAGCTGCCGGCGAGCGGTGTCCGGATCAGTGGCTGCAGTCTCTGCCCACTTTTCCTTGGCCTCATCGAGTTTTTCCTCGATGTCAAGGCCGAGTTCCTTGGCTTCTGCCTTCATCTTTTCGATCAGCTCTTCAAGCTTCGTCTTGTCGATCGTCATATCCTTCTCCCAAAAGAAAAGCCCCTCACACGGAGGGGCTCACATCACTTTGTTTTGGCCTTTTCGACCTTGTCGTCTGCGGCCTTTTTACGCAACTGAATCTTGCGTCGCGCGCATCCTTCTCGGGTGCAAATGCCATCGGCTCCAAGTTCGGCACCACAGGCCGGGCAGTAGCGTTTTTCATCCATATCAGGCTCCCATCAAAGTCTTGTACTCGGCCTTCAAAGCGGCCACGGTTTCAGTGTCATCCATAAGCATGGCTGTGGCCATGCGATCCTTCAAACTCGCAACTTGTCCATCAAAGTCCGAAAGCTCTTTGTCGATCTCTTGGGCGTCAAGTTCTTCCTGTGAGATCTTTTCAAGCTCCCAAGAAAGGTCTTTGCTTCGATCTCGCAGTCGATAGCCGCTCGTCTTTGCAAACTCGCCGATCAGTTTTCTCATCTCCTGATCATGGGACGTCTGTGACTCGTGCTTGATCACGACACCAACAAGTTCATCAGCACTCGTCGGCTTTTTTTCTGCCACCCACGTCTCACCATTGAACTTGTAGAAGTTAGTCTGCAAGTCTGCATCTTCAGGCAACGGTACTTCCGTCGCGTTCTTCGGCAAGAAGACGCCTTTCATGACCTGAAATGTGCGTTGACCGCAGTAATAGCCGTCATCATCAAAAATTTGAATGAGCTTGACTTCCATATGACTCTCTCAACTAAAAAAATAGCGGCCCTAAAGCCGCGAGAAAAAAGGTATTCCGTGACAGACGGTCACGGTTTAACGCTTAAAGTACAAACTTCCGGCACCAAATGTTGGGTGCTTCGGATCAGCTCCGGTGGACGGGTTACTGATCTCGCTCTTGGCCACTGGCCGGAAGTCTCTCTCATGCAAGCCCGTCAGCTCGCCAGGCGCAAGCGCAAAGAGATCGGCCAAGAGCCGCCACGTGGCTACACCCTGCGAGACGCTTGGGCGCTCTGGAAAAACATAAAGCGCGGACGCATAGTGTCTTATCAAGATGAAAAGCGCCGCATGGAGCGCTACATCATTGACCCGCTTGGTAGCCGCCAGATCGATGAAATAACGGCACCTCTTGTCATACAAACGGTTAAGTCCATCGAACGCGCCGGGCACCAAGCGACTCTCAAGCGCGTTCTGATGCGAACGAGAGAAGTTATGGACTTAGCTGTGTGCGCTGGATACATCCAGCACAACCCCATTGACCGCGTCAGCCGTGTCTTTGCGGCTCCTATCGTCAAACCAATGCCGTCGGTTCATTGGCGTGAGCTTCCTTCCGTTATGGAGCTTATGAAGGCGGCGCCTCCTCGAACACAACTTCTTTTTGCCTAGGCATGCCTGTCTCTTCTACGCCCAATAGAAACCGTGAAGGTTAGATGGGACTGGATCAAAGACGATGTCTTGACAATTCCGGCCTCTGAAATGAAAAAGGCCAGAGAACATCGCGTCCCCATTCTTCGCAACATGATGGCCGTCCTTGAGGAGGCAAAAACACTCTCTCCTCATCCAAAATCACCTCTCATTTGGGCAGGGAGAGCTTCAGGACGACATATGAGTGCCCAAACTCTGGCGAAACATTTCCACAGTACACCGCTAAAAGGTCGTTTAGTAGCACACGGAATTCGATCAATAGGTCGCAGCTGGATGGCAGATCATGATGCTACTTTTGAAGTTGCCGAAGCTTGTCTTTCGCACGTAGCCGGGTCCGGCGTCTCGCGTGCCTATCAGCGATCCGACTACCTAGCTCAAAGAAGACAACTAATGACATCCTGGTGTGAGCACGTTGCAAACTGTGCCCAAGAAGTCGGTTTTCTTCCATCAATTTTCAGTACCGATAGGGATTTAACCGCAGACGGTTGATTCATTCGAATGGGGGCAGACACAAGCCAGAATGCACTCAAATTTCGGTATTTCTGTACCCATTCGAATAACCCAACATAACTGGCATCGATAATCCATATGGCGTCGAAATTTTAGATGGATACTCAGTTCTTGGAGGGGCCTTTTTCTCTGACACTAGCAACCAGTTAACGATGGCGATAGGCCACGCTGTCGGAAGAATAGCTGGGCGCATCACATTTGATGCTTCACGCTCCTCAAATATTTACGGCATGACTTCCAACGTTCAACCGGCTTCGGTTAGGGCTTTAGCGTGTATCAAGACTTGATACAAGGCATGAGAAGAAGCGATTTTGGCTGAACAGTAGAAGAAACGCCGTAAATTTGGCAAGATCGGTCAGCCGCGAACGCAAACGGAACACAGTTTTTCCAATTTGAAGAAACACCATATACCGCTGTTCCGTATTTAAAAAATGCTCCTTGGTCTTCCCCCGTTGTCTCATTTGTCCCTACGCCGGTTATGTTGGGGACCCAACATCACTGGCGGGATCACCGGGGGCAATCAGCCTGCCGCTTGGAACAACACACAAGACCCTTACGGATCATTTGAAAATGACTCTACAGAGGGGAGACGACTTGTATCGGAATATGGAAATGGCGTAAAAATCGTTTTTAACGCATCTCAATCCAGTTCCATTTATGGAGGCTCTACTACCGTTCAGCCTTCCGCTATACGAGTTTTGTCATGTATCAAGTCTTGATGCAAGACAGTAGCTGAAGCGAAGGCGGAGCAACGGAAGAAGTCCTTCCATAGATAGGATTCAAGCGCGAGGCATCAAAAGAGTATCCATAGCCTTGAGCTCCCTCTGAGAAGTTAACTTTCCCAGGAAACGGATGGTCGTCCACAAAGGCCCCTGTCGTTTCAACACCCCAATCCAAATCACTGTTGTTTTGCTGTGCGTTGAGTAAACAACCCGCGACTAAAGTCGCAGGCTTTGCAACTATCACATTCGTAATGTC
>OGIE01000456.1_pt1 | contig 61189 bp, 53 predicted proteins | sample 1571581 | NCBI WGS metagenome assembly OGIE01 (sample SAMEA2582021, study PRJEB24529) | metagenome | biome: Human gut stool | place: China | collected 2011 | reverse complement strand
CAACGACCCCGAGATTACAAATCACGTGCTCTGGCCAACTGAGCTAAAGAGGCAAGCTAAAAAATGCAACCGTAACGTTCATAGTGTGAGCGAAACGGCTGCAAATTTAGGCATTTATTTTTTACCCGCAAAATTTTAGCGGAAAATTATTTGCTCCGTTGCTTTTCCTTGTACTTAACCAGCTGTTTTTCCAAAGCTTCCAGGCATAAATCCACTGCTTCTTCAAACGTATCACAAACCTTGTTTGCATAAAACTCGCCATTGGGAACCAATACTTTCACTCCGGCTTCTTTATTTTCGGCTGTTTCTGGTTTTACTACCTTTAATGACACCTCTACTTTCTTTATATCGTCGTAAAATTTCTCCAACTTAGCAACTTTCTTTTGAACGAAAGACTGCAATTGCTCTGACGCATCAAAGTGAATCGATTGAATTCTTACTTCCATACTTACCTCCTTTTTACTTTAGGCTCGGGGATGAGCCTGATTATACACTTTTTTAAGCTCTTCAAAAGTAGTATGCGTATAAACTTCCGTTGTCGCCAGACTCTCGTGTCCGAGGAGTTCTTTTATCGAGCCTAAATCAGCACCATTGTTCAGCATAGCCGTTGCAAAGGTGTGCCTCAGCACGTGGGGACTTCTTTTTTTTACAGTCACTACCTTCGAAAGGTTTCGTTTCACAAGGCATGCTACGATACCGCGGTAAAGCCTCTTTCCATTCTTCCGGACAAAAAAAGCATCCGAGCGAACCGGGACAGCTTCATTCCGCACATTGACATATTCTCGCATCGAGCGTCCCAGCTCCTCATCGAAAGGTATAAGACGTTGTTTATTCCGTTTTCCCGTCACTTTAACGAGAGAAGCCGAAAAATCGACATCCTTATCATCCAACCCTATCAATTCTGAAAGTCGCATGCCGGTAGCATAAAACATTTCAATAATCATATGGTCGCGACACCCTTCAAAACCTTCACCAAAGTCCATATCATCCAGTAACCTATTCATCTCACCCTCTCTCAGAAATACCGGAAGCGGTTTTTTCTTCTTGGGCCCCGTCACTTTCCGCAACGGATCTACCGCGACCTTGCCTCTCCTCAAAAGGAATTTATAGTATGTCCGGACAGAACTCAGCTTTCGGTTTATCGTATTAGAAGCAAGTCCTTTGTCCATCAAGGAAGCAATCCATTCACGAACAAGTTCCGCATCTACATCCAATGGAGTCAAGTCTCCCAACATTTCTTCTCCAAACCTCTGCAGTTCAAGAATATCTGCCCGATAGTACTCAACCGTACCTTTGGAATAGTTCCGCTCGTGCAGAAGATAGTCAAGAAAAGAATCTGTCAACAACATATCGCTACATATCTAAAATCATGCAACGAATGTATGAAAAAGAATTCAATAATTCAAAGGAATTTACGAATTATTAATCTTCTACTTGCTGAAGTTGTTGAACGTAAACAGCACGTTCTTTCTTAAGTCTTTTAGTCACAGACGGTTTATCAAATTGTTGTCTGCGTCTCAATTCCTTAACTGTGCCAGTTTTTTCAAACTTTCTTTTGAATTTCTTCAGCGCTTTTTCAATGTTTTCGCCTTCTTTTACAGGTACTACAATCATTTTCTTTTTATTAAAATGTTAATGGTTTAAAAATCTCACGATTAAATTGAGCGGCAAAATTACACATAGTTTCTTTATTCACAAAACTTTCTGCCAAAAAACTGCAAAAAGAGAAAAGATTATCTCATCTCAAACCTCTTCCGACGGAGGAAAAAGACAAACCAACCGAGAATGCGCTAAGAACTAATCGCGAGACTATAAGAAACTAATCTCCGAACCGCAAGAAACTAATCTCGGGGATACTAAAAAGTATTCATACAATAAATAATAATGTTTCTTACAACAGTTGATGTAAGTGACTTAAATAGTTATTGTAGGAAACTTAAACAGTTGTTGTATGAATACTTTTTAGTATCCCCGAGATTAGTTTCTTGCGGTATAGAGATTAGTTTCTACTATGCCGACGGATAAAGTATAGTGGGCCACAAAAATATTCAAAGAAAGTGAGTATCTTTGAGGGATTAATGTTACACCTTATTATATATAGAATATGAGCCAAACAATAAACAATCGGATTCAAGCCTTACGGGCATTGTTTAGTCGAGAAGGTATACAAGCCTTCATCATTCCAAGTACGGACCCGCATCTGAGTGAATATGTTGCTCCCCATTGGAAATCCCGAGAATGGATTTCCGGTTTTACCGGTTCAGCAGGAACCATCGTTATCACCACGGACAAGACAGGGCTTTGGACTGACTCCCGCTATTTTCTCCAAGCCGCCCAGCAGTTGAAAGGTACGGAAATAGAACTTTACAAGGAAATGCTCCCCGATACACCAAGTATTTCCACGTTCTTATGTACAGAGTTAAGTCCGGGTGATGCAGTCGGCATTGACGGAAAAATGTTCTCGGCAGAAGAAGTGGAAAGAATGCAAGCTGAATTACAGAAATGCCGAATAGACATAAAAAATATTCCGGACCCAATGGAGGAGTTGTGGACTGATCGTCCATCCATGCCGGAGGCTCCCGCTTTCATTCATGAAACCAGATATTCCGGAAAAAGTAGCGTGGAAAAGATTTCTATCATCCGGGAAGAATTGAAGAAAAGCAATGCCAAAGCGTTATTTTTATCTGCTTTGGACGAGATTGCATGGACGCTTAATCTACGCGGTAACGACGTACATTGCAATCCCGTAATTGTCAGTTACCTATTGATTGAAGAACAGGATATACACTATTTTATCCAACCGCAGAAAATCACTCCCGAAGTTGCCGAATATTTAAAAACGACAGGTGTAAGCCTACACTCTTATGAAGAAGTAGAAATGTACCTCAATCGGATTGAGGTTGAAAGTCTGCTCGTCAACCCGGCTAAAACGAATTATGCCATGTATTCGGCTATCAATCCTAATTGCAAGATTATTCATGGTGTTTCTCCGGTTACATTATTGAAAGCCATCCGCAACGAGCAAGAAATCAACGGCATACATGCTGCCATGCAACGGGATGGAGTGGCGCTGGTGAAATTCCTGAAATGGCTGGAAGAAGCCGTACCGTCGGGTAAAGAAACCGAAATTAGTGTGGATAAAAAGCTACACGACTTCCGCGCCGAACAGGACTTATATATGGGAGAAAGTTTCGATACAATTGCCGGCTACAAAGAGCATGGGGCTATTGTGCATTATGAAGCTACACCTGAAACGGATGTCCCTCTGAAGCCAAAAGGTTTTCTACTATTGGATTCTGGTGCGCAATATCTGGATGGAACGACCGATATTACGCGTACTATTGCGTTGGGGGAACTGACTGAAGAAGAAAAAACAGATTATACACTGATACTGAAAGGGCACATTGCACTGGCAATGGCAAAATTTCCCGTTGGCACACGGGGGGCACAACTGGATGTACTGGCGCGTATGCCGATATGGCAGCGGGGCATGAATTTTCTGCATGGCACAGGGCACGGTGTCGGTCATTTCCTGAATGTACACGAAGGTCCGCAAAGCATCCGCATGAATGAAAATCCGGTAACACTGCAATTGGGTATGCTGACTTCTAATGAGCCGGGGGTATATAAGGCAGGGAGTCATGGGGTTCGTACGGAGAATCTTGTTTTGGTGGTTCCGGCGGGTGAAGGCATGTTTGGCAATTATCTGCAATTCGAGACAGTTACTCTTTGCCCTATTTGCAAGAAAGGCATCATTAAAGAGTTGCTGACCAAAGAAGAAATCGAATGGTTCGACAAATATCATCAGACTGTCTATGAGAAATTATCGCCAAGCCTGAACAAAGAAGAACAGGAATGGTTGAAAGAAAAAACAAATAGTTTATAATAGATTGACTAATAACTTTATACAGAAATGGCATTAATAAAATCAGTAAGGGGGTTTACTCCTGAGTTCGGAGAAAACTGTTTTTTGGCTGACAATGCAGCTATCATCGGAGACGTGAAAATGGGACGCGATTGCAGTATCTGGTTCAGTACGGTCTTGCGCGGAGATGTAAATTCCATCCGTATCGGCGATGGAGTGAACATACAGGATGGAAGTGTGCTGCACACATTATATGAGAAATCGACGATTGAAATAGGCGATCATGTTTCCGTGGGACATAATGTAACTATTCATGGAGCTACTATTAAGGATTATGCATTGATAGGAATGGGATCCACTATTCTTGATCATGCGGTAGTAGGCGAAGGCGCTATTGTGGCAGCAGGTTCTTTGGTTTTGAGTAATACAATAATTGAGCCGGGAAGTATCTGGGGGGGCGTGCCCGCCAAGTTTATCAAGAAAGTGGACCCGGCGCAGGCAAAGGAACTAAACCAAAAGATAGCACACAACTACCTGATGTATTCGGATTGGTATAAATAGTCTGAACACAAATTACGCAAATTACACAAATCAAAAGTTTACTCACTTTTATGCCATAAGGTCGATTTTGTGCAATTTGCGTAATTTATATTCTTAGACTATCTTCTTACTTCTTATAGCTATTTAGAAATTAATCATGCTCAAAACCTTGTCAGTAGCCCCGGCATTACTGGTGACATAATATCCAGCATTCGTTCCGGTTTCCCGCAGGAAGACTTCATCCGCTAGCATCCGGTCAAGCAGTTCTTTCAGTTCCTCATAATTCTTAATAGAGAAAGCACCTTTAGCCTCTATCAACTGCATGGCTTCCATAAACTTCTGATATTTAGGGCCAAATATAACCGGAATGCCATAAACTGCTGCCTCCAATGTATTGTGAATACCTACCCCGAAACCACCACCAATATAGGCTATCTCACCATAGCGATAGATTGAAGAGAGCAAACCAAAACAATCGATAATCAGACAATCGGCCTTCTGCACATTCTTCTCATCGGCACGGGTATAACGCACGTATGACCGTTTCAACTTCCGGATAATCTCTACCAGATGATTCTCATCTATCACATGCGGAGCAATTATCAGTTTCACTTCCGGATGGTTATTGAAATATTCAATAAATAAATCTTCATCCGGTTGCCAGGAACTACCTGCAACGAAAGTCATCGTATTATTTTTGAAGAGTTTCACCAAAGGAAGATCCTTCGCCTCTTCACGTATCTGCAACACACGGTCGAAACGCGTATCACCTACCACCGTTACACGGCTGATACCAATCTTGCCCAGATAGCGTTTGGAACGCTCATTTTGCACAAACAGATGGTCAAAGTTACGCAACACGTGACGATAAGTACCGCCATACCACTTGAAGAAAACTTGTCCGCGACGGAATATGGACGACACACTATATACCGGAATACGACGTTTGTGCAATTCGTCCAGATAATTCTTCCAAAACTCATATTTGATGAAGAATGCCATACAAGGATTTGCTATATCCAAGAACTTCTTCACATTCCGGGGCTTATCGAACGGCAGGTAACATACCACATCAGCACCACGATAATTCTTACGCACCTCGTATCCCGAAGGGGAGAAAAACGTTAGCAATATGCCGTAATCAGGGTATTTGGCACGAATCTTCTCAATCAAAGGACGTCCCTGTTCAAATTCGCCTAAAGAAGCGGCATGAAACCAGATATAACGCACATCTTTTTCCAATTGCTGCCTGAGGAGTTCATACACCACCCAATGCCCTTTCATCATTTTTCGGGGCTTACGGCTGAACGGAGCCGCCAGATGCACCAAAAGGTCATAGATACCTATCGCAAGGTCGTAAAGCATACTTATTAAATTAAGAATTAAGAATTGAAAATTAAAAAATGAATGAAACATGCCGGGCATTATTTCTCATTTTTTAATTTTCAATATTCAATTTATTTCAGTACCTCAATTGCACGTTTCATGCGCGCTAGTGTCTCTTCCTTGCCCAGCACCCAAGAGATGTCGAACATGTGCGGACCTTTCCCTTCGCCTACCAGAGTCAAACGGAAGGCGTTCATTATATTTCCGGTATGGTATCCTTTTTCAGCAATCCAATCCATTACAATCTTTTCTTGGTTTTCAATGCCAAAGTCTTCGATACCTGCCAAAACTTCCATCAATTCGGTCATACACTGAGCCGAATCTTCTTTCCAGCGTTTCTTCACGGTCTTTTCATCGTACTCTGTCGGAGCTACGAAGAAGAAACTACAAGCTTCCCAAAGTTCGCGTACAAAACTTACGCGATTCTTCATCATGCCTACTACTGCTACAACTTTCTCGAATGGAGCTTCCACATCATGCTCTTTCAGAACGGGAACAAAAAGTTCGGCTATCTCTTCATCCGGCTTCAACAAGATATATTCATGATTGAACCAGATTCCTTTCTTGAAATCAAATTTAGCGCCGGATTTGCTGCAATGACTCAGGTCGAACAGTTTTATCAGTTCTTCCATTGACATGATTTCCTGATCGTTACCCGGATTCCAGCCCAGCAGAGCCAGGAAATTAATAACTGCTTCGGGCAGATAGCCAGCTTCACGGTATCCGGAAGAAATTTCTCCTGTTTTAGGATCATGCCATTCCAATGGGAATACGGGGAAACCAAGACGGTCACCATCACGCTTGCTCAGTTTGCCGTTTCCTTCCGGTTTCAGCAACAAAGGCAGGTGGGCAAATGCCGGCATCGTATCTTCCCATCCGAAAGCACGGTATAGCAATACGTGCAACGGTGCCGAAGGCAACCATTCTTCACCACGAATCACATGAGAAACCTCCATCAAATGGTCATCCACGATATTTGCCAAGTGATAAGTCGGAAGTTCGTCCGCCGATTTATAGAGTACTTTATCATCCAGAATGGAAGAGTTGATTATTACCTCACCACGAATGAGATCGTTCACATGTACGTCTTCATTCGGTTCTATCTTGAAACGAACTACGTATTGCTTACCTTCGGCAATCAGTGCGTCCACTTCTTCTTTTGACAGCGTCAGTGAATTACGCATCTGCATACGGATAGAAGCATCATACTGGAAATTAGCAATCTCAGCACGCTTAGCATCCAGTTCTTCCGGAGTATCAAAAGCGATATAAGCCTTGCCCGCATCGAGCAACACCTTCACATACTTCTTGTATATTTCGCGACGTTCGGACTGACGATACGGACCATGTTCTCCACCGAAGCTGACTCCCTCATCGAAAAGGATACCCAACCACTTGAACGACTCCAGTATATATTCTTCCGCACCCGGCACAAAACGGTTGCTATCAGTATCTTCAATACGGAAAATCATATCGCCTCCATGTTGGCGCGCAAAAAGATAATTGTATAATGCTGTACGCACACCACCAATGTGCAAAGCCCCCGTAGGACTTGGGGCAAAACGAACTCTGACTCTTCTTTCTGTCATATTTTGCATCACTTATGATATAATTAGGTGGCAAAATTAAACCTTTTTTTCCACACTAATGTTTTTTTTTGTACTTTTCGCAAAAAATTCAACTGATATGAATAAATCCAGGACTAAAAAGAGCTTTTCTTATAGAGATTTGCTATACAAAGCACTCATTTTTATCGGCACAGTAGCCATTATTGTATATTTCCTGCCACGCGACGGTAAGTTCAACTATCAGTTTGATGTAGACAAGCCGTGGAAGTACGGGCAGCTCATGGCTACCTTCGAATTTCCTATTTATAAGGATGATGCCGTCGTAAAACGTGAGCAGGATAGCATTCTTGCCACTTTTCAGCCTTATTATCAATTGGATAAGAACATAGAGAAGACTGTATTAAGTAAACTGAAAGCAGATTATCAGAGCCATTTGCGTGACATAGTACCTTCTTCGGATTATATGCGTTATCTGGAAAAAAGGTTGTCAGAAATCTACAAGGCGGGAATAGTATCGACTGAAGAACTCAATAAATTACAGAAGGATAGCACTACTAGTATAATGGTGATTGATGATAAGCTTGCTAACCAACGATTTACGGAGCAATTATTTTCCGTAAAAGATGCTTATTCATATCTGCTCACGGCGGATACCGCGCACTATTCTCCTTATATTCTCCGGCAGTGTTCCCTGAATGAATATCTATATCCGAATCTGACTTATGACGAACAACGCACGGAAACAGCCAAGAAAGAAACTCTCGACAATTATGCTTGGGCAAATGGTATCGTAGTAAGCGGACAAAAAATCATCGACCGGGGAGAAATTGTCACACAAGAGACTTATAATATCCTAGAAAGCTTACGCAAAGAATCTATTCAACGTAGCGAATCCATCGGGCAGAAGCGTCTGATACTGACGGGACAAATACTATTTGTCAGTGTTTTCATGCTATGCTTCATGCTCTATCTCGATTTGTTCCGTAAAGATTATTACGAGCGTAAAGGCAGTTTATCTCTGCTTTTCACAATTATCATGTTCTACTGTGTGGTGACTGCCCTCATGGTGGCAAACAACATCTATAATGTCTATATCATCCCATACGCCATGTTGCCTATCATCATCCGCGTATTCCTCGATTCACGTACGGCATTCCTCACGCATGTGGTCACCATACTTATATGTTCCGTCTGTCTGCGCTTTCCACATGAGTTCATATTACTCCAACTGTCAGCCGGGCTGGTTGCTATTTTCAGTCTGCGCGAACTGTCACAACGTTCACAATTATTCCGGACAGCGGTACTAGTGATACTCACTTATGCTGCCGTTTATTTCTCTTTTGAACTGATTACGGAGAATGACCTGTCGAAACTGAATGGCAGTATGTATACCTACTTCACAGTCAATGGCGTACTTCTGCTGTTTGCTTATCCTCTTCTGTTCTTGCTGGAGAAAACTTTCGGATTCACTTCCAATGTTACCTTGGTAGAGCTTTCCAATATCAACAGCCCACTGCTTCGCCGCTTGTCCGAAACTGTTCCAGGCACCTTCCAGCACTCCATGCAAGTGGCCAATCTTGCAGCAGAAGCAGCTAATCGCATCGGAGCTAAAAGTCAGTTAGTGCGTACGGGGGCTTTGTATCATGACATCGGAAAGATGGAAAATCCTGTATTCTTTACCGAAAACCAGTCGGGAGGTGTCAATCCTCACAAAAACCTTAGCTATGAACAAAGCGCGCAGGTCATCATCAGCCATGTGACGGATGGACTGAAATTGGCGGAAAAGAATAATCTGCCTAAAGTGATAAAAGACTTTATCAGTACCCACCATGGCAGGGGCAAAACGAAATACTTCTATATTTCCTGGAAAAACGAGCACCCTGATGAGGAACCGAACGAAGAACTATTCACCTACCCCGGACCGAATCCATTCACTCGCGAAACAGCGATTCTGATGATGGCGGATGCCGTGGAAGCCGCTTCCCGCAGTCTGCCCGAATATACAGAAGAGAGCATCAACAACCTGGTGGAAAAGATTATAGACTCGCAGGTAGAAGAAGGCTACTTCAAAGAATGTCCCATCACATTTAAAGATATCGCTATCGTGAAATCAGTTTTCAAAGAAAAGCTGAAGACAATTTACCATACCCGTATCAGTTATCCTGAACTTAAAAAATAAAGATCATGAAAACACCTGTCCAAGACCAGAAACGTGTCGAGAGCTTATTGCAGCGCAAAGGTATCCGGCTACACGACATCCAGAGTTTCAGTTTTATGAAGCGCTTTCACGAAGTGCCGCGCAAAAATAATCTGAAAGTGAAAGACAAATATGGTGCGGGCATATTGACGCTCCATCTGAAACAAGGCGTTAAAAAAGCGTTTTATGTCCGGCCGTTCCAGCATCCGTCATCTGTTATCCGATACCTGATGGCACAGAATATACCTTTCGATAACTCTATTCCCCATGAACGAACAGCTACGGAAATTCCGACGACGATTTATCAACGCCCATCCCTGTATATGTTCTATTTCTTTGTGCTTTTCATTACGTTCATGATATTGGGATATCAGGCTGTTACAATCGATACATGGTGGGGATATGCCCTCGGAGTACTTTCATTCGGATTGGGTATCTACTTCATACACATGTTGATGACACGCTTCTGCTATCTGAAAGTGGATAATGAAAGCCTCAGCATATACAGTGTAGGACGAGAAATTAAGTATCCTTATGAGAAAATACTCAAAGTAAACTTTGACTTTGCACGCGAACAAGCATTTACCCATGTGATGGAGATACTGGACAAGGATTACCACTATCGACTTTACTATATAGGCAGGGTATCCCGAAGAACCTTGAGTGATATTGCCGAAGTGCTGCAAAGCGCGGGTGTTGATGCGACATGCAGTCTGAACGATAACAAACGGTTCTATCAGGACACTTATGTAAATCATTAATCCAACGCAAATTCGTCCTCACCGCAAATGCTCCAGCAGCCCCGCACAAGCATCTTCAAGCAAATCGAGCACATACTCAAAACCTTCGGCCCCTCCATAATACGGATCGGGCACATGGTCGGCATGCGTAAAGCGGGTGCAATATTCCGTCATGCGGTGTATCTTCTGCAATGCCTCAAGAGAAGGGGCACGTTCCTTCAAATCCTCCATATTACGGTCGTCCATCCCGATGATTAAATCGAAGTTATAGAAATCTTCCGTCCGCACAGGACGTGAACGATGTATCAGGTCATACCCCCTACGAACGGCATGTGCACGCATCCGACTATCGGGCAGTTCTCCCTGATGATAGGACAAAATACCGGCAGAGTCTATCACAAACTCATTTTCCAGTCCCGCTTCTTCCAGCAAATGCTTCATCACACCTTCTGCAGAAGAAGAACGGCAAATATTTCCGAGGCAAACAAACAGTATTTTACGAGGCTTCATAAGTGCTTTTTTATATTTTAAAGCGTAAAGATAGAAGTTTTCTGCATTCTCTTAAAATATTTCTTCTTCTCAATTGTCTGCATTAACAGAGAACGTTTTCAAAAAGTACATAAATCAATAAAATCAGAACATCATGAAAAAAAGATTTTTTATCATACCTTTGTTTGGAGTATTAGCCATTGCAGCATTTGGCGCGATAGTCATGTTATTATGGAACTTTGTAGTGCCCGGAGTTTTAGGATTGGCAACCATCAATTTCTGGCAGGCACTGGCATTGTTTGCACTTGCACGCATTCTCTTCGGAGGTTTCCCCGGCAGAAGAGGATTTCTGGGCAGAAGAGGAATGCCCAGCAGCAGAGAAGGAAATCCGTTTCGTGCCAAATGGGAGAAGATGACACCGGAAGAACGTAAGGACTTCATAAACAGAAGGAAGAAATTCGGATTCGGCGGTCCTTTCGGGGGAGACCGATTCTTCGACGAGAATAACTTTGATAGAAACAACAGTAGTGAAACTCCCAAAGAGAATGAATAAGCTGACTGAAAAAGATAACGGTCTGGAAGAGTTGATTGCGGAACATCAACCCCGCCTGAAAGCATTTATCCGAAAGCGGGTCTCCAATAAAGAAGACGCCGAAGATATCCTGCAGGATGTGTTTTATCAATTAGTAAAGACTATCGAAAGTACTTTCAATCCGATTGAGCAAGTGACGGCATGGTTGTATCGTGTAGCAAAAAATACGATTATCAACAAAAGCAGAAAGATGCAGGAAGAAGAACTTCCCACTCTTGCTTATGATAAAGATGATAATATCCTGAATGATTTTTCAGAAGTGTTATTCAGTGATGCCGCACCCACTCCTGAAACAGAATACATGCGTTCACTCGTTTGGCAAGAGCTTGAGACAGCTCTTGCCGAATTACCACCCGAACAACGGGAGGCGTTTGAACTCATGGAACTGGAAGGGCTCTCTGCAAAAGAAGTTTCCAGTGCCACCGGGATTCCAGTCAATACATTATTATCAAGAAAGCATTATGCCATCATCCACCTTCGCAAGCGGTTGAAAGGATTGTACAGCGACCTGCTGAACTATTAACCTGTTTTTTAATATTTCTGTCTGCCCGACAACGGACAGCAACCACCCCTGACAAACATTTATGAAAACAATAGTGTCATTTATGACCATACTACTGTGTATGGCCTGCCCCTCTCATGCGCAATTTATTGCCAAAGATTCTACCGGAGTTATGGCTATCTCTCTGGATGAAGTGACCATAAAAGCACGGTCTGTCATTGAAAAAGACGACCGGAAAGTAATTCTTCCTACCCAAAACCAACTGAAAATGTCTTCCAGTGGTATAGAGCTGTTGAGCAGGTTGCAACTTCCCCGCATCACGGTCGATATCATGTCCGGCGAAATAACTACCTCGGGTAATGGAGAAGTGCAATTACGGATCAACGGAGTACAAGTTACTTATACGGAAGTCTCCGCACTCAATCCGGAAGATATTTTTCGCATAGAATACCACGATACACCCGGGGTACGTTATGGGAATGCCTCCGCAATCATTGATTACATCACCAAAGCCAGAAAAACAGGAGGTAGCATACGTGGAGGAGCTTTCCACAACCTCAGTAGCGACCGTACTTCTATTGACGATATGCTATCCGGAAGATACAACTATGGTAAGTCTGAAATATCAGCCAATATCCGATATATACAGCGGAAAGGAGACTGGACACGCGAATATGATGAACGATTCATTTTCCCGGATAAAGAGCTGCATCGCCAGGAAACCGGAGAGCCTACCCTGTTCAACAAAAAGCTACTGACTTCCAGCCTCAATTACAGTCTGCAGGAAAAGGGAAAATATCTTTTTAACGCACAATTCAGATATACCTTACAGGATAATCCTGCCGGATATGAAGACCGAAAGAGTAAACTTTATACTTCTGATTCCGACATCCCGCTATCCATTTACGATCACACCAAAGAACAAAACCATCTACCGGCTCTTGACTTATACTATCAGCAAGACATAAAAAATAATCAACGCCTCATATTCAATATTGTCGGAACTTATATCAAGAGCAGTAGCACACGTGTTTATCAAGAAAAGCAGGAAGATTTAACCGAAACGGAGTTGTATTCCAACATAACCGGAAAGAAATATTCACTAATCACCGAAGGTATCTATGAAAAGAAGATAGCTCAAGGAGTACTGACGGGAGGCCTCAGACATATACAGTCCTACACAAACAATCAATATCTGGGAAACAATGCAATGGACGTCATCATGAAACAAGCGGAAAGTTATGCTTATGCCGAATATAAAGGCAAGATACAAAACTGGGGATATATGGCAAATATGGCATTCAACCGTTTCTACTATAGTCAAAAAGATAACCGGAGCGAAAGATATGGCCTCCAACCCTCTTTACTGATATCCTATAATCCTATAGATAATTTGCATTTCCGCTACCACATCAATCTGAAAAACAACGCTCCCTCCATAGCTTATCTGAATGATGTAGAGCAGAACATTGATAATTTGCAAATTCGAAGAGGTAATCCGACTTTAAAAGCATTCCGCAGCACCATTCAGGATTTTAATGCAGCATTCAATACAGGTATTTGCAGTATTGATGCCCTGGTTAGTTACACGTATGAGAAAAATCCTATTATGGAATCAGTGCTTTATGAAGGAGGAATGTTTGTTCATACCTATGAGAATCAGAAATCATTCCAGCATCTGGCAGCGGAAGTCACTTTCAAAATAAAACCCTGGAAAGAATATATCAGTCTCTCCGTCACGCCGGGAATCAGCCGATATATAAGTACGGGGAACCATTATCTGCACACCTATACCTTAAAAGAATTACGTATCAATCTGGATGCTTCGTACAAGAACTGGCTCCTAAGTTTCATGACCATTACCCCGCCCAACAGGTATGCATATGGCGAGCAATTAATGAAAGGTGAATTGATGCATACGCTTATGATAGGTTATAAGCAACCGGCATGGTCCGTTATGGCAGGGATTCATAACCCTTTTATGAAGACTTACCGCTCGGAGAACGAAAACTGGTCTGCACTGAATCCGGTAAAATCGGATATACACAGCACTAATATGTCGAATACCTTTGTAGTAAAGGTCAACTTCAACCTAAACTTCGGACGGCAATATAAAAGTGCGAATAAGACAATACAGAATATGGATACCGATTCCGGAATCCTGCAAGGGACAAAAGATTGATTACATCGGGTCTACATCATAATAGACTATCAAGGACTTAAAACGATCTTCCATCACCATCTCCTTCTGAACCTGCACCAGCAATTCACGAGCACGGGCCATAGGCGCATTATACTCTATCTTCACAACAATCTTACGTATAAACAGCGTTTGTATGCGGGCAACCGGCGGCTTGTCCGGTCCCAACACGCGATTACCGAAAACAGTACGCAATTTGCTTGACATGGTGTGAGCCATCAGGTCAAGCAATTGCTCGTTACGGTTCTTCAGATATACATAGACCAAACGGTAATAAGGAGGATAATGGAATAACTGTCTTTCAGCAAGTTGACCGGCTACCATTTGTTCGAAATCATTATGGATGACTTGGGCAATAATAGGATGATCTATGCTCTTGGTCTGCAAGATAACTCGTCCGCGTTTGTTTTTCCGCCCGGCACGTCCCGACACTTGCGCCATCAACTGGAAGGCACGTTCATAAGAACGAAAATCCGGATAATTCAACATTGTATCCGCATTCAGGATACCTACCACACTGACATGGTCGAAGTCCAGTCCTTTAGAAACCATCTGTGTACCTATCAAGATATCTGTCTTTCCCTGTTCAAAGTCCGCAATAATACGCTCGTAAGCCGAACGGGTACGAGTGGTATCCAGATCCATACGGGCTACAGAGGCTTCAGGAAATAAGATCTTGATGTCATCTTCTATCTTCTCCGTTCCAAATCCACGATTGCGCAAGTCTGTTCCCTCGCAAGCAGGACACATACGGGGCAGTTGATAAGTGTAGCCGCAATAATGGCATGTCAATTGGTTCAATCCTTTATGGAATGTCAGACTCACATCACAATTCTTGCACTTCGGCACCCAGCCACATGTGCGGCATTCAATCATTGGAGCAAAGCCGCGCCGGTTCTGAAACAGAATAACCTGTTCCTTCTGTTCCAAAGTCTCACGGATATATTGAAGCAAGAGCGGAGAAAACGGGCCGTTCATGCGTTTCTTCCGATGCAACTCCTGTATATCCACCGGAATAATTTCGGGCAATTGTATCTCTTTATACCGTTCCTTCAGTTCCACCAGCCCGTACTTACCGGAAGAAGCGTTGTACCACGTTTCGATGGAAGGAGTAGCCGTACCCAACAGGGTTTTGGCACCATACATCGCCGCCAGAACTATCGCTGCATTCCGGGCATGGTAGCGGGGAGCTGGGTCTTGTTGTTTATAGGTATTCTCATGTTCCTCATCCACAATCACCAAACCAAGATTACGGAAAGGCAGGAAAACAGAGGAACGAACTCCCAAAATAATGTCATATCCTTTTTCCGTCAGTTGCTTCTGCCAGATTTCTACGCGCTCGGCATCAGGGAACTTGGAATGATAAATGCCCAGACGATCACCAAACACCCGTTGCAGACGTTCGGTAATCTGGGTGGTAAGAGCTATTTCCGGCAACAGATACAACACTTGTTTTCCTTGCCGGATAGTTTCTTCTATCAGATGAATATAGATTTCCGTTTTTCCACTAGAAGTCACTCCATGCAGCAAACAGACATTTTTGGATTGGAAACTTTGTACAATCCCATCGTGTGCGAGTTGTTGATGTTCATTCAAGGGGTTGACAGGAAGGGTATCCCGGACAATGGCATTGAGCCGTCCCACTTCTTGTTGATAAACTTCGAAGACATGTTTATCCACCAAGCCATTGAATACTGCCGGTGAAGCGGCCGCCCGCAACAAAAGTTCTTTCTTGGTGACTTCTTTAGGGAAACTTTTCAGCCCGTCTCCGCCCAGAATACCGGATAGTTCGATATACTTCATCAGTAAATCCAGTTGCTTCGGAGCACGCGCCAGTTCATCAAAGAGTTCTTGCAGTCTTTTCTCATTCCGCACTTCTTCCACCAATCTTACGCGAGTTTCAGTTTTGGGCCTATAGGTTCGGCGAAGCTCCTCTTTCACAAAGATAGCCTCCTTATCAAGCAGCGATTTGATAACGGAAAGTATATTCTTAATGCCACTATCCTTTTCCAGCTTCGTGACGCATTGCTCCGGTTCCGCAGAAAGTAAATCCAGCACTTTCTGTTCCTTTTCCGGCAGGCGGACTTCCGATTCAAAGTCAGGATTGTACTCCACCATCGTTTCACTCTCCAGTTTCAAACCAGACGGCAGGGCAGCTTTATAAACATCTCCCTGCGCACAAAGATAATAGTCGGCCAGCCATTCCCAGAACTTGAATTGTTCCGACAGTAGTATCGGGCGGGCATCCAGCAAGGTAGAAACATCTTTCACTTCATACTCTTCCGGCTTGAAATAATGCACATTACGCACTATTGCCGTATAGTATTTCTTTCGTCCAAATGGGACTACAACCCGGCAACCTATCTGCACCTCATCCGCCCATTCTTCGGGCAAAGAATAGGTAAAACAGCGGGGCAGAGGCAAAGGCAATATGACATCCGCAAACTTTTTCATCACAGCTGCAAAGATACAAAGAAGTATTCAATCCCGATAAGAAATGAGGCAAATGATGATTTAGCGCAGCCTAAGGCTGAAACCCTTTTATTACAAAAACGGGGATGAATTCTATTAAAGAATCCATCCCCGTCATATTATAACTATTATTTTTCTTAGAAAAGATAAGCAGCGGAAACCTGCCAGGTTTTATTTTTTGCACCAATAGCCTTGCCTGCACCCTTCCATGTAAAACTGTCGCCCATCGGGAACTGATAGTTAATACCTATCTGCAAATGTTTAACAAGCTTCACGCCAGCTCCCAGATTAAGTCCTACCTGAGTCTTTTTCCGATCAATTTCATCTTTCTTCTTAAAATCAAAGAAGAAATCAGGTCCGGCAGCAAAATAAATTCCCAGCATACTACCTAAGCCAATCGTATATTTCAGATTGATGGGAACCTCCGCTCCGGTTTGTTTTACGTCACCCTTACCTCTTTGTGAAAATAACAAAGCGCCATCAATACCCAGACCTACAATAGGAATTGTAATCTCAGCCATGGGACCAATAAAGAAACCAGCGGAATTATCCTTGTTTCCTTTATATCCTCCATCCCAGTCTATCTTTGTTAAGTTCACACCACCTTTTACACCCCACTTAATGAGTTGTGCCTGAGCAGGCATAGCCATAAACATACAGCATACAGCTATAATGAAAACACTAAAAATCTGTTTCATAATTCTTTTTGTTTAAATTATCGGGACAAATATATGGATTAATTCTCAAAAAGAACAAAAAAGATTCAATTTTGTTCAACGACGCTGTCGGCGTACTGATGCTTTAGGAGCCGCTGCTTCACGCTTAGAGACCGATTGTGACTTACTTGAAGAGGATTTTGACTTTACTGAGGAAGAAGATTTACTTTTTGTTGTAACAACATTGTCACGCCCTTTCTTCTTAGAATTAGACTTTGCAACCTTCACTCCGGAAGTTGCAGAAAGCGAGTCGGTTTCTTCTATCAGATCCCTGCCATACAGTGTATTTTCAAAATCTACCAGTTCTTTTTCTATTCGTTTCTGCTCTTTCACCATGGCACTATCCGTAGGGCAATATTGCGACAAAGTCCGGTTTTGCAGATTGGTAGTTTTGTAAATTTCCCCTTTATACAAACGTGCCGTAAAGAAATCGTCCCAGGTACTGTTAGCTGCATTATTATAGTTGCTTACAGATATTTTCGACTGCGTCAGATAAGGAACCAAGTCTTGATAATTCACCCAGAACATAGGGAAGGTCATCTTCTCCGAACTAAAATCTTCCGAACGATGCAGCACCGGGCAGACGGCTGTTATTACTGAACCATAAGTGGAAGTACGCTGGTCAAAGTACCATACTTCCTTTATAAAGTAGCTCAACACATCCGCCGAAGGTATATCGCTGTTGTTGACAGACAAAACACTGTCACGACGATTTGCCACTTTCTTCATTTCATAGTAGATTTGGAAACGGTCCAGCACCTCGCGGAAAGTTACTTCAGCATCTTTCTGAAAACGTTCCGTCCCGTCCAACTGATATTCGTAAGCTGGTATTTTTTTCTGTGCCAGCAGGCGGAACATAGTAGTGAAAAGATTCATCTTACTTCCTTGCGGCTCCACCGGATAGTACAGTGCACCATTGGTATCCTTAGTCAAATCCAGCGTACGGTAGATTTCACGCATCCACACCACATCATTCGGCAAGCCCACCGAACCGGGATATTGCCTTTGTGTCCACCCCGCAGAGACATTCAATGCACACAGAGTAACAGCTATTATGAGTTTCACGGATAGTTTCATAGTCGTATATCTTATTATTATCGATTTCTAATTCACAATCACTTCCAAGGTGGTAGGCAACAAACGTTCCACCCCATCCGGCCCAACCGCACGTACCCGGGATATATAAAAACGTTTGCCTCGGGACAGACGACGGAACATATCTTTCTGACGTGTAGAAAAAGCAGCTCCCGAAGACACTTCCGGCACAGCATTTCCCATATTATCAAAGAAAACCGTTTCAAAACCTAACACACGGAAATTAATATTCAACAGACCATCGTCTATAGCTGCCACAATGCCCGGAGTACTCATCAGAACAGCCTTGGACAGTCCGTGTCCGCCCCGATAACGCTTTGGCGTTCCATCTTCCGTATATTCAATGAACGGTGACGGGTCTGGTAATTGGCGTACACGATAGGTATAATCTCCCATTGATTGCGTACGTCCGCCAACAGATGCTGTCACACGAATCACTACATCTTTACCGATAGTCGCAGGGTGTGCTATATAGCCGTTTCCGGCACGGGTCAACGTACCGTTTCCACTCACGATGCTCGCCTGCACCTGTCCGGCGGGAACTCCCGGGACTGAAATACTAATAGGATTATCATATCCGGCGTAAAGCACATTCATCATGGTAGCAGATACGGTTGCAGTTGGCTCTACCACCGTATATTTCTGTGAGAAGTCTCTGCGGAGAACTTCACCGTTTCTTTGCATGAGTTCCAGATAACCGTTCAAAGAGAACTCTCCTGTACGGTTACAAACTGTTTCAAACCAGCCTTCTGCATTATCCGGTTGCTTTTCACCAGCTATATAAATAGAAGGGCGCTGCGTAGAGTCCACAGCAGCCAGAATGACACGGGCACTGTATGTACCACCACGCACCACATTCTGCGAAGTAGGAATCACATAAGCCTGAAGCTGATTCACACGTACATCCTGCACGTCGGTATTCTGTGTCAGCAAATGGAGGACTTCACCTTCGGCATAGCGCACATCGCTTTGCAGCTTCGTCAACAGGGTGACCGCTGCAGCTACCGGGGTATTCTCAAATATATATTCCTGCCAGTTCTTCCCCGCTGTCGATGCTTTACGCGGCACTTCGGTATTCAGGTTATCGCGGATAATCTTCTGCTGCACAGGGTCGGTAACAAAAGCCAGAATCTCTTCCCGGTATTGATTGATACGGTTATACAACTCCTTGCCTTGTCCCCTCCCGGGGGCAAGCATCACAAAAGAGGCAGCTTCCAGGTCTTCTCTATTGGAGATATTGGCAACGTCACCATTCTTTCCATCCGCTTCCTGTACTATGCGCAATTTCAGTTCATCGACATAGGCATAGAGCGAATCGGATGTATTTTTCACATGTACCGCCTTCTCAAACCACGGTCCCACCTTTTCAGGGTTACGCTCGTTTGCACCGGCAAGCCCGTCGTAGAGTGACTGATTCTGCACAGTCGAATTTGCCGTTGTACGTGAAAGACTTTCATCCACCAATGAAAAGCCGTTCAGCACATCCGACGAAACGTTTAGTGCCAGCAGTGCCATCAAGACGATATACATCAGGTTTATCATCTTCTGACGCGGAGAGTCCGGATTGGTAGTCATTATAAATTAAAAATTGAGAATTAAAAATTTAAAAAAATCACTTCACCTGTACCGCTTGCAGCATACGGGCATAGACGGCATTCAGTTCTTCTATCTGACGGGCCATCTTGCGGGTTTGCTCGTGCACCTGGTCAATTGTATTTATTTGGGTACTGGCACTGCGAAGTTGCATTTCGTAAATGGCATTGATACCTGCAAGGTTACGGTTCAGGGCACTCATTTGTTCGGCATCATGCGAAAGGGATTCTGCCTGAGCGGTGAAGTGAGATAGCATTTCTGTCATTTCTTTCAGTTGGTCGATATAGGCCTGAGTGGTTTCTTCCATTTCAGGGGTAAAGGCAGGAGCTGTGTTTCCGGACGAATAATTATTCGCCCCTACAGGTTGATTCGGAACAGACACTACAGGCTGATTGGCTTGCGCACCGTCACCTACAACAATGACTCCTCCCGCAGTACTTCCCGCCTGCTGGTTCGGCAAGTCAAATGCAGAAATAAAAAACACCAGCACTTCCGTCCCCATCCCAATCCATAACATCAGATTGGCACCGGGTAAATGCGTCAGTTTAAACAACGTACCCGCAATTACAATAGCAGCACCCCAGCTATAGGCATAATTCATAATGACCTTGCCACGGTAACTTGCCATAAAGTCCTGTAACTTTTGTCCCAGCCCCCTTTTTCTATTTATAGTATCTTTTTCCATCATCTTTACCATTTTAGCGTCTTATCATTTCCCTTTCTTATTATATCCCACCTGCGTACGCACGCAACGGAAACCGATATATGAACGTTGCTCATTCTGATACTCTGCCGTACGGGCATCGGAGCGGATAAACGCATTCACATCTTTCCACGAACCACCACGCACCACTTTCTTCTTCATTGCATACGGATCATCCGGCGCAGCATTATACTGAATATCCGGATTGATATCGCTTGCCTGCAACACTCCCGACTCGGTATATGCCGTTGAGGTCCACTCAGCCACATTGCCCGCCATATCATGTAGCCCGTTCGAGTTCGGAGCATAAGCTCCTACACGGGTAGAAATCAGATTACCGTCTTTGGTATAATTTCCCTTGCCAGGTTTGTAGTTTGCATTGTAACATCCCCGGTCATCCTTCGTTTCCTCACTGTCTTTCCAGGGATATTTGTTATCTTCCCGTCCTCGTGCAGCAAACTCCCATTCCGCCTCAGTCGGCAGACGGTAGCGCTGGATATACTTCGCCTGCCCGCGCAGACCTGCAAGCAAATAGTTCGTGCGCCATGCACAGAATGCATTCGCCTGTTCCCAACTGACACCCACCACCGGATGTTCATTGTAACTGGGATGATTGAAATACAGACGCATATACTGCTCATTATTCGCGTTCGGGAAGTCATTCACCCAACAAGTCGTATCGGGATAGATATTCACAATATAACTATTCAGAAAATCCCATTCGCTGGATAGCGGACGGGTAATGGTACGGTTCACAATCCGTCCTTCATCATTAATGTATGCCGTGTCCTTCGTTATCATCACAACCTCTTCCGGATTCACTTCTATATCCGTATTCTTAACCCGTTCGGCAGGATTCAGACGGTTGCGGCGCTTGGCGGCCTCAGCATAATCATAAATTTCATAATAATAATTCAACTGGGCACCATCCAGCATCAGCGTACCGTCAATCGGATGCCGCTTATATACACTTTCTATGGCCATCTGTTCATCTTCCGTCGCCCGCTTCCAGGGAATAGGCTTCGCCCAGTTCAGATAAGGTTTTATCGGATTTCCTTCCCGGTCTTCCTCTATCTTGAATAATTCATTGCCACCATAAGCAGGGTCCGCCAAGCGTTCGCGAATAATGGAGTCGCGCACCCAGTTGACAAACTGTTTATATTCGGCAACGGTCACTTCGGTATCATCCATCCAGAAAGACTCTACCGAAATCTCCCGTGAAGGAACGATTGTTCCCCACAAGCTGTCTTGCTTGTCAGGTCCCATCTTCACCGAACCGCGTTTCACCAGCACCATACCATAAGGCGCAGGTTCATTCCATGCCACAGCACTGGCGCCTATCACCTCACCGCCCCGCATGGAACTGCTGCCCACCGTCCCCATGCACGAAGCCAGCGAACCGAACAACAATAACGCTGCTCCGTACCATGCATGAATTACTTTCATTCCTTTATTCTTTTTCATCGTTCGTATATCTCTTACAAAATCCGTACACTCTTATGCAAGTTCCGGCTTTTCTTAAATACATTCAAATCCAATGCGTATCTCACCATCAGGTCGTGACTACCGCTTGCGGCACCTATTTTCGAGGTAAAGCACTCATAAGCATATCCCAGTGTCACACCCTGCACCGTCAGTCCAAAGCTAAATGTCACCGAAGTGTCGGGCGAATAAGTCAGTCCTCCACTAAGCACTTTAGAGCGGTAGGTATAGAATAACCGTCCAGTCAAATCCAGTCGTGTAGAAATAAAATCACTTTGCAACTGCATCGAGGGCTGTATGGAAATTAACGGATTACGTGTCTGAATATTGTATCCGCCTGTCAAATAAACGATAGGATGTATTTTAATTTGGCTTTTTTCTCCCAGAGAGATGCGGGGAGCCGTCAGGTGATGAGCGGAAAAGGCTGCATAAAATTGGGGGTGTGAGTAATAAGCCCCCAATCCGATGTCCACAGCCGTACCGCTCTCTGCTGTAGTAGGAAAAGCCTCATCGTCTGTTTCATCACCAAGATTAATGTCGGAAGGGTCAAAAGAAATGTTCAGTATGCCTGCCTGCAAGCCAATGCCTAGCTTACCTTTACGGATTTTCATTTGATAGGCATACTGCCCCCAGAAGCGTTGATTACGAAACAGACCGATAGCTTCATTAAAAAAGCCCACACCGGCGCCTTGCTGTTTCCTGAATAGGGTAAAAGGCATATCTGCACCAAAATACATTACTCGCGGAGCATGAGTGAAACCCATCAGTTGCATACCGTACGAACCATAGATGTTCAGTTTATTGTCCGTCTGCCCTGCCCATCCGGGATGGTAATAGCCCGGCACCGCCCAGTATTGACTAAAACGTGCGTCAAACTGTGCCTGTACTCCTGCCGTACAGAAGAAGAGGCACACCAGTATCATATATTTCAGGATGGAACGACATTTCATCGATATAATAACTGAGAAAGCAAGAAAAAATTGTGCAAGGCGGAAGCTAAAAAAGAAGAAAGCAAAGAGTAGGATTTATAAATGGGATGATATGTACAAGCACAAATGATACACCCAGCTTTATGAACGTATTCCAGAAGCTTTACGAACACGCTCTGGAAGCTTTATGAACGCGTTCGTAAAGCTTCCAGAATAAACAGTTCATATATAAGCGATTGCGATCTCCCTATTCATTCTTTAAAGCATCAAGTCACAATTCTGCTCTACACCGCTGACACCAGCACCCAACTTCTTATAGAAATCAATAGCCGGTTGGTTCCATTCCGACACTTGCCAGCGTAATCTGCGGCATCCGGAGTCTTTTGCATACCCTATTATCTTCTTTATCAGTTGTGACCCGATACTTTTTCCTCTGAACTCCGGTCTCACATACAAATCGTCCATATACAATGATTTACCTACCCATGTATAATAACAAAAGAAGTAAGTAACATAACCGGCTATTTCACCTTCAGCCGTCTCTGCAACAAAGCAGTTGAAGTACTCTTTTTCTTCCAGCATTTGCTCTACCGTATTTGTCATTCTTTCCGGTAAATTCTCAAATGCAGCAAACTCTTTAAACAAGGCATTGATTCTATTGAAATCCGAAACTTCAGCTTCCCGTATCTTTATCTCCATATCTCTAACTTTGAGGTTTGTACTAAGCAAAATGCGGCCTCTGCAAAGATAAAGATAAATAGCTATAATTCAACAGAACCAGAGTAATCCAATTTATCATAACCACCCGAACATTCCTCCACCGATAACTGTAGTATATACAAAACATCTCCATAATTCCATGGAGACTAAAAAAATGTATCGTGTATGAAAGACTATCAGAGTATGACAGTCGGCGAAATCGTAGCCGACAATTTTGATAATGCAGCTATTTTCGATAAATACGGCATTGATTTTTGTTGTCATGGTTCCGACTCCCTGCCCGAAGCAAGCCGGAAAGCGGGAGCTAACATGGATGAAGTGATCAAAGATATAGAGAGCAAAACATCCGGCACCCCCGAAAGCATTGATTTCAAAAGTTGGCCGATTGACCTGCTGGTGGATTACATACTCAAAATTCACCATCGCAATATCCGTTCCCACGGGCCGGAAATCCTGAAATTGCTTGAGAAGGTATGCAATGTTCATGGCGAACATCATCCAGAACTTTTTGAGGTGCGCGAACTCTTCCAAAGTTCATTATACGATCTCGGCAATCATCTCGATAAAGAAGAGTTAGTATTGTTCCCCTACATCTACGACATGTTCAAGACGCAGGAAGAACATAAGCAACTGCCCGATTTCCACTGCGGAAGCGTAGAAGCCCCTATATCTGTAATGATGGCCGAGCATGATGCCGAAGGTGAACGTTATCGCCATATCGACATGCTGACACATGGATATAGCGCCCCGGAAGATGCCTGCAACAGTTATCGACTGGTACTTGAGAAGCTGAAAGCTTTTGAAGCCGCCCTGCATCAGCACATTCATCTGGAAAACAACATTGTATTCCCAAGAGCCATTCAACTGGAAGAAAAACTAAGAGGATAACTCATGACACAGATTAAAATCAAACGAGTATATGAAGACCCCGAACCTACAGACGGTTACCGTGTATTGGTAGACCGCCTCTGGCCCCGGGGCATGAAGAAAGAACATTTGAAATATGATGCTTGGGAAAAAGGAATCACCCCTTCATCTGAGCTAAGAAAATGGTTCCACGAGAATCCCATAGGAAATTGGGAAAGTTTCTCAGCCATGTATCGTAAAGAACTGGAAACATCGGAGGCAGTACAGGATTTCCTCACAAAAATCAAATCCTATGAAACGATTACTTTGCTATATGCTTCTAAAGAGCCTGTCCGCAACCATGCCCGCATTCTACAACAGTTTCTGGAGACACATCTTGGGGAATCGTGAATATTCACTATCTTTAAAGAAGATAAGCTGCATCTCAGCATAACTTTTTCATGCAAGCATGAAAGTTTTGCATTCGATTTGCATTATCTTTGCAACTGCTGTTCTTCAAAAAAGCGGACAGCATAACTATTTTCAGAAAGGACAACCATGATAGAGTTGCGAACAGTCAACCTTACCCGTTATATCACCCCTTTGCGCGAAGGTGGCTCGCTGCCCGCGCTGGCAGAGGCTGACGACGAATTCAAGTACGTCGTGAAGTTTCGCGGTGCCGGTCATGGCACAAAGGCGTTGATTTCTGAATTGATTGGCGGAGAAGTTGCACGTGTGCTGGGATTCAGAGTACCGGAACTGGTATTCCTGAACCTTGACGAAGCTTTCGGCCGCACTGAAGGAGACGAAGAAATACAAGATTTATTGCAAGGTAGCCGTGGCCTGAACCTTGGACTGCATTTTTTGTCGGGAGCCCTGACCTTTGACCCCGTGGCAACCAAAGTAGCCCCCGACCTGGCTTCCCGCATCGTCTGGCTGGATGCCTACCTCACAAATATAGACCGTACTTTCCGCAACACCAATATGCTGATATGGCACAAGGAACTCTGGCTGATAGACCAGGGCGCTTCGCTCTACTTCCACCACTCATGGGAGAACTGGGAGAAGCATGCGTTAAGCCCTTTCGCCTATATCAAGAATCATGTATTGCTGCCCGAAGCATCCCGGCTTGAAGAAGCAGATGCCACCCTGCGCGTCCTGCTGACTGAGGAAAAGATACAGGAAATCGTCTCACTCATTCCCGACGATTGGTTGCATTGGAACGATACCCATGAGACACCCGAAGAAATCAGAGATATCTACCTCCGCTTTCTGACCGAAAGACGGGCCCATTCCGAAATATTTGTAAAAGAAGCATTGAATGCAAGGAAAACACTTATATGAATACGCAGTTATCCGCCTGGTTCCTAAAGTAGAACGTGAAGAATTCTTCAATGTAGGCGTAATCCTTTTCTCAAAAAAGGCAAACTTCATCAAATCCGTTTGCCTGGTGAACGAGGAAAAGTTGAAGCTATATGTGTCCGAAGTAGACCGGGAACTGGTATTCGCACACTTGGATGTGTTCAACAAGATATGTTCAGGTTCCAAAGACGGAGGCCCCATTGCCCAGCTTGATGTTCCGGAACGTTTCCGGTGGCTGACAGCCGTGCGGAGTTCCTGTATTCAAACGTCCCGCCCACATGCCGGTTTCTCCGACGATCTGGACAGGACGTTAGAAAGATTATTCAAAGAATTGGTTTTATGACGGAGTAGCGTATTTTGTCTTCAACTCCTCTACTCCCATCCCTGTGAAATAATCTTCGATAAAACTCCAGCGTTTCACATCATCCATTCCATTCGTTCCGAAGAAGAAAGAGAACAAGTCTATCTGTTCCTGGAATATCTTCTCATTATTCTCAAGAATCAGATTGTGATATTCATCAGAAGACGCAATCTGTTCCAAGCTATCGGGGTCATCAAAGCGAACCAGTACACAAGGCGTACCGCCACCCTCAACGCTAAACGAAAGACAATCGAGCATAGAAAGTAAGTTGAGCAACATATTCAGGTCAGAGAACGGCGTAGTATAGAACAGTAAACGAGCTCCTTCCCCCCCTACTATTCGCTGACTGAACAGTTTCTGATAACGGGACAACAATAAATCAAAACCTTTCGTCACCGTGAAAGAGAGTTCGTTAGAATCCTTCTTTTTCACACTGCTGATATAACTCACGCTGCGTCCCTCTTCCGTACGTGACTCCAACAACGAGCCAATGAAGCGTTTTGCCGATGGCACATCCATGCCATGTTCGGCAAATACCGCCCGTAACTCTTCTTCGTCAAAGCGGCCTTTCGTTTTTCGCAGTTTATCAACCAGCAGCGTCTTCAAGCTATTGAACAACGCATCCATCCGCTGGCGAATCACTGCCGCATCCTCCTTCAGCAACACCTCATGTTTGCCCACGGACACTGCACGGGAACCTTCCCACAGTGTACCGCCATTCAGTTTCTGTTTAAATTCTCTATATCCCAACTCAGCAAAGCGCTCTTCCCAGAGTTTTTCCAAACGTGCCGTATACACATCTTCCGTACCGGACACCTTGGTAAGATAATCCTTAAATTCGCGAATAAAAACATCACCGGTCTTATCCTGTATATATCCTTCTGTCAGCAAGTTCTGTGGACTTACTTCCAACAGTTTCTTGCCATAACGATGGCTCAAATCATCCTCCAGCCACAGTAAAGCCGTCTTAATCAATTGTCCCAGTTCCGCCTCATACTCCAGTTTATTCTTCATTCGCGGCAGTTTTACCACGAATTCAAAGTCAGACAAAGACACCAGCATTTCCTGCTTTCCCCCCTTCATCCGATACACTTCCATCTGTTTCTTCAATATCAACGACAACTGTTCCTGTGCGATATTGCCTGCCATATGCAGACGCTTCATATAATAAAAATCCCGTTCATGATAATCCGTTGCCGAAACCCCATGAATATCTATATCGCGAGCTGCGCGCCCGATCTCCTGTATATAATCAACGAATGTACTGGACGGTGCCACGTGATACACCCGGTCAATGTCACTGATATCCACACCCATACCGAATGCCTTTGTAGCTACAATCATCCGCTTTTCACCCTCTTTAAACTCCTGTACAATTGCCGCCTTCTGTTCCTTGTCCTTTTTGCCGTAGTAAGAAGCCACCAAATGCCAGTCAGTTGATTTCACCCACGTCTTCAAGCGCATGTCGATACCGCCTGCAAAGGGATAATAAAGAATAGTTTTGTGTCCGTCGAGAAAGTCTTCTACCCGTTCAGCCACTACACGCTGTTTGGCCTTATCATACGTCTCACCTTCCTCTATCTCCATCTGACGAATATCGAAACCGATATTCCGGCGTTTCACCGTACCTGCATAAAGTACGCAGGGTTCCATTTGTAGCGAACGAATAGTTTCGAACACCATATCGTTGTCCCCTTTCGGATTCCAGACCGCCGTAGCAGTCAGCGCAAAGAGCGGAAACGCATAGCCGAGACTTTTCTTCAAGCCCTGTAGATAACGACCGAGGAACCAGTAATCCACCCGGAACTCCTTACCCCAAGTAGTCACCGTATGAGCCTCATCCACTACAATCAACCCGATGCGACGTTCGCCTGCAAAGTGCTTGATGTCATACGAAAGCAACAACTCCGGCGAGAGATAGAATAAATCCACTTCACCTTCACGCACTTGCCGGTACACCTCATTCTTTTGTTCGGGTGATAAATCGGAAGAAGCATATGCCACACGCATATATCCCAGCTCCTGTAAACCTTCTACTTGGTCTACAATTAATGCTTTCAGAGGAGATACGACAATGGTAAGCAACCCATATTCATTGCCCAGATAGATGGCAGGCAACTGGAACAACAGAGATTTTCCTGCCCCGGTGGGCGCTGTCAACAAGATGTTGTCTACATCTTCTCCCCCGTTACGCGCCTTCTCCGCTTCGGCAATGACACTTTCTATCAATTGCCCCTGCGAGATGTGGAGCGTGTCCTTCCCCTTGAACAAATCGTCGTACACCTCCAGGTCACGAAACTGTTCGTACCCGTAAGTTCCTTTCAAAAGCGCGTATACCGCTTCCCGGCAATCTCCGGGCAAATGCCGTTCTTTCAGTTCCGGCAACCGGCATGCCGCTTCTTCTCGTGTTTCAGTCATAATGGAACAAATATAAAAAAGAGGCAACCCTTTAACCCGCTGCAAACAGGTCTACGGACTACCTCTTTCTATGTGTTTACTACCCTGCAACAAGTGCAAAGCTTAAAAAAATCGTATCTAATACTCTTCTTCATTAAAGAAGAAATCCTCTTTACTTGGATAATCGGGCCAAATATCTTCGATGCTCTCATAAATATCGCCTTCATCTTCCATTTCCTGCAAATTTTCAATCACTTCAAGCGGAGCGCCCGAACGAATGGCATAATCGATCAATTCGTCCTTGGTTGCCGGCCAAGGAGCATCTTCCAATTTAGATGCTAATTCCAATGTCCAATACATAAGTCCTAAGTATTAAAATTGTGAATATTAAATCCTACTTTCTATTTTTCGGCAAAAGTATAATAAAATCTCTCATTTACAACTATTATCCCAAAATATTTCATCTTTTTTCTCATCCTGGTTGATTTTCCGTGACAAGACAAACAAATAATCGGACAAACGGTTCACATAAGCGAGTAATTCAGGAGCAACTTTGCATTGCTCCGCCAAAGCCAGAATGCGACGTTCCGCCCTGCGGCAAACCGTACGGCAAACATGACAAACTGAGGCTCCACGACTGCCACCGGGCAATATAAAGGCATGCAACGGAGGAAGCAAATTATCCAAACGGTCTATTTCCTTCTCAATGCGTTCTATCTCTTCGGGATGAATAACACTGGCACACTTCAAATCCGTCTTCTCAAGATCGGTAGCCAGATTGGAGCCGACTGCAAAAAGACGGTCCTGGATGTGGCGGACAAGTGTTTGGTCCTCTTCATCGGGCAGATAAGTGATGAGCACGCCTAAGTTAGCATTCAACTCATCCACTGTGCCGTACGCTTCAAGACGAACGTGGTTTTTAGACACACGAGTGCCACCTACCAATGAAGTAGTACCTTTATCACCGGTTTTGGTATATATTTTCATAACGATTAGTGTTTAGTGATTAGTGATTAGCAGTTAGTAAATGATGCTAATCACCCATCACTAACCATTAATCACTATTGAAACGCCTAAAGATAATCAAAAGTTGACAATATAGTCCTGTTTTATCTTAGTTTTATCAAAGAAGAGAATACCAAGATCATAAAGGTTGAACGTAATACCCACTTTTTCATCTTGTTGCATACGTTTCCAAAGAGTTTTCATCTGTGGACTATACTCTATTCCTTCCACTACAAAAATTGATTTCTTCGTTGTGCGCGCAGCACAGATACGAAACACTTCTTCTACAAATTCCGGATGACGATAGTCATGCAGATAAAGGAAATCTACAGGCACTCCGGCTTCCAGAAACAGCTCGGAAAGTTCAGATGCAGAAGTATAGTCCGCCCCTTCCTTTCCCGCTTTCAGATAGAGCGAAGAAGCGGCAAGCCTGCCAGCATCTACAATGGTGTCGGGCTGGGTATAATTAACTAACCGAAACAGGAGGCGTTTCACCTTTTTCGATTCATATTTCCAGTTTTTGTCTTTCTGCAGAGCCAGCTTTTTCTGTTCCACAGCCAGGTCTTTATACTTATAATAAGGAGTACTCTCATAAATCACCTGCGTAATCAGGTTGAAAGCAAAAGGTGAATGTACCCCATAGCCGCAACGATGGCGGAAGCGGCTTAACCAGATAAACGGGCGTTTCAAAATCAGTGTGATACGGTTCATAATACCCTCCCTTCAATTATCTTTGCTTCCGAAGAATAGTTCTCTTTAACCGTTAACTGCACCTGCTCCCCCTCAAAGCGGAAAGTGAGATTGAGAGCTGTAATCCAGTTGACATAATGCGCTTTCAATTCCAGTGTAGAAGAGGACGGCCAGGCATAACTTCCCGCCACATAGAAGGGACCTTCTATCCCATTGAAACGTCCTTTGGCATCAACAGAATAAGGTGGATAAGCATCAATAGAAGTCTTTTTCCATTGTTTGTAGCCGAACAAAAGGTCGTATTGAGCTCCGGAAGTTTCCATCACGGTCATTATCACTTCTTTCTGTTTGAACTGAAAAGTGAGAGATTGCCAGCCGAATTTATTCGGTCCGAGCACAATGTTTTTACCCGCATACTCCCGGGCAAGGGATGAATTAGCCTTTCCCTGCACCACCGGCAAACAGTAAGCAGATTGCTTCTTCTGCAAACGCTTATAATCTTTTCCCAGTGTCAATGGCCGGTCGCCCGTCACGGCAGGCAGCAGGCGGTTCCATACCAGGCGGCGCTGCGTGGCTCCATCTATCAAGGTACATTCAGTAATGACTATCACCATGTCTTTATCGGGTACAATAAGCGCATATTGCCCCAATGCTCCATCTATACGGACAGCACCCGGATACTCGCAAAGCCACATATGATAACCGTAACCATAGCCGAAGCTGCCTGTATCCGACTGTTTTGCCATCATCTGGTCCACCCACCAGGCAGGAAGCAATTGTTTGCCGTTCCATACACCACGATTCAGCAGCAATTGAGCAAACTTAGCCAGTGATTCGCTTTGTACATACACACCCCAGCCTCCGGTATTGATACCTTCGGGACTGACTTCCCAGGATATATCAGTGATATGCATCGACTCAAAAATCTTCATCCGGAGATAATCCAGCACCTTCATTCCGGTCACCTTCTGCACAATGGCAGAAAGAATGTAAGAGCTCATGGAGTCATAATCGAAATGCTCTCCGGGAGCTTTTACAGTTTTCTCCAGATATCCCCTTATCCAATCCGTACGGACATTACGCATATTCCAGTCCGGAGCAATGCCGGAAGTCATATTCAGCAGGTTACGGACAGTCATACCGGCAAGGTTTGCTGAAATACTATCCGGAAGTTGGTCGGGGAAGAAAGATGCTACACGGTCCGTCAACCGCAGACGATTCTCGGAAATAGCAAGGCCAACGGCGGCACCCACAAAGGTTTTAGAGCAGGAGAATACAGTGTGACGATATTCCGGAGCGAAAGGTTCAGGATAGATTTCGGCAATGACTTTTCCATGACGCAGAACCATTACACTATGTATATCTGTTTGAGGTAACCCTATCAGGGAGTCCATCAGAGCCATGACTGCTCCGGAAGGCACACCTTCGGCCTCGGGCGTGGAACGCTCCAGTTCACCTATTTGTGCGCTGACTGTTACAGACGTCAACAGAGAAAGCGTAAAGAAAAATAAAGTCAATTTGTTCTTCATAACTATATTGCATTAAGCACTTATACATTAGCAAGGTGCAAATGTAAAAGATTCAAATGCATCGGACAAATCCTCAGAAGATTATTTCTGTGCAGGAAGGAATCAAAAACACTACTTTATTCAAATAATAATATACATGAATCCCCCGCAGCTAACTGCAAAGATATTGTCTTGCCTGTATAAGTATTGCTCCGCCCACTCACAGTAACCTTTGCCCGGTTGACACCTGTAGGCATCTTTATATTAAAATCTCCCGCCACAGCCGCTGCAAGCATAGCTTTCACAGCCTTTCCGTCTTTCCATTCCAAATCTACTGATATACCACCACGGGCTTTCATGCCATGGAAGTTACCAGTATGCCAGCTTTTCGGCAAAGCAGGCAGTAAATGAATAAATCCTTCATGGCTTTGCATCAACATCTCGCCAATGCCAGCGGCCCCCCCATAATTACCGTCAATCTGGAAAGGAGGATGTGAACAGAACAGATTTGGGAACGTACCACTACCGTGACGCTTAGTCTGTGGATCGACAGCCGGATGAAGAAGGCTTTTAAAAAGTGTCCAGGCACGGTCACCATCACCCAGGCGAGCCCAGAAGTTTATCTTCCAGGCACGGCTCCAGCCTGTACCACCATCCCCACGACGGTTCAGCGTAACACGACAAGCATTGGCAAGTTCGGGCGTAGCATCAGGAGAAATCAGATTGCCCGGGTGTAAACCATAAAGATGGGAAACATGACGATGATGTACATCCTGTTCTTTATAATCTTCCAGCCACTCTTGCAGATACCCCTCCTTACTAATCTGCATAGGTGGGAATTTTTCCAAAGCCGCTCGCAGTTTAGCAGCATAACCATCATCACACTTCAATATAGAAGCTGCTTGAACAACATTAGTATAAAGTTCCGTCAACAATTGAACATCCATCGTCGGCCCCATACAAATGCTGACAGGTGTCGGGTCATCTCCTACAAAGAAAGCATTCTCAGGAGAAGATGTGGGTGCCGTCACCAACCAACCATGCTTAGGTTCCTGCACCATTGTAGAGTAGAAGAACTCAGAAGCTCCTTTCAGTATGGGATATATTTTTTTCAAATATTCCAAATCCTGGGTATATTGATAATGTTCCCAGAGATGGGTACAAAGCCAGGCACCACCGGTATTCGTTGCCCCCCAGGAAGGATGTTCACCAGGGGCTGTGTAATTCCAGACATTCGTCATCATGTGGAGCACCCAACCTTGGGCACGGTTACCATAAAAGGTACAGGCAGTCTCCTTGCCAGAAGGAACAAGGCGCTCAATAAGAGTGGTTAAAGGCTGATAGAGTTCCGAAAGACCGGCCTGTTCTAGAGGCCAGTGATTCATCTGGATATTGATATTAGTGTGATAGTCGCCATTCCAGGGAGTTTGTATTCCATTCGCCCACAATCCCTGCAAATTCGGCGGCAGGCTTCCGGGACGAGTGCTACTGATAAGCAAATAACGGCCATAGTTATAGTACAGAGTAGCTAAAGCAGGAGATTCCCGTTCAGTAAAACGGACGATACGCTCATTTGTCGGTAACGCATCATCTTCTGTAGCAGGAAGAGTTAAAGATACACGGTCGTAAAGTTCGCGATGGGAAGCGTTCTTAAGTTGAGAGTTGAGAATGGAGAGTTGAGAGTGGGACTGCGTGGCAGCATTCAACAAGCTGTCACAAACTTCCTTATAGCGACTTCCTGAAAAATCCGTACCGGCAGCGGCATAAGAAGTAGTAGCGGAAATTACCAGCCAGGCTTCCGTTCCCTGCGTCAACATAACACCGTTTTCGGCAGAAATATGTTGTTTTCCATCTTTGGAAACCACTCTCATGGCAACACGATATTTCATTCCATCCTGACCGGGTTTACCACTATCCAGAACACCTTCCAGCAAAAGTGTACCCGATTCTTTTCCATTACCGGGAACAAAAGATACCGTCCCTTGCTGTGGACGGGAAAGAGAAGCAGTGAAAAAGAGAGAACGACGGCGACTGGCTGTCAGATGTATAATCATGACATCCTTATCACGGGAAGTGTAATATTCACGCTGATAATCAATGCCACCTTTCGTAAAAGTAGTATAAGCCACAGCATCGCGCAAGTCAAGCCAACGGCGATAGCCGGTTACCGGAACCGTATCACCGGAGAAGAATTCCTTTTTGACTGGAATACTGAAATTCAAAGTAAGATCAGCCAGCATCTGATAATTACCATAGGTACCACCCGATTCGGGCTTCTTTGGAACAAAACTATTATACATCAACTCTTGAGCCTCTCTATTCTTACCTTCAAACAGAAGTTGCTGAATGGCTGGCAAACTACGGGATGCATCCGGATTACCGTAATCGGCCTCCATACCGCTCCAAAGTGAAATTTCATTCAGTACAATATGTTCCTTGTCAATACCTCCGTCGGGCATCATACCCAGACGGCCGTTCCCCAAAGGCAGGGTTTCTTCCCAAATGGTAGCCGGAGTGGTGTAATAAAGCTGATGGTTGCAAACATCTGTAGGAGTTGCTTGTGCAGCAGTTTCCATAACAGGACCATATATGGTAACTAATAGAAAAAAAACAAAAAGAGTTCTCATAACATTATTAGCAATAAAGTTCCTTGTGCATCGATACAAAAATAGCACTAAAATAAGATAAAACCGCTCCTTTCGAAGATGTTTTTTTACACAAAAGCAGGAAGTATAATTAGTACTTCCCGCTTCTATATGAAAAAGGTTCACCCTTTTTTGACCTTTTATCCCAAAGGATCTTCTTCCAAACCGCCTTCACCGGAGCCACCTTCACCCGGTTTCGGTTTAACGACTGCGTCTCTAATCACAGTCCCTTTACCTAATTCCAGCCTTTCCACACTGGTCTTACCCAGCATATCCTTGAAATAGCTTCCCGAGGTGAAGATAATTTTACGGCGATACACCGTATTTGCATCCACATCGTCCACTCCCACCTGACTTTTCGCATTCAGTCCGGGACGGAAGCAGCCGAAGTCTCCCAACTGAACGGAATATCCTTTGTCCAAATCCATATTCAGGGTGTCAATCAGCCCGTCAATCACCATTTTCACCACGCCACGCGGTGCCATGCTCACTTTCTGCACTTCTTCGCAGAGTTTCTTAAATTCTACCATGCCCAACACTTTCGTTTGCGCCACAAATTTCTCAGTTTTAGTTTTATCGAAACCAAACACTACCTTCTTTACTTCATACTTAATAGCCATAATCGTTGTTTTTAATGATTTAATAATAATATGTATATTGTCTTTCTCTTATCTCATCCGTAAACAAGACGTTTTTCACTGTGAGGCCTCAACAGTCAGGCGTTCTGTTTTCTCAGATTCGATGTTGCAAAGTTAGGGCGAGATAAAGGTAAAAGCAAGAAAATGGCATCTACCAAACAATTCTTTAAATCACTAATAAACAATACATTAAATCACAGCCATCTCTACAAGGAATGAAATGAAGAGAAAACGGAGAAGAACAGCAAAGATGGCAAATTAGTAATGTTCTCTACAAGAGAGAGGCATAAGTAACTGATAATGAAGGGAACATTTTTTGCACATCTCTACAAGCAAGATATATCTTGCAGAGAAACGACAAAATTCAAGATTCGCCCACAATACTTATTTGCAGTATAATGATCATCGAAAGACTATAAAACAGCAATATGCAATAATCTTAGAAAATTGCTAATGTCTTATTGCTCCACACTTATTCGTTAAATATTGAAATAACAAGTAAAAACTTAACTAAAGTGAATGTATCAATCATCACTTCCTGTATAAGAGCGATAATTGATACACTAGGGTAAGTGGTATATAAAACCTAATTTCAATCCAGAGTTCCGTATAAGGAGAGTGACTGAAATTATGTGAAAGCGCGCACCGGTTACTGGTTTCAATTCACACTCTCGCATAAGGAGTGACTATTGCTTTCCGGCAGACATACGAAGCAGCCCTGTTTCAATCCACACTCCCGCATAAGGAGTGACCATATCGACATAGTGAGATTATCATTTACCATCAGTTTCAATCCACACTCCCGCATAAGGAGTGACGCAACCGGGTACGTCCCCCGACTATTGTCGCTGAGTTTCAATCCACACTCCCGCATAAGGAGTGACTGTATGTCATGGGCAAACTATTGAGTTTAACGCGGTTTCAATCCACACTCCCGCATAAGGAGTGACACGGCTGACTCCACAACCTTAGCCATATCTCCTCAGTTTCAATCCACACTCCCGCATAAGGAGTGACTATCTAACCCTTTGGAAAATACCCCTTTGCTTTTGTTTCAATCCACACTCCCGCATAAGGAGTGACTAGTTCACAGTCAAATATCTCCTTGATAGATGCAGTTTCAATCCACACTCCCGCATAAGGAGTGACGCTGATCGTAAATTCTGCATATTGGCACCTTTGAGTTTCAATCCACACTCCCGCATAAGGAGTGACAAGCTGTGGATGGTATATCTTGGGCCGTACCGGTGTTTCAATCCACACTCCCGCATAAGGAGTGACGTCTCACTAAATAGAGGTTTGTTTTACAGCTACGTTTCAATCCACACTCCCGCATAAGGAGTGACCGGGCCAGTGCAGAGTCGACCCGGCAAACAAATGTTTCAATCCACACTCCCGCATAAGGAGTGACTTGAATGGCTCGTGAGAGAACAAACTTTCGCAGGTTTCAATCCACACTCCCGCATAAGGAGTGACGTCTGGTGTGTTCACGTTCAGCCGCGGACGGGTGTTTCAATCCACACTCCCGCATAAGGAGTGACGGCAGATTCTTTTGAGGTAGCTCTAATATGGGGGTTTCAATCCACACTCCCGCATAAGGAGTGACTCTTTTACTTTAAAGCATTGATACTCTTATATGATTAAAGAGCATTTTGCGAAGATAGAAAATCTATTTTTATAAAGGACACATTTTTAAGCAAAAAAGAACCTTAATGGCTGATTATTAGCACTTGCGAAAGACACACAAAATATGCAACGCTTCACATTCGCAATATACTAAATTATTAGTTCAGAATTTACATCAATAGATGTTTCACGTCCTAAACACTCAATTCGATTACTCCTATTTTTGCCTAAGAAATAAAAGCGAATGCTATCTAAATCATAATCTATTATTTTCATAATTTTCGATTTAAAAATCAGGAACTGCGCTTCAGACAATACACATTCAAATACTGAATTTTGGACACGATGCCCATAATTCAAACACTCCTTAGCCACTTTACGCAATCGTTTAGCTCCCGTTTCTGATTGAGTATCTACATCATAGGTTACTAATATAAACATTCTTATGAAATTAAAAATACAGGATAATTATCTAGGTCACCACGCATATAACGGGCCAATAGCACAGATTGAACATAGGGCAACAAACCGACAGGAATTTTCTCACCCAAATAAGGATGAATAATAAATTCTTTCTTGCGACTTTGCCATGCTGAAATAAATATTTTCTTTCCAGAATCAGTCATTACAACACCTTCATCTCCTTGCATACAAAAATCTTTAATGCATATTTGTTTCCTATTAATCAAAGAAAGTACTAATCTATCCCCTAAATATGCACGTATTTCTTCCATCAAATCTAAAGCTAAAGAAGTACGTCCTGGACGTAATGAATGCAAAAAGCCAACATAAGGATCAAGTCCTACTGTTTCTAACGCGGCCGCAACATCGTTTGCTATTAGTGTGTACGCAAAAGAAAGCATAGCATTAACTGCATCTTTCGGAGGTCTACGATTCCGTCCTTTAAAAATAAAATCGACTTTCTGATTAAGAATTAAATGTGGTAACACTCCAAAATACACATTAGCAGCATCCCCTTCTATCCCACGCAATTGATCTAAATCTCTTGCTCTCAACAACTCATTCTTTCTAATAAGCAATAAAGATGCGGCATCTTCGACTTCAGTATTCACACCATTATCACGTATAAAACGTCTCAGAATATTTCTATAGTTTTGAATTTTACCACCAATAAACAATCGGCTAAGATGCATCGTATATGCCTGATCATCTGACAAAAGGTATTGCTTTTTTCTGAGTAAAACATTACCTTTTATCGGTCCTTGCACTCTGCTGATAAATCTTCCAGAAGGAGACAGAAATGTCAGTGATACACCATTATCTGCACAAAGTTTCATCAATCCAGGGCTTGCACCCATATATCCAAACGTCACGATACCTTCTATATTCAAAATAGGAATACGAAAAATTTCCTCTTGCTTCACAGATACAACAACATTCAATCCATCCTTGCTCAAATAAGCCTCCGGAGTAGTGATATATAGAGTATTAAGTAATTTCCTCATAAAGATTTTGTTTTAAATAATCAGATACTGATAATCTCTTATTAAGTTGAGGTAAACAAATATCAAAGAGTGAACAACTTCTACAATGAGGTTTCATTACAGCTTTAGGGACATCGCCCTTTAAATAAATACAATGCATTTCGTCCGCTAATCTACATGTCAGTTCTCGCAATTTATCGCTTATCACAATCACTTCTCGATGTCGGGTTTCACCATAATAAAGAGCTGCTGTAAAAATATGAATACCATACATTTCCTCCAGGCAGATGACTTGAGCCGCCAATTGCACTTCATCTCTTTCATCCGGCTTACTATGACCACGCTTATACTCAACAGGATAAGGAACCCAATATCCAGGATAAGAAGGATGTGAAATGGCATTAGACATATCCTTTGTCGCTTTAAGTTCTACAGCATCAGTTATACCATACAAACCTAATTTCTTGGAAGCAACAGAGACTGAGCGCAAAGTAATTATTTCACCATTTTTTTGCCGATAGAATGGATTATCAACATTATTATGCAGAAGATTTCCTTCAACTGTCAACCTATTCTCCTGCCACTGTTGTTCTATATGGATTAATGCCCATTGTCGAGGACAAAACATATAATGTTGTATCCCCGACAACATGAGCATATCATCTTCTGAATAATCCATTTTAAAGAATTTCTTCGATTGTAATACCTGTAGGAAGACTATTCCTGTCAATGATTATTTTATAATCAGCAAATGAGCGGGCTACTGTTTCCGGATTCTTTTCCACTTTGACAAGATCAAACAATTTATTTGCCGGGGCATTACCTAATTCGGAATCATGTCGGAAAACAATCAGTTTCTGTGCACTCATTAGTCCACGAGCAGCAGAACGATCATTATCGAACATATTCTTCAGCGCTTCCCAAAAAATTGATAAATCATCTGCATCAAAACCTGTTTGTTTAGCAAGATTAGCAGAAATAAAGCCATGACAAACATACAAGCCATAGGGAATAGTAGATTTACGCCCCATTGTACGATTGTCCCCACTTTGTTTTTTAGATTCAGCATCCGTAGCCACTGCCATACGAGTAATAGAGTGCTCCGTACTTGTTATAGGGTCAATGGAACGCGCAAATGTAAACTGAATAGGTCCACGAACCTGCCCAGCATTTTTACCTGTCGACATCACTGCGCCAAATGTACGTACATCATAGTATTTTTGGCACATCACGCTACGTGCAGCTTCTCTTTTATCCCCTTCATCCTTCTTTTCTTTAACAGTCGGGATGTCATAGGAAGCATCAATAAGGTTATTCAAAACAGCCTTTTCTTTTACAAAAATATCAAAGCCCTCAGCACATTCTTTTGCCACCTGCACGTAATTACGTACTTTACGCTTCAAACAAACATCCGTCACCAAGCCCATACCTGTTTCTGCATCAACACGCGGCAAATTACCAGCATCAGGATCTCCATTAGGGTTACCGTCTTTCACATCAAAAAAATACATAAAATCAATACGATTTTTCAACAATAAGTCTTCCATGATTATATTTTTTTATTATTCAACATTATTTTCTAATTCATTTATCGCATCATCTTTCTTCGTAAAAAAACATTGCCGCTGATGATAATAGCCTACAAAAAAACGACCTTGATCCGGCAATGAAAGATGACATGGAAAGCCTTCCGCCATAATCTTATCTACGATTTCGGATTTGATTTGCTCAAACCAAATTTGTACTCCCTTGTCCAATTTTTCCGCATGATGTACAGAAAGATTCAGAATTGTAGGAAATACGGCTATAGGAGTGGCAGATGCCGCATTCATGTAACGAGAGCGAATAGTACTAACACCGTTAGCCCGTTCTTGAATTCGCTCAAGAACAGCAAACAATCGACCACAAAGGTAGCCCTGATTGGAATTTTCTTTATCAATCATAACTTCTATTTTTTTATTAATATCATTGGATAATCTATTCAAATAAGCCTTAAGGATTGCCGCACGTCCGATGGTTACACTTTGATTTTCATCTTGTTCCGCACGAATGCGATTAATGCAGGCATTAAACAACGTGTATGGATAAGGAATTCCCTGCAACATACTTTTCATTACAGTTTCAGGGAGATTAGGCTGAACATCAGCAACTTTTCCACGAAGAGTTACAGCGTTCATCATAGCTCGTAAGCCAAAGAAAGGTCTTCCATCTTTACGTGTATCTACAATATCCATATCCTCAAAATGTTTCAAGATACTTCCTGCAAAGCTTTTCAGTGTACATTCATTCCAATATACTACAGCAATACGGGCAGCATTCGGAGCTAATCCTAAGATATAAAATCTAGAATCAAGATCAGTGTTCAAACTCCCCGAATAAATAGCATGAAAAACCTTACGTGCTTGCTCTATTCTTGCATTCGGATCATCTTTTGTTTCTTCAACAAAGCCAAACAGGCTGAATACGCTTTCTTCTACTTCTTTAGTCACTTCATTATCAGATGAAGCCCAAAAAGCAAATGTACGTGATCCTATGTTAAACTTATTCCGGGAGTCTTTATCCAAAAGATTCTTCAAGGCTGTTGTATAGCAGAACTCTGCGTCAGCGGAAATAGGGGCATTTCCGCCTTTACTTCTTCCATAAGAGTCATAACCGGAATTTACCTGAAAAGCAACCAATTTCCCTGTTGCTTGTCCTCCAAGAATAGGAGTAGCACTGGTTATCTCAACAATTTCCCCAAAGTCACCTGTTATCAGGCAAAGTCCTTTGTTGCTATACTTTTCTTTTTCCTTAGGGAATAAATGCCTTTTTTCTGCAATAATCTCAGTATCTCCCTCCATCATAAAAGATATATTTCGTGTCAGATTCTTACTAAAATCTTGCCACTTAATATCCTGTTGCAATACTTCCAATATCTGATCCTTGTTGTATCTTTCATAAAAGAGATGTGAAGCGCGGAGTTCTACACTTTCAGAATGTTCTTCATATAGTTTCTCTATCTGTGCAACAAAAACTGAATTACATTTCAAATTTTTGCTTTGCACTTTTTTCACCTCTTTTTCCCACTCGTTCCTTTTCTCTTCATCCAATGCCGCACCAGCATCAGAAAAATCCACATCAGACAGCCCAAGTACATACGCACAATTATCCCACAGAATATTTGCAACAGGAGCACTTGATCGACTAACTCCCTTAGCCACAGGATATTTACTGCAATTCTTTTTGTCTATTCTTCGATCTTCCAGACGAATAAAATTCCCATCTTTATCTATAACAATAAGAAAAGCGATTTCTTTAATCTCAATGCCTGCGGGAGCTAAATCACCACTGCGGTAATAATAATCATATAGTGCTTTCAGTATCATCTTAATATCTCCTCACTATTATAAGCTGGTACCATAATTGCGCCTTGCACCATTTTTGCTCGGTAAAACATCGGCTGTATATTCTTTATATCTGAAAAGTCCATATCATACAGCATTATGCCGAAATCTCTGTTCTCATCTATCGCAGGTCGCAAGTCTTCAGCATTCTTATCTATAAGACGGAAAGATGCAGCAAATTCTCGCGTACCCAAATAGGGTTGATTAAAACACTGTCCTTTTGCAGCCCGACGCTCAAACATTGCATTATACTTTCCGGGATTCTCATCAGAACCGGGGTCATGTTTCATGTTTTTTCTATCACGCACTGGAATAAAGATTAACTTAGCATAGATGCGATAGCGAACATCTTTGAGCAACAAAGCATTCTTTTGCTGGCGCTTTTCTTCTATATAGATACTCTTTATATTCTTCCCCGCTACCGCCCCCACTTCATTCCTCCGGATAGCAGTCCATTTTATTGGGTTGAGAACCTCTATTTTGGTCACCTCCCAACGAATCGCATCTTTCCAAAAAATGGATTCAAAAACAGCACGAGCCGCCGACGGAGTAATCACATCATAGCTGACACGCTCTACTTTCAGTTCCGGGCGAGTGAAGCAAGCCATGTCCCCCCATACTTCCAAGCAATACTCTTTATCAAAATATTCCATATATCTTTATTTGATTAATATTTCATCTAACCAATGATTTTCTACTATAAGCCCCAACTTTTCACTATATTGATCTCGATCTGACATTACATAAACTTCTTTAATGATTTCTTCTGCAAATCCTCCATGCAATAGCATGTTGAAGTCTCTATCATGTACGTGAACCATATATTGTCCTAACCGTTTCATAAGCAAGTAATTCGGACCTTTTTGTTTCAACTCTTCCACAAGCGACAAACTATCATCATAATTGACTATAATACTTTTTCCTTCATTCTCTATTAAATGAAAATTCAATGCAGCCGTTTTAAAGCAAAGCTCACGAGGTCTATATAACAGGGTTCTAATATCAGCCTTGTCAAAATTCTGCGTCCTGCTATACAACTGTATAAAAAAGCTCCGCATCGTTTCCGGAGCAAACCAATCTGCATCAGGTTGTGTCTGCAGCAATGTAGTCTGCGCATCTACAGAATTGCTGATATACCCCAATGGTAATGGCCTATGTAGCTTAAATACATAAGTAGTCCCCATCGCCAGCTTGCCTTCGCGGTTACAGCGTCCGGCAGCTTGCAAAATTGAATCAAGTCCGGCTTCTTGCCGGAAAACCACCGGAAAATCAATATCGACCCCGGCTTCAATCAATTGAGTAGCAATAACCCGTATAACTTTACAATTTTCATCCTTGAGAAGTTTTTTTATCAATGCTATCGTTTCAGACAAGTGCTTAGGGCACATCATGCGGGACAAATGCAACGTTATCCCTTCATCAGGTAAACGGCTATATATCTCCTGTGCATCCTTGCGAGTATTCACAATGCATAAAACTCTGTCATACCGAGACAAGCGCTGAGCAATAGCATCATAATCACTTCTTTCCTTATCAAAATTCAAGTTCGTACGACGAAGTTTATCATGCAAACAAAGCGATCCGGGTATAATCTCATATATATCTTTTATACCATTAAGCATAGCAAGTCCACTTCCCTTACAATCCCCTTTCAAAGCCGGAAAACTGGCTGTTGTAAACAATATAGTTGTACCAAAGCATCGCTGAAATGTCTTCAACCCATCTACGATAGGTTGCAAATATTCTAAAGGCAACGTCTGCACCTCATCTAATATCAACACACTGTTGCAAAGATTATGCAATTTACGACAAGCTGACGGTTTATTTGAAAACATCGACTCAAATAATTGCACATTCGTAGTAACAATAATAGGATAATCCCAATTTTCAGTTGCGAGCTTCATTTTCAATTTTAGTTCAGCATCCGCAATGTCATCAAAGTCAGTATTCGAATGATGTTCCAGAACATTCTCTTCTCCAAAGATATTTCGTAGCACCTCGGCTGTCTGAACAATAATACTGGTATAGGGTATCGCAATAATTATTCGTTTCTTATGAAACTCCTTAGCATGATTTATCGCCCAAACCAATGAAGAAATTGTTTTTCCACCACCTGTTGGTACTGTTAAACTATAGAACCCGGGAGTTTCTTTGGATTTCTCCACACATTTCTTCTGGATGATATTGCGAATACGATTAACTGGAGAATCGATCGATTTTATTGCCAATGCAGTCAAGTATGATTCCAATTTAACGGATAATTGCTGTAAATCATTCTTTTGCCCCCGTAACACAGCATTGCCTTCATTCATAAATCTCTCCGTATCAAGAAAGTCGGCGTCTACCAAACATGAATAAAGTAATCGTACAAAATGGTGAAAATCAAATGCGTTCAGTGAACTCAAACGCGAAGGAACTGTCAAGTTTATGTTTTGCCATTCACTATTTATTTCCAAAGGAAGAGGAAGTTTCATTTGTACTTCAAAGTCACCATAATCATATAGACCGACATGATGCCCCATGATAGGGTTACTTAAAAAAACAGATAAACAGCCATAGTACTTTTGGGCTAACAAAGCACCAACGTAAGCATGCGCTTTATCTTTCCAGGCCATTGCATTAAGATCATACTCAGACGTTTTCCTAATGTAGTTTTGAAAATCATTCTTTTCTTTGCCCTTGTCATGAAGCAGCCCTATGACTTTCCCCCAATCAGCACAATCGAATTCTCCAGCAAACTGTTCTGCTAATTTAGCAACACCTTGATGGTGATCTTCATTACTCTGGACAGGCCATTCATCGGTTGGCAAAGATTTCATTTTTTTTATATGAGAAATAATCATATGGTTCATAAATCTTAAATTAATTATGCCACCTTTCCGAAAGCTAGTTTATAAGTTAGTCGTGCTTCAAATGAACCATCTTAATATAGGTGTCTTTTATAGTATTTCAATATTGTCGATTAACAAATGTATAAATTTACAGGTAATAACGTCAATTTTAATTAATCAATTAATCATATTTAACTTCCCGAATATTTCAGGTACAAATTAAAAACCACCCCACTGTTGTACCTTCTATACTTTATTCTATTTTTTATTATTTATTCCTCATATACACCACATTCCTCCCCGCTCCATACCTCGTCAGCAGCCCGTCTTCAATAAACAGGTTCAGGTCCGTGACCGCCTGCTTCACGCTGCGCCCCGTCAGCCGGGCATACTGCGCACGGTTGATACAAGGATACTGCTGAAAATAATCTTCAAGCAAACGGAAACGTTGCTCCACGGACAGGAGTGGCGCGGAAGACTCGGACTTGGACGCCGACTGCGGATGACGCTCCAACTGCATCTTCTTATCCAGTTCCTTATAAAATTCCTTGCCCAGACGGAAATTCAAACCACGGAGCGTCACCGAAGCGGCACGCAGTTCTTTCTTCTCCATCACTTCGCGCCGGCAGCTTAACGAAGGTGTAAAATAGCCAAGTTCGCCCAACTCTACCGTCCAGCCATCGGCAAGGCAGTCGCGCAACTCATCCATAAAGGAAGCCATGGCGCCCTCCAACAGGCTGCGACTGATGCCGGTGAAAAGATGAACACGGTCCAGAAATTCTTTCCGTTCAATGGTTCCTTTGGGTATGAAACGGGCGTAAAGGGGTTGCTGCTCGCCAGTTTGGCGAATGTCAGGCTTCTCTAAAAGGTCATAATATGCACTCATCTGTATGTTTTTTAGGGGTACTCCACATCGAAAACATGAAGTGCCGGGGTTAAGCTGCCACACCGCTATCTTTATCTCTTTTCCCTGCGGCGGCTAAGGAAAATCGCAGTAACTATTTATTCTTTCCACCATGGAGAAAGTTTCTTTCCACCACGGGGCTTTTTTCTTTCTACCATGGTGGAAAGAAACTTTCTCCATGGTGGAAAGATTTAATAGAGGCATGCAAATGTACTAATCTTAGGCAACCAAAACAATAGGAAAGCCTAAGAAAAAGATTAATCAACCGCAAAACGGTTAAATAGGTTAGCACATCTGTAATCTATCCATCATACTATTGGAATCAACAGCTTATCTTTGCAGCAAGAAACAATAAGAGACTGAAAAGGTATCAGACAGATAAAGTTTGGTAATTGAAATGAAAAACCTGAAATAACTAACAATAATGGAAGAAATAAGAATAGATTGCGCCAACCAGAGTGAAGCGGATTTGGCTTTGGCAAAAGAACAGATGCAACTGCTTTTCCGCTTAAACCACACCATGCCGATGACAGAAGAATATGACGAATTGCTTCATCTCCTTTTTCCCGACATGGGGGTAAACAGTCGAATCAATACGCCACTTACGGTGGTCCGCGCCCACAATGTGAAAATCGGGAACAATGTTATCATTATGAATGGATGCCTGTTGATGTCCGCCGGTGGCATTACTATTGACGACGAGGCACAGATAGCCGCCAACGTGCAACTTATATCCAATAATCATGACCTTGAAAACCGGATGATTATTACTTGTAAGCCCGTACATATTTGCCGTCGGGCATGGATAGGAGCCGGTGCTACAATTCTTCCCGGTGTGACCATCGGAGAAAACAGTGTGGTAGGGGCCGGGAGTGTGGTGACTCGTGATGTAGAGCCCAATACCATAGTGACCGGCAATCCGGCACGGGTAATTAAAAAGATATAATATATAAAGCCTACCTTTGCCCAACGAGATGTACAAAAAGAAATGGAGACAAAAGAAAAAATTATTCAAACACTCGCTTTCATATCTGAAGAGTTGAAAGAAATTGCACCTTATTCCTGCATAATCGGTGCCTCAGCCATTATTTTACATGGTTATGAAATTGGTGATACATCAGATATTGATGTCCTCACCACTTCCGAAGGTTCTGATAAATTGCAGTTCTCTCTAAAAAATTATATGGAGACTGTGCCAATTACAAAAGAAGACGACCTGTTCCGTTCCAACTTTGCACGCTTTCGGTTTCCACTAATGGATGTAGAGATTATGGGAGATTTACAGATTTGCAAAGAAAATGAATGGCAACCTGTTATGATTCAAGAGTGTACAACTATTCATATAAAAAATATCGCTATAAGAATCCCTACATTAAATGAACAGATAAGGATATTATCCCTTTTTGGCAGAGAAAAAGACTTCCGAAGAATTAATCAACTCAAAAGCTTGTAAAGGGAATATTACAACCTGATTTGTTTTGACCTCCCCTCACAGATATTCCATGAGGGGGGGGGGGAATAATAAATTATTGATTCACTACGAAATTGCGTATCTGGCACTCTGTTTTAGTACTTTTTGCCACGCGTAAGCGCAGTGTATGACGGCCCGGAGCAAGTTCCGTTTCAAACATATATACCCACGGGATGTATAGCTTCCGGCTCCAATCCGTAAATGTATCCAACTTCTTGAAGGGAGCGCCGTCTACACTATATTCCAGCACACAGGCTTGCGGACCGGCCGCACAGAAGATGCCCACCGCGCGACCTTCGAAAGGGAAAGAGAGACTGGCTCCGGCGCGGTCGGCCACCAACATGGGAACATGTACAAAGCCTTTGCGGGTATTTCCTTTCACCACAGGCACCCAGTCGTCTGCTATCTTCCAGCCACGCAGTTGTTCAGCCGAGCGAATGTCAACAAACGTGCCCTTATCATAAGAATAAGCGTCTATCGGTTTTTCCGGCATCTCATGCGTCTGAACGGTTTTCTTTACTATATCACCCTGCCACTCAAGGTCGAAAAGACGGTTGATGGCGGCGGCATAATACTTATGACCGTCCCAGGCAGGATGCGTACCACCGAAATATTTCCAGTCGAACTCACCGTCACGCATGCGGCGCGCCACTTCTTCCGCCAAGTTGATAGAAGAAACATAGTAATGGTTGGCTACGCTCTCATGGTTCATAATCACCTGGGGCTGTATGCCCTTGTCCAGCAAAGGAATGAACGGGTCGTAAATAAAATGAAGCATGACAATGTCCATTTCGGGATTTGAAGTGCGTGCATGGCGGACAATGCCCTCCATTCCCCGGATTTGCTGAATATAGTTGAAGGAATTAGTATCATCGTTCACTGCTGCCTCAACAAACAGTAAATCGGGCATACCTTTCTGCAAAACGTCATTTTCGAACCGGAAAGCATGAGGGGTAGTCCCGGTAGAAGGTATTCCGGCATCAATAAAGGTAAATTCCGTATCGGGGAAGCGTTGTCTTAAATCTTCCTGTATCATATTCCGCCAGCCGCGCATTTCGGTGATGGAACCGCCGAGGAAAGCAACACAACCTTTCTTCTCTTTTGTGAATTTCAGATAAGAGTTGGCAAGGTTTCCACGCTGGTGAATCACTTGTTTCTTCTGATAATCCGGTTGGTTGCGGACAATGAAATCGACCACCGGCTCCGGATTTTCCAGGCTGTGGGGATGATGGTCGCAACCGGGTTTCACGATGATTTCCATAAGTCCGCCCAAAGCACGATAGCGTTCGGCGGCAATCTTCATGTGCAGTTCGTAGGGCACCGTCTTGTCGCTATCCCCACAGACACCGATGACGGGAATACCTGCTGCTGCCAGAGGGGCCAGATTATCAATAGGATTGCCTTTGAACTCTTTCGCATTCTCTTCGGTCAATCCCCATTCGGCAAGGAAACCCTCCCAGAAACTGCGTTCCCAGTTCTTTGAAAAATAGAGCATATCACACACCGGGGCATCCACATAGATACATGCCACTTTATCGGGATTCTTGGCTCCCCAGTTGAAAGCAAACAGACCGCCACGGCTGAAACCTTCGAGCGTCACTTTGGGAGACAACCGATAGTATCTGCGCATAATATCGTAGAAATCGTTACCCAAGCGTTGCGCACGGGGACTACCATAAAGATGCGTCAAATCATAATAAGCAACATGGAAACCTTTTTCCAGCAAAGCTTTATCTACCGAGGGGAAAGCTCCAAAGAAAGCGGGACGCCATATCCAGGGACGGCCTTCAGCCACTTTTTGAGGAACGACTACCGTAGCTTGACGGGCATTGCAAATGAAATCATAGCGGTCGAAACCTTCCCATTGGGACTTCTTACCAGGAAAAGGCTGGTCCGTAATGATGGCAGGCGCTTCATTGCCGGTCAGTGTACGGTAAAGTTCGCCGGCTATCAAGGCAGCACCCGGTTCACTGGGGTGAATGCCATCGACATAGTAATCGGGATGCGGTTTCAGCACTGCATAAAGGTCAATTACAGGTAAGTGGCGCTTCTTTGCAACGCTGCGTATCACGGGAATGATGCCATTTGTTATCACACTATCATTAATACCAAAATTGGAATTGACTGCGGGTACAGGCAGGCAAAGATATATCTTGGGTTTTGAAGGTAAATCCTGGAGCATGTCCAGCATCTCTGTCAAATCCTTCTTGAAGTCTTTTCCGTAACGCCAGTTCCAAGGTTTGCTGTCATTGGTGCCTAACTTAATGGTGACAATGTCCGGCTGAAACGCCAGAAGGTCGCGGAACTTTTGCTCGTGCATGTAAGGACGGTCTCCTTTGTTCAGCAGTACGCGACCGCTGATTCCGAAATTACGAACGTCATATCCTTCGCCCAGAAGTTGGGAAAGCAATCCCGGATAGCTGTTTTGAAACTGGTTCTTGATTCCTGAACCGTAAGTGATGCTATTGCCTACACAGGCAATCTTTACAATTTTTCTCTCTTGTGCCACCGCCCACAAGCTGAAGAGGCACAACAAAAGCAAAAGGATGCTTTTTCTTCTCATGGTACTTTGATTTAATTCTATACGTTATAGGGTTTTTAACCGACACAAAGATACATTATTTTAAAATATAGAACCAATTTGTTTCTGAAATGTTATCCAAGCCTGAAATAAACCTAAACCAATAGTAAATGAGAAAATTAATGTTATTTGCAGCCATTGCCGCACTCCTGGCAAGCTGTGCAGATGATAATCCGCCTATGGTGGTGGAGACGGGCGCTTTGATAACTCCAAAGCTTTATGCCACAGTAGAGAACACCAACAATACGCAAAGTCCGTTAACGGGTATTCTGACCATCTCACCGTGTCAGCCCAACAGTGCTATTTATTATGGTAACTATGTGGGAGGGAAACTAACACCGTTATATGGTTATTACAATGTCAAAGACGGAGATTTCTATCAAGATGCTTATAACCGGGAGATTTCACTTCCGGCAGGCACTTACAATATGGTATACTGGGGAACGCCCAAATACGAAACTCCGATATATTCCGCCCCAACTGTCGTAGAGCCTGTGTACGTAACAGGCAGTGATATGTCTAAACAAACGTATAGTATGCGGAAAGTATCGGCAGACACAACGTACTATCCAGTCTTTGACCTGGTACATGCCGTGAAACAAACAAACATCGGCAGCGAAAACCTAAGCGCTGAGCTGAACCGGGTCGTGGCCGGCATAAAGGTGATTGTCAAGGACAAGAATAACGGAATCCTCAGTTCCAGCATCGACAGCATGTATGTGCACATAACGGGGATAGCAACTTCACTGAACTTCTATACGGCACAACCCGGCACCGCCACAGGCAGCGTAGCCTTTCCATTAGTGAGGTCGACGGATGGAACACAAATGAGTAATGCAACAGTCATGTTGTTCCCTTCCATCGGAAAGCCGGTATTCAAAATGTTTATCAGGCTGAAAAACGGAACAGTCAAAACGTTCCAGCAAACATTGGAATCTCCGATGACCGCGAACACTAAACTAACCCTGACGCTAACTCTGGGCGACATCTTTTCAGAAGAGTCGTCCGGGAGTTTCACGATTGACAATTGGGAGGAGGAAAGCCAGACTATTGATGTGCCGGTTCTGGACTGATTAAGGTACAGAAAAGAGTAAAAGTGATTAGCGTTTAGTGATTAGTGATAAGCAGTACTATCCGTCATCCTGAGCATAGTCGAAGGATCTACTCTCTTGGCATAAGGCTGCGCTATACAGTAGGGGAAGAGATTCTTCGACTACGCTCAGAATGACAGATAGTCCGCAAATCATTTTATCCAAAACCGTTCCAACATGAACGGTTCTACTTTATGAGAATATAGAACGGTGTGCATTCATCTTCTCATAAGGCAACGTGAACCAAAAAGTAGAGCCTTTACCCAACTCCGATTCCACCCCGATCTCGCCTCTCAGTTCCTTGACTATATTCTGCGAGATAGCCAGTCCTAAGCCCGTTCCTTGCTTAAACGAATCGAGCTTCACGAAGCGATTGAATATGGCTTCTATATTCGCAGGCGCTATGCCCGTACCCGTATCGGCTACGAAGAAGCGTATATAACCGTCTTTCGGCAAATCATATCCTATCGTTATGCTTCCGGTAGTGGTAAACTTCATGGCATTACTGATAAAGTTATTCATAACCTGGGTAATTCTGCGCTGGTCAGTATACAATAACAGTTCGGACATCGGAGTAATAGTAAGCAGTTCAACATGCTTATTGGTTAACCTGATTCGGGTCGCCTGTTCTATTTCAGACAGCATCTTGTTGATGTCGATATTAGCATAAACATATTCCAATGTGCCTGCCTCAATTTTAGAGAGATCCAGAATGTCATTAATGAGTTGCAATAAAAGCTCATTATTCTGTTCAATGATACTGAGATATTCCACCCTTTCCTCTTCCGAAACATCTGTAGCCAATATGCTCGAAAAGCCGACTATGGCATTAAGCGGAGTGCGTATCTCATGACTCATATTAGCCAGAAAAGCAGATTTTATACGATTCGACTCTTCAGCCTCCTCTTTTGCCAGACGCAGTTTGCGTTCCATGATTTTCAGGTCGGTAATCTCCCAAGCTGTATAAACAATCCACTTGCGACCATCGGAGAAGGTGATAAGGTTATTATTCTGAAAGGTGAAACACTCTTCGTTCTTGTTGGTAAAAAAGCGTCTTATGCCCGACTGGGAATTATTCGTTCTCACCAGTTCTTCATCCTCTTTCCTTATCAGTTTGGCGGCTTCGGGCATGACATCAAAGTCTGTTTTTCCGATAGCTTCCTTAGCCGGATATTCAAATAGCTCTTCCGCCTTTTTATTCCAGAAAGTATAACGCATATCATTATCCACGTCTTTCACCTTGGCAGCAATAGGAAGGTTATCAAGAATATTCTCCAACAGATGCAGATGCTTTTCACGCTCCCTTTCACTCAGAGTTTTTATGCGCCTGTTCATAAAGAAGAATAAGATGAAGACGGCTGCACCTCCCAGTACAATTACAACATAAGTCATATTTCTTTGGATGAAGCTGGGCGGAACATCATGAAAAATAGCATCTTGTGGAATATTTGTCAAAGAGCCTCCTTTATCAAGCAATGTCTGATAATTGAGATGCGTATCGGGTGTACCGGCAATAATTGTCTTCGCCTGATAGGTACCGTCATCCTTTAGCGCGCTCTTTATCTCGCTGACAACCGTATTTTCTATTTCAGGACTACTGATATAATGTCCGCCTACGAATAGCGAACGACTCTCTGTGTACTGGTCGGACAAAGTAAAAACCGGATTTTCAGCAGCATCGGAAATATAAGAGTGCATCCTCTCGTCGGGATAGTACCGTTCGGACAAGCTTTGACTAGATATATTCACCCACGAACAGTAAATAATACCGGTCTCTTTGCCATATGTACTAATCTCATGAAGCATTTCTTCCGAGTTAGTGTAAGGATAGGTAATAAAGCTTAATTCCAGTTCCGGGAAGTATTGTTGATGAAGTTCTTCAAATTCTTTACGAATCAGGGAACAGACAAACCTGTCATCCGACAATAAAACAATCTTTTTCATTTCGGGAGTAATTTGCTTCATCAGGTGTACGGTCTCCCGAATATAAACAGGTATGTTTACTGCAGTGATATTATAGCGTTCCTGCATCTCAGGTGTAGTTATAATCTGGTCGGCGGTGATGTCCTTGCCACCATAATACTTATTTATATCTTCCGGTAGATGTGAGACCGAATGACAAATAATGGTAGGCACACCTTTCCAAATAGTATCAAAAAGCGGTTGGCACACGTACCATCCCGGAGCACCTATAATAACCACAGCTTTAGGGGAAATCGGATATTTATTCTTCAGATAATCAGTCTTCTGATCCACCTCTTCCTGATTATGAAGATGCCAAACGGTAAGGGCTTCCGAATATACCTTGAATGAATCTTCCTGATTGAATGTTTTCTCTACAGCCTCAAGCAAGTCATAGGCCCATTTCTCACGAAAAGTAGAGGAACTAATAAAAATTATATAGTCCTGATTTTTTGTATCGGCCATCACTCTGGGAGCAAACGAAAGACAAGCGAGAATAGTTATCGCAAGTATTCGGAATGTCAAAGGAGGATACAGAAGTATATTCTGATTTGGCATAGAGATAAAGATTTAAATATAAAACAGCAAAAGCCTCTCAACTAATTGCTGCAAAGTTAGAAAAAAATAAATGCATAAGAAGTTTCAGGTGATAAATTTGCTTTTTACGTTCATCTTTTTGCAATTTATATCCTTTAAAGTACTTATTCTAAGGCAATATCCCTGTTGGAATTTCAATAACCCGGTATGGATACTTCCTACGGATAACCTTTTCTTCCTCCCATTCAAGCTCTTCATACTTTTGTTGGTAAGTCGCAAGTGAATAACTATTTCTTATCTGGTAAATGGCCTGCATAATATTGCTCACAATAAAAATATAAGCCGCATAAGATGAATTATCACTAATATAATATTTAATGTGATAATCCGGAGTGGTCTGAATCATTTGTCGGATGAAGTTTATAAAATCATTCGATTCAATTTTGATGTTATCAACAAATATCTCACCTGTTTCCGATATATGCAATTCGGAAACATCTTTTGCCGAATTGAGTTCTTCCTGCAATTCCTGCCATGCGTCAGCATCAGCAAAATATCGCCCGGTAACTAATGGAAACGCTGAGTAGGTATAATACCTATCGTCATATTCTCTCATAGGAGGCAGAACAGCATACTGTATCCGGTTAACACCCAATTCGGCAAGAGACCTTTTTATTTTGTTTATATAGCCCATTTTTATATTTCGGTGAGCATAAATGACACAGGGGTCATACAATATATCTTCCAGGATATGTTGATTCCAGCAAGCAAAATATTCTTTCAGGCTATCAAACGATATTTGCTCACTCTGACAGGTTTCGAGTTTCCCCGCATGCTTAATGAAAACAACAGGTTCTCCATCTACAGGATTGTTTTTATCTTCCGCAATCCACAAAGTAGCACAACGTCTACTCTCGCTGTTCATCCTCTCGGAACACGCAGCTTCCGGTAATTGTAAATGATAAGAGTAATTTATATTTTTACTAAGAATTATTTGGTTGATATTTTTATAATCAATCAGATTTATTCGGGATAATCCCAAAGATAAAGCAGACAACAAAACGAAGGAAAGCAGCATCCACCTAAAACTTTTTCCATTAAACAGTCGCCTGATATTCATCCAGGAATGGCAAAAAAGCACCACAATAATAAGAATAAGAACATACTGATAACCTGAAAAAGTTCGTATTACATAAATTCCTCCTCCCATCATGGAACCAATAAGCAGCACAAATACATATGCCAACCGCGAAAACCAACTAAGAAAATAAGAGTTCATACTCCGTTGGTCATTAATAACGGCCCTCATTTGTGGAGCATATTTCCCTAATTTTCTGAAGGGGACTTCAAACCAATAAGTGAAACAGAGAGACTGCCCCAATATAGTAGCAATACAGGCAAAAACGTAATTTAAAAAGTTCACTGTGGTATCTGACAGTACTAAAACGTCATAGTCATCTGTCATAAAGAAAAGAACACGCAAAGCTTCCCGACAAACATACAAAAAGGCATAAAAGCAAAAAGCGAACAAAAGTCCGATAAGAATGCCCGTTATCAATCTGCCACGTGGCACGGCAGGCAAGTTAGCATAGGCATGCAAATATTTATGTTTCAGTACCATATTGCATAAATTACAGTAACTATATTCTTCGAAGAAAATATCTCTTCATATCAGAAAAATCAGTAACTTTACAAAGTTACTGATTATCAGCTATAATATCCTGATATCACACCAAAATATTCACGTAAATAAAAAGTGCTATGAAACGAATTATCACACTATTCATATTTGTGCTATTAGTCAAGAATATAGCCTTTTGCCAAAACAATGAAATAGAATACTATGAGTACGAAGTATACACGTATGATAGCATAGGAACACCTATCTTAATTGAAGATCCGGAATACAAAGTAATTGCAACAGAAGACGAATCTACATATGGAATCAAAAACAGGAATGGTGAAATAGTAATAGCTCTTGGAAAATATCAGTCTCTATCCCAAGTGGACCGAGGAATGATTATAGCACAAAAGGATGGAAAAGCCGGTATTATAGACATAACGGAAAGAACTTTGGTTCCTTTTATTTATGACAACATGAGAAGCTTCTCATGTTGTCCGGATTTAGCCCCAGTTATAAAAAACGGTAAACAAGGATTCATTAACCGGAAAGGAGATATCATTATCCCTTTAGAGTACGATGCAGGCCCAGATTTACACTTAGCCTATTTCTACAAACCGGGACTTGCTATTTTAATGAAAAATGGCAAATATGGAGTTATAGATTCCTGCAATAATGCAATTATTCCATTCAAATACTCCAAAATAGAATGGTTTTCAAATCAAGACTGCTTTATAATTACTAACGAAAAGAAATGGGCCTGTTTCTCTTTTGAAGGAAAGCCATTATCTGATTTTAGTGATTATATTATTATAAGTCAAAGTGAATCAAGCGCACTCCCTGCTAACAATCGCCTAAATGTTCCCATACCAATAACCACAAGCAAACATCAAAAGGAATATGCTTATATTGACAAATCTCAGCATATAATAGTCCCATTCGGAGTTTATAACTATATCGAACCTTTCGGGTTAGGGCGAAAAGCAATTGTAGCCAATAAAGGCAGATATGGAATTATCGATGAACATGGAAAGCTTGTATTACCTCTTACTTATGATCTCATTGAACGCCCTTCAAGATATTCTGACTATGCAAATATCTTTGTGGCTACTAAAGGTAATAAAATAACAATCCTCAATGAACATGCTAATGCGATTCCAACAGAAGGTATCGTATCATATAGATACGGTAATGCAGATCTTTTAGTATCAGACATACACAACAAAAAAGGGCGAGTCAATTATAATGGTCAATTAACCATACCATTCGAATATGATACACTATTTCATTTTAATGACACCACAATTATAGCCACTAAGGGCAATAGATATGGCCTCATTTCGAGAGAGAATCAAATAATCAAACCATTTGAATATAGAAAAATATATCAACTGACAAGTGATCTTGTCTTTATCAACAGAGAAGGCAAAGCGGGAATATATGACGAGGAAGGCAAGATTAAAATCCCCTTTGAATATGATGCGATTTATGATACATTTTATAATGACTTTGATCCACTTAAGACCAAATACATAGTCATCAAAGAGGGAAAGGTCGGCACCATCGATATTCATAACAATATAGTCATTCCCATTATTTATGACGGACTCTCCGGCTGGGTAGAATATGGACCGGATGCACATTTCGTAAAAAATAAAGGAAAATACGGTTTAATATCTCATGAAGGAAAAATCATCATTCCTATAGAATACGATTATGTGGATATTCCCCTTGCCGGAGTCATCAGGGTCCGTAGGAATGGAAAATACGGAGTCATATCATGGAAAAACGAAGAAATCCTGCCATGTATATACGATAATCTCATTGATGATATCCCGTACTCTGACCTTGAAGAACAAGAAGGGAAATTAGCCGTTTTGCAAAACGAAATCTGGAGTTATTATGATTTGAAAGGTAATCTTATCCGCAAGAATATTTCCATAAAAGAAATTATGGAGAATTATGGGAATAGATTTGCATGGGGAGAACCCTCCAATGAAAAAGACGACTTCGATATACATCAAGCCAACAAAAATTATTAGCCAATATGAAAAATATGTCTTCTATCATTCATCTTGAAAAGTTACATCACCCGATTGTAGCATTTCCTGTTCCTTCTTCGTCAGGCTCTTGACCACAATTTCATAGGATTTTCTTACCAACTCCTTAATCTGAGTATCCGGTACATCTTGATTGAAATAAACACTAATCCAATATTTCTTATTCATATGCCAGCCCGGTTTTATGCTAACATACCTACTTTGCAGTTCGCCCGATTCTTCCGGATTGCACTTGATACAACAAAAATCAAAGATTTCGATATTTACAAAACAGAACCATTTATCCAACACGTAAAAGCACAGAACATCACGACTGTATCTATCAGCCACATTGGGAAATGGCATTTTCTCATGAACACCTTCAAATGAAAGGCAGTATTCTCTGAAATCTTCAATATTCATATTTCTCAAGCATTAAATCATAAAAGCGAATATACCAGCAAATCCATAAATTACGAGGAGTAGAAAAGAAAAACGGAGAAAGTTTTTCAACTTTCTCCGTTTCAGTACCCAGACCCGGGGTCGAACCGGGATGGAAGTGAATCCACTGGTGTTTGAGACCAGCGCGTCTACCGATTCCGCCATCTGGGCATGCTTGATTTCTCAATTGCGGTGCAAAGATACGGTTTTTTTCTAAACCTGCAATACTTTTCCTAAAAAAAGGAGAAAAAAGTCATAAAACTCTCTACAAAGATTCCGTGTTTCCAAAATATAGTGTACTTTAGCAGAAACTTTTAAAACAAACGATATGACAACAAATAAGGATAACTTCTGCGTTATCATGGGTGGAGGTATCGGTAGCCGATTCTGGCCATTCAGTCGAAAAACGCTCCCAAAACAGTTTCTGGACTTCTTTGGCACAGGCCGGTCGCTGCTTCAACAAACTTTCGACCGCTTCAATAAAGTTATTCCTACAGAGAACATACTTATCGTTACAAACGACTTGTACGCCGATCTTGTAAAGGAACAGCTCCCAGAATTGAATCCCGAACAGATTCTTCTGGAACCTACACGCAGAAATACTGCCCCCTGCATCGCATGGGCAGCCTATCACATCCGCGCATTAAATCCGAATGCGAATATCGTGGTAGCTCCGTCCGACCATTTGATTCTGAAAGAAGGCGAATTCCTTGATGCCATTGAAAAAGGCCTGACGTTTGTATCCCAATCAGAAAAGCTGCTCACCCTCGGAATTAAGCCCAACCGCCCTGAAACAGGTTACGGTTATATACAAATAGCTGAACAAACAGGAGATAACTTCTATAAAGTGAAGACCTTCACCGAAAAGCCGGAATTGGAATTAGCCAAAGTATTCGTAGAAAGCGGAGAGTTTTATTGGAATTCCGGACTTTTCATGTGGAATGTAAACTCAGTCATCAAGGCCGTGGAAGCACTGCTCCCCGAACTGGCATCCAAATTAGCTCCGGGCAAGGATGTATACGGCACATCGTCCGAGAAGGCATTCATTAATGAAAACTTCCCCGCCTGTCCCAATGTTTCCGTCGACTTCGGCATCATGGAAAAGGCAGACAATGTATATGTTTCATTAGGAGACTTCGGCTGGTCGGACTTAGGCACATGGGGGTCTTTATATGACCTATCCCAAAAAGACGAAGGAGGAAATGTCACCTTGAAATGTCAGTCATTGCTATACGAAAGTAAAGACAATATCGTGGTACTCCCACAAAACAAACTCGCCGTCATCGACGGACTGGAAGGCTATCTCATTGCCGAATCAGACAATGTGCTGCTTATCTGCAAAAAAGACGAAGAACACTCCATCCGCAAATATGTAAACGATGCGCAAATAAAATTGGGCGAAGACTATATTTAATTGAGAACTGAAAATTGAAAGCTCATGCTTTCAGACAACAGATAAAAGAAACGGGGACTGAAGTGGATTCAGTCCCCGTTCTTATTATATAAAAGGAAGGAGTATTATTATCAGAGCGCCGCCCGAATCGCTTCGGCAACCGCCTTGAATTCTTCATCAGAAAGTTTCAACTTCGGATTAGAAAACAACATATCCGATTCTTTCTGCATAGGGATAAGATGAATGTGCGCATGAGGCACTTCCAGGCCAATCACCGCTTCACCCACTTTTTTGCAAGGGAAAGCTTTCTCAATGGCGCGTGCCACCTTCTTGGCAAAAACGTGCATTGCCGCCAAATCTTCATCATTCAAGTCGAAGATATAATCCACTTCCTGCTTGGGAACGACCAACGTGTGACCTTTCACCAACGGATTGATGTCCAGAAATGCAAAGAACTTATCATCCTCTGCCACCTTATAGCTCGGTATTTCACCTGCGATAATTCTGCTGAATATTGTTGCCATAGCTTTTATGTATATAAAATAAGGCAAGCCCGCATGCGGACCTGCCTTAAGATTAAATTGATATGTTCATTACTTCAAGGTGAATCATGCCCTGTGGTACTTTGATTTCAGTTACATCACCCACCTTCTTGCCAAGCAAACCTTGTGCAATCGGGGTGTTAACCGAAATTTTACCTTCTTTCAGGTTGGCTTCGCTTTCCGAAACAATGGTATAAGTCATCTTCATTCCATTCTTTACATTCTTCAGTTCCACCTTATTCAATATCTGCACGGAGTCTGTTTTCAGCTTGGACTCATCAATAATCTTGGCATCTCCGATAACCATTTTCAATTTATTGATTTTCATCTCAAGCATACCCTGAGCTTCTTTGGCAGCATCATACTCTGCATTCTCCGACAAGTCACCTTTATCACGTGCTTCGGCTATTGCAGCCGAAATCTTAGGACGTTCTACCGTCTCCAATTCTTTCAGTTCGGCCATCAATTTCTTGTAGCCTTCTTCTGACATATAAGCCATACTTTTTTTCCTCCTTTTAAGTTTCTAAATGGTATTATATAACAAAAAAGAATTCCAACATGGTCAGCATGCTGGAACCCTCTTCCGATTTTTCTTTTGCAAAGATAGCCTTTTAATTAATGCGTGTCAAGCAAAAATTGCTGCTATGTAACATATTTAAATAAAAACTTCTAATTTATAACAAGTTACAACAGTGCTTTCACCGCAGCATCCAGGTCTTTTATAGTCTCTCCGCGAGCACTCAACTCACTATTCCGGTTAATCAGGAACAGCGACGGCACTTCTTTAACGTTGTACATGGCGGCCACATTAGAGTAAATTCCATTTGCATCCCGCACGCAAATCCAAGGCAAATTATCAGCCGTTGTTTTCCAGAAATGTTCGTCTGCATCCAGTGAAACCTGATAAATCACCAAGCCCTGATCCTTATATTTAGTATACAGGTCGTTCAATAAAAAATTATGAGGAGCGGAAGCTGCACTCTGATAAATGGTGAAGTCCAGCAATACGACTTTACCTTTCAGTTCGCTCAACTTATGAGTATTCCCCTTCATGTCGCGAAGGCTGATGTCAATGATACCGGTTTCTGAAATAGCCTCTTCCGGCAATTCCAACACTTTTTGCTGTGGTGCACGGGTATTCTTCATTCCTTTAATCACAATATTATAGAGATTCTTGGAACGGTCCGCATGCGGATAAAAGTTATTCAGGCTGGTTGCCACTGCTGCAAAGCATTTGATGTCTTCTTTGCTGTTCAAGGGGTCGAAGATAAGATAATTATTCAACTTCTGAAACAGAGCAAAATAAGCGGCAGCAGTATTGGGAGCCGCAAAAATATATTTTGTTTTCACATCATCTTTATAGTCTTTCATCAAGGCAGCCAGTTCTTCTTCAAAAACATCGGCACCTATCTGATGAGACTGCATTTTCTTAATCAGTTCATTTACCCGATTCTGCAATTGCACCTGCTTCAATGTCAGTTCCTTGATCTTAGCACTGTTTGCCGAGCCTTCCACCGTATAGGCGGTTGCAAAATCAGCATACGGAGCTTTCAGTTCGACAGTTTCCGTAGAGTCTACTGAGAAATTGATAACTTTGTCGTCCACGCGCAAGCGGTAGAACTCCGGAGATTCCGGACGTGTTTGTTTGAAACTGAAAGAACCGTCACCCTTCAATTTAACAGAATCCAAGGGCACAACACCTTCCAAAGCGGCAGCTTCCAGATACAACGTCTTGCCGTCGGCACCTGAAACTTCGCCTTCAACTTTGAATTTCGGTTCAGAATTACATGCGCTCAATGCCAAAGCGGCGAGCGCAACAAAACAGATCTTTTTCATATTTAGCTTCTTAATTTCTATTAGAAAGAACATGCAAATATAGTTCTTTTCAAGTTTAGTCAAAGCATTTTCATAGCTTCTTCCACCCGGAAATTTAAAAAAATAGTCAATTAGGAACTTTTTCATCTCATTCCCACTTGATTACATGAATAAATATGTATCTTTGCACGAATTTTGAAAGAAAAAATAGATAAAACATTTTTTATGATTAACCCAATTGTTAAGACGATCGAGCTTCCTGATGG
>OGIE01000454.1_pt1 | contig 61202 bp, 36 predicted proteins | sample 1571581 | NCBI WGS metagenome assembly OGIE01 (sample SAMEA2582021, study PRJEB24529) | metagenome | biome: Human gut stool | place: China | collected 2011 | reverse complement strand
AACAGACATCTCTTCCTCCAGCGGTAAATAAACGACCCGCAGTGGAAACGCTACAAACGATTGTCCTTTTTCAAATAACAGGTCAATGTAACGTTTCCACGACAGGCGTTCTTCTTTTGAAAGGGTATACCTTCTATTTTCCATTCTTTTTGTTTCCGCCCAACTCTTTCTTCAGATACAAATCCAAAGCAGCCGTCATTGAAGGAGCTTCAGGTGTTGGCGCTTCCACGTCTAATCGCAAACCGGCATCCTTTACAGCTTTTGCTGTCGTAGGGCCGAAACAACCGATCTTTATATCTTCCTGCTTAAAATTCGGGAAGTTTTTCAACAAAGAAGAAATACCTGAAGGGCTGAAAAATACCAACATATCGTAATCGAACTCCTCATCTTTAGCAAATTCGTTACTTACCGTTCTATACATCACGGCCTTTGTATAGTTGATCTTCTTCGCTTCAAGCAAACTTAACAAATCATCTTTATGCACGTCAGAAACCGGCACCAGATATTTTTCTTTTGCATGTTTTGCAATAACAGTCACCAGATCTTCAGGCTTTCCGGTCTGACCGAAAAAGATTTTACGCTTCCTGTATACAATATACTTCTGAAGGTAAACTGCAATAGCTTCCGTCATACAGAAATACTTCATTGTTTCCGGAATAGTGACACGTAGTTCTTCACATAAATGGAAAAAGTGGTCGATAGCTGTACGGGCGGTAAAGATTACTGCCGTATAGTCCAGAATAGAAATTCTCTGCTGTCTAAACTCTTTGGAAGAAAGAGCTTCTACTTTGATAAAAGGACGGAAGTCGATCTCGACCCCATATTTCTCTGCAATGTCGAAATACGGTGACTTCTCGGATGCAGGCTTCGGTTGTGATACCAGCAACTTTTTGATGTTCAATGCCATAGAGTACTCGTCTCAATAAAGTTATACAAAAAAATCATACCTTCATACAAAAATATAAGAGGTAAGATTTCTTGGGTGCAAAGGTACAAACTAATATATAAAAAACCGACATTATTCTTGTGAAATATACGTATTGTCTTATAAATTATTACAAAACGACACAAAAAATAGAAAATACAAAACATTATTACGGGAGCCAATGTTTTACTTCCCACGAACATCAACCACACTACCGGAATATATAACAAAATGCCCCATGCCCCTATAATGGCGTTATAATTTTTTTTCCAGAACTTGTACTTATCGGGCGCTGCAAACACAAATCCCAACAGATAGTAACTCAGTTGTTTGAACTGATAAAACAAGAACAGCACGCCAAAAAGGGCGGCAATAGCCAACAAGACCTCTTTCTCCCCCTGCAAACCGACCATTCCCCGTGTCCGGCCTATCGAAAACAAAGCGATACTACAAAGAAACAATGCCTGAAAAGTCATAAAATTGCGAAAGAAAGATCCGCTCTTCCCTATCGTTTCGTCAAACAGGTTCTGCCGCTCCTTCAGGTATATCACATCTTTCATCATCTTTATAAAATGCTGAAAATTAGATCGGAATATTATGGCAAAGGCAATAAGCAAGGATAGCAGCAGCGTGAAGATGACATCATCTATCAGCTGTCCGTCCCACAAACGAATGCCTACATATCCTTCAAACAAATCCATGTATTTTTTATTTCGTGCAAAGGTAGGGATAAAAACATTATCTTTGTATCATGTACTCTCAATAACAAAATTTCCAGTTATGAAAACGAAATATTTATTCCTTATATGCACTTTATGCACCCTGGCGCTCTTTACCGTAAGCTGTAGTGACTCCGATTCTTCGGCAGTTGAATTATCGGCATCGGCATTCGACGAAGTCAGCAGCGAGGGTGCCTCTCTGACGGTGGATATCATCTGTAATTCTTCCTGGACGGCAGAAAGTTCGGCTAGTTGGTGCAGCATCTCCCAGGCCGAAGGAACAGGAAATCAGACCCTCAGCCTTTCCGTCGGGGCCAACCTGAATGACAAACCGAGAAGGGCGACGATCATCGTGACATCCCACCGGACACAGAAAACCGTCACCGTCACACAAAACGCGGGTAACGGCGATATAGACGGATATGCTTACGAATTGCCTGTTTACTTCCACGTCCTGTACAATAACAGTGCGCAGAATGTTCCGCAAAGCAGGATAGAAACGATCCTGACTGCCGTCAACAAACTCTATCAGAATAATAATATGAATCTCACATTCAAAATAGCTGAAATAGAACCCGTTTCATCCGCCCCAGCTTCTATCAGTTGTAAAGAATTCATGAACAGTGAAAAAGGGACCGACCATTACAAGCTAATGAAAGATCCTAACTCATATATCAATGTATTCCTTTATGCTTTCGAGGAGGAGGATGTACTAGGTGTCTCACATTTACCGCTGACAACGCAACAAAATTATCTGGAAGGGCTGACACTGACAGACTATTCAAATATCCAGGCGTCACAACTTTCGAACATTTACTGTGTATCCATCAACACGACTTATATAAATGCAGGAGTTAGCCAATACAGTCCGAACGATCCGATTATTACCCTTGCACATGAGCTGGGGCACTATCTGGGCCTGCATCATCCTTTTGCTGAAGACGAGAACGGTGCAGCGGCCAATGAGTGCAAGGATACGGACTATTGCGAAGATACACCTTCCTACAACAAAGTCGAATATGATGCGTGGTTGGGAGGATTACCCGCAGGTAATTATGATCTCGAATATTTATCGCAACGGAGCAACTGTCAGGGAGAGGAGTTCATTTCCGACAATCTGATGGATTACGCATACAGTCTCACGAACAAATTTACGGAAGACCAGTACACAAGAGTACGCCATGTCTTAAATTACAGCCCCCTCATCCCGGGACCAAAAATCCAGACAAAGGCAGGCACTCGTACATCCTCGGAAGAGACGTTGCAAATACCTTTCCGCATAATACAATAACAAGAAGCGGTACTGCTAAAATAAAATATCCCGGCCATTCATCGAGTGACCGGGATATTCATGTATAAAGGTTTTATTATAATGCTTCTTTTATAATTTCACCGACTGTCGGATGCGGGAATACGATCGATTTCAGTTCCTCGGCCGTCATTCCTTTTTCAATGGCGATGCCTGCGATAACAACCAGTTCGGAAGCCGGATTACCTAACAGATGCGCTCCTATCACCGTCTCGTCTTCCGAGAGGATTAGTTTACAAACTCCGTTACCCTGTTCGTTCTCCGCCACAAAACGGCCGGAAAAAGCCATCGGCAGCTTCTTCACGATATAAGGGATTCCTTCCGCCTGCAATTCTTCTTCCGTCTTGCCTACACCGGCTATTTCCGGATTGGTATAGACCACACCCGGAATTGCTTTATAGCTCATACCGGCCCCAACCTTGCCCAAAATATGTTTAACCGCTACTTCCGCTTCACTGACTGCCGTATGGGCCAGCAGAGAGAATGCAGTGATATCCCCGCAGGCATAGACATTCGGAAGAGATGTCTGCATATATTGGTTTACTTTTATGCCGTTACGGAAAGGTTCCGGAGATAAAGTCTCCAGTCCGAATCCTTTCGTCACCGGACGACGCCCCACGCTCAAAAGCACTTTTTCGCCCTCGATCACGAAGCTCTCCCCATCTTTCTCTACGGTCACCTCGCCTCCGTGAACGGCTGTCACCTTATGCCCCAGATAAAACCGAATGCCTCTCTTGGCGTATTCAACCTGAAGCATTTCAGAAAGCTCCTTATCCATCGGGCCCAGTATCTTATCCAGCATTTCCACCACATGGACTTCGGTTCCCATACTATTAAAGAAAGAGGCGAACTCCATACCGATCACTCCACCGCCGATAATGACGAGGGAAGCAGGAAGTTCTTTCGTCTGCAAGGCTTCCCGGCTTGTCCAATAGTCGGTTTCTGCCAATCCGGGGATAGGAGGAATAACCGTTTCCGAGCCTGTGCACAGCAATAAGTTTGCAGCTTCATACGTTTCCTCTCCACATACAATGGAGATCGTACCGTCGGCAGCACGCCCTTTTATCTCCGCTTCGCCGTTAACGACAACGACACCATGCTCCGTCATCTTCATACGGATACCGGCAGTCAGTTTCTTCACGACCTTATTCTTACGGGCAATGATTTTAGGAAAATCGAAAGTAGGGTTCTCCGCCTTGATGGCATATTTCTGTGCATGCTTTATGGTATCATACACTTTAGCCGAATAAAGAAGTGTTTTTGTAGGAACACAACCTTCATTAAGGCAGACACCGCCCAATGCATTCTTTTCAAACAACACAGTGGATAATCCACCCGCTGCCGCTTTTTCAGCAGCTGTATAACCGGCTGGTCCCCCGCCAATTATAGCAACATCGTATTTCATGTTATCAGATTTAATTAAGTTTTATATTTGGATTCCTTCATTGCGTTTAATCTCGATATCCGGATTGAACTTCTTCAGTAACTTCACAAACTCTTTTTCATTCTGCGGAGATATCAGCATCCACATTTTACCTTCTTTCCAGATCACGATCCGGTCCAGAGATAAAGAATAACTGAAAACGGGAAGAATAGACGGTTGCAACGCCTCTATATCGGCTATGGCGATTTCTTTTTTAGGAAAAAAGCCACAGCGGAGCAACAACATTCCGTCAGTTGTAACCACATAGTAGGTATTGAAAAACACATGTAATGTCAACGCACTGGCAACTAATGTACTAACAATTGCCGCTACATTCTGATGCAATACGGATACGACACACAGGATTGCCAACACAATAATCAACAGATGGTACCACCATCCGATCTTAGATTTAAAGACTCTATCCATTTCACGAATTTTCGCGCAAGATAGTCATTTCTTCATTTACTTGTTGTAAAGCAACCACAAAACCTTCGGTATCGACCGGATGGACGGTGTTGGTATACTCCTTGTCTTTATAAGGCTTGCCATAATAGATTACTACGCTACCCGATTGCTTGATAAATAACTTCTCTATATCTTTTACCGGGATCGCCACAAAGTTACCCTGTGTCAGATAACCCTTGTCAATCTTATAAGGGTATAATGCAGGCACAATAAAAACAAGGATCAGAATATAAGCTGCCGGCTGCCGTATCTCATTCAAATACAGTAATCCAAAAAGGATAAGCATACTAACTGCTATCGCAACATGTTTTGGAGTCACTAGTCTCTTTCTAAACGTCTGCTTTTCCATAATCTCACCTATTAAAGTTAGTAATAAGCAATATTACGAAATTCTGCTCATATTAAAAAGTTTACGGGCTTTAATATCACCATATAAAAGCATAAATAACAAAATAAAGGCAAAGTACCGTATTTTATGACACAATACTCAAATAAAGCCTCTTTTCGTAACCAAGTCATCTGATAAAAAGTCCTTTTAGAATATTCAATTAAACATATATTAACCATAATCCTTTCTAAACCCATTCCTCAGCCTTTTCAATTTTTTTTGCAAACTCGTTTTAAACGAATTATTTTTTGTTTTAAATGAGTTGGTGATTCATTTTAAATGAAATATATGTTAATTACACTCAAAAAACGCATCAAAAAGTAACAAGACGAGAACACAATATATGTTTTTCAACAGGATTAACCATCTAAAACAAGACTACCAAAAGAGAGCATCCAAATTACATTATGACTACAATTTCGCCACATAAGAATAATCCGGGACAATAAACAGAAATACAACAAGCTAATTGAACGCATTATCCAAATAAATAAATCTTTATGATATTACTAAACTGCTTGAGAACAGCACAAAATCCGAATATCTTATAAGCGGTTCATTACAAACCAGCCATTAGAAGATAAAATAGCATTTTGACATATCAGTGATATATTAAAATGGAATAGTTTAATTATTAGATTTATTCTATTATATGGCAAAAGAGATGAGTGTTTTTTTCAGAGTACAGCAGCAGAAAAGAAATTGCCCTAAAAATGGTATCATAGTTCTGATAGAACTATTTTTATTATCGGCACAAATATATAATATATTTTTTAATATTTCATCTTTTAACGCAAGATTTTATCAACAAAGGCTAGTGATTGTATAATTTATTTAAAATAAGCACCGCATATATAATATAAATGATATCAACCCGGATAATTCCTCTATAACATAGAACATATAGGCTCATCATTCATACAAAGATTTATAAATAGAATAAGTTCTATCAGAACTTATATAGAGGAGAAGTATGAAATGAGCTGCGCAAGACGCGTAAACAACTGATTAACTTAGGGATACCTTAGAGTTAAAAGCTTTCAATTTAAACAAAATTAAAGACACTATTATGCTGAAAAAAACACAAACTGTTAGCTTTCTGCTGCTATCATTAGCCCTCTCTTTCGGAGGAAACGTGTATGCTTCTGAAGTGGGTACTGAAACTTCAATCACGCAACAGGCAGAAAAAATCACAGGGACCATTGAGGATGAGTTCGGTCCCGTAACCGGCGCTTCCGTGGTAGTAAAAGGAACAACGAACGGAACCGTCACAGACATGAACGGTAAGTTCAGTTTATCAAACGTGAAAAAAGGAGACGTCATCGTAATCTCTTTTATCGGTTATGTTACTCAAGAAGTAAAATACACCGGTCAGGATGCCATCAGAGTACAGTTAAAGGAAGACTCACAAACACTCGACGAGGTGGTTGTAGTCGGTTTCGGTACACAAAAGAAAGTCAATTTGACCGGTGCCGTAAGCATGGTCAATGCGGAAGTGATCGAATCGAGACCCGTTCAGAATGTATCTCAAGCCCTGCAGGGTGTTGTTCCCGGTTTGAACTTTACGGTGAACAGTAACGGAGGAACACTGGATAACACGATGAATGTAAACATTCGTGGTGCCGGTACGATCGGTGACGGTTCCGGTTCATCCCCTTTGGTCCTGATCGACGGTATCGAAGGTAATATGAACACGATCAACCCGGCCGATATCGAATCTATCTCCGTATTGAAAGATGCCGCCTCTTCTTCGATCTACGGTTCACGCGCCTCTTTCGGTGTGATCCTGATCAAGACAAAAGGGGGACAATCCGGAAAAGTAAATGTAAACTATACGGGTAACGTCCGCTTCACGGATGCACTGCAGATACCGGAAATGATGGATTCATATCAATTCGCCCAGTATTTCAATGCAGCCGCAGCTAATGCCGGACAAAGTGCCGTATTCAGTGCCGAGGTGATGCAGCGTATCCAGGATTACCAGGCTGGAAAAATATCGACTGTCTCGACACCCAACGCACAAGGTAAATGGAATATGTATTCAGGAGCGAATGCCAACACGAACTGGTTTAAAGAAGTATACCGCGACTGGGTACCTTCGCATGAGCACAATCTGAGTGTCAGCGGCGGATCAGAGAAAGTCACTTATCGTGTCAGCGGTAGTTTCCTGAACCAGCAGGGTCTGATACGTTTCGGGGAAGACCGTTTCAAACGTTACACCATGGACGCAAAGATCTCGGCAAAGTTGACAGATTGGGCAACGTTGAATTACACCAACAAATGGACACGCGAGGACTACAGCCGTCCTACTTATATGACCGGCTTGTTCTTCCATAATATCGCCCGCCGCTGGCCGACTTGTCCGGTATATGATGACAACGGTCACCTGACCGACGGTATGGAATTGATCCAGATGCAGGATGGTGGTAAGCAGACACACCAGAAAAACTACTATACACAACAGATAGGATTGAAGTTCGAACCGATCAAAGACTGGACGATCAATGTGGATGGCAATATGCGTACGCATACCAATAACCAGCATTACGCCGTACTACCGGTTTCCGCCTATTACGCAGACGGATCTCCGTATTATGTCAGCTGGGATGGCGGCGCTTCTTATTCGCCGGGGGCCAGCCGTGTATATGAATACCGGTATACTGAAGATTATTTTACAACAAATATCTATACCGACTATTCTAAAACGATCAATGACCATTATTTCAAAGTGATGGCCGGTTTCAACGCGGAATTAACGAAATACGATACGACTTCAGGACGAGGCGACAAGCTGATCTCAGGAGAAACTCCTTACCTGAGCCAGACAACATCGGAACAGAAAGTGACCGGCGGCCGGGCAGAAAACTCGGTAGCAGGCTTCTTCGGACGTATCAATTACAACTATAAAGATCGCTATATGGTCGAGTTGAACGGTCGTTACGATGGTTCTTCCCGTTTCATCGGCGATAAACGCTGGGGATTCTTCCCTTCCGTATCCGGAGGATGGAACATTGCCCGTGAAGAGTTTTTCAGTGATTGGTCGAATCTTTTCAGCACCCTGAAATTGAGAGCTTCCTGGGGACAGTTGGGAAATACGGACACGAAAGATGCCTGGTATCCTTTCTATCAGACAATGCCGACAGGGACTGCTACAGGTACGTGGCTGGTTGACGGAACGAAACCGAACGTAGCCGGACTGCCGGGTATCGTCAGTTCTTTAAAAACATGGGAAACGATCGAATCGTGGGATGTCGGTCTGGATTGGGCTTTGCTCGGCAACCGTTTAACAGGTTCATTCGACTACTTTACACGTTACACATACGACATGATCGGTCCGGCTCCCGAACTACCGGGCGTACTGGGTGCTTCCCCTCCGAAAATCAATAACTCGGATATGAAATCGTACGGTTTTGAACTGGAACTGTCCTGGAGAGACCGTGTCGGTGATTTCAACTACGGAGCAAAATTCGTATTGTCTGACGCCAAACAGAAGATCACCAGATACCCGAATGAGTCGAGATCGTTGGATATCGCTCACTACAACGGGAAAATGCTGAACGAGATCTGGGGATACACTACTGTAGGCATCGCCCAGTCGCAGGCAGAAATGGACGCACACCTTGCCAATAACAAGCCTAGTTGGGGAGCCAGCTGGAGTGCAGGTGATATCATGTATGCCGACCTGAACGGAGACGGCGTTATCAACAGCGGTGCCAATACGGTAGACGAACCGGGCGACCGTAAAGTCATCGGTAACAGCACGCCCCGTTATAACTTCGGTTTAACGCTGGATGCTTCCTGGAAAGGTCTCGACTTTTCCGTATTCTTCCAGGGAATAGCCAAACGTGATTACTGGTTAAGCGGCCCGTATTTCTGGGGTGCTTCAGGCGGAATGTGGCAATCGGCCGGGTTCACAGAACACTGGGACTTCTGGCGCGGAGCCGACGATCCTCTGGGAGCGAACCTGAACGCTTATTACCCGCGGGCTAGTTTTGACGGAGCTAAAAACCAATATGTACAGAGCGGTTACCTGCAGAACGCGGCATATATCCGTATGAAAAACATCCAGGTAGGCTATACATTGCCGAAACAATGGGTTTCAAAGGCGGGTATGTCTTCTGTTCGTGTCTACATCTCCGGCGACAACCTGCTTACGATATCTGACATTACCGGCGTATTCGACCCGGAAACTCTCGGCGGAGATTATGGAGACGGCAAGCTGTATCCATTGTGTAAAACTATATCTGTTGGTTTAAATGTTAATTTCTAAATTATCCGATCATGAAACTGAATTTTAAAAGCATATATATCTATTCGATTGTAGCGGCAGTCGGTCTGTCGATGCCGTCGTGCAATGATTTTCTGGACAGAGAACCGATATCCAGTATCACTCCCCAGCAATACTTCAATTCGGCAGAAGAACTGGGAGCCTATGCGATCAACTATTATAATTCGATCATCCCCAGTTATGCAGATGCCTATGCAGCCGGTCCGTTGAATGCGGACAGAAACACGGACAATATGGTTGTAGGGGAAGCCAATACGACTTATTTTGCTTCCAACCGCTGGTTGGTACCCTCTTCCGGCAGCCCTGATTTCTCGCTGATACGTGCCATGAACTATTTCCTGGAACAAGTTTTACCGAAATATGAGGCGGGTAGCATCTCCGGTACGGAGGAAAATATCCGGCATTATATCGGGGAGATTTATTTTATGCGTGCCTCGGTTTACTTCGACCGTTTAAGATCGTATGGCGATTATCCTATCATAACGACCGTACCGGTCGATGAAACGTCGGAACTGGTAGAGTTGAGCAAACGTTCCCCGCGTAATGAAGTGGCGCGTTTCATCCTGGAAGACCTCGACCATGCTATCTCCATGCTGAAAAGCGGTACTGCTTTCAACAAGGTGCGTATCGGAAAGGAACTGGCTTATTTAGTGAAATCACGGGTAGCCTTATATGAAGGGACATTTGAAAAATATCACAAAGGGACACCCCGTGTTCCGGGAGAACAAGGTTGGCCGGGTGCCGACAAAGCTTACAACTCGGGGAAGAGCTTCAATATCGACGGTGAAGTCAGTTTCTTCCTGACGGAAGCGATGAACGCTGCGAAAGAAGTAGCCGACAACCATGAACTGACACAGAACACGATGGTGATGAATCCAGCAATCAACCAGATCTACGGATGGAACCCTTATTTTGAAATGTTCTCGATGCCGACTCCGGGCACGTTGGATGAAGTGATACTCTGGCGTGATTTCGATGCCGACCTGAGTGTGACCCACGGCTTTATGGCTTACATACAGCAGGGAGGAAACAACGGTATGACGAAAAGTTACGTCGACGCTTTCCTGATGGAGAACGGACTGCCTATCTACGCCACCAATTCTGGCTACAAGGGAGACATAACGATCGACCAGCAGAAAGAAGACCGCGACGGCCGTCTGCAGTTATTCTTATTCGGTGAAACGACTGTGCTCGGAAATGAAGATTCGCTTCAATATTATAACGCACCGGAAGTAGTCGGTCTGACAGAACATCGCGACCGTACCGGTTTCCGTCAGCGTAAATCCTTCTGTTATGATTTTGCGCAGATACGTAACGGGGTACGAGGTACGAACGGTATCGTAACCGCACGTGCTGCCGAAGCCTATCTGAACTATCTGGAAGCATCTTACCTGAAAAACGGATCGATCGACGCTACAGCGGCCTCTTATTGGAGAAAGTTGCGTGAGCGGGCGGGTATCGATGCCGATTTCACGAAAACGATCGCTGCGACCGACCTTTCCAAGGAACCGGACTGGGGCGTTTACTCCGGCTCGCAGAAAGTGGATCCTACCCTTTATAACATTCGCCGTGAACGCCGTTGCGAATTTATCGGGGAAGGAAGAAGATGGGATGACCTGATCCGCTGGCGTTCGTTCGATGCATTGTTCTCGGAAAACATGGGGCCGTACGTTCCCGAAGGTGTCAACTTCTGGACAGAGATGCACAAGAACACGGCTTACCTGAAGAGGAACGATGCCGGTGAACTGACGAATGAATCTGCCTTGATCGAACAGAAAGACGGACTTTCTTCTGCGAACATTTCAAACCGGAATGACAGCAAATATATACGTCCGTACCGTGTAGTAAAAGAAAACAACGAGGTATGGAACGGATATAACTGGATGAAAGCCTACTATCTGAGTCCTTATTCCATCCTGGAAATGACTCTGGCTTCTCCGGATTCCAGATTGGAGACATCCAACCTGTATCAGAATCCGTACTGGCCGACAGTAGCCAGCGCATCCGCACTGGAATAAAGTTTTTCAACATACATCGATAACTCAATAAACTCAGTAAGCATTCGGGAGAATCCTTACTGGGTTTTACCTATAATTTGTCAATCATAAGTTTAAAAGCTATACACCATGAAACATCTAGCCTATTTATCTTTCTGCATTTTACTTATGGCATGTGCAAACACATCGGATACGAAAGATACGATCAGTTTCGCACAGGTAGATCCTTTCCTGAAAGTATTCAGGGAATCGAACTTCTTTCCGGAATATAACGAAACGGAAGAAGTGGCGGCAGGCGAACATGCGACATTCCAGTTCGTTCTCCGTAGTGCTGCTACATTGAAAGACCTGGCGATAGAGGTGTCTCCTTTCACGAATGAACAGGGAGCTACTTTACCGGCTGTACGTTCAGGCTTTGTCGATTTTGTACGGGTAGGCCGCCAAACTCCTGACCGGGCAAAAGATGCGATCACCTCCTTATCCCATTACTATCCGGACCCGATCATCGAGAAAGACCGGTGGAATGTGGAACGGGACATGGCACAGCCTATCTGGCTGACGGCAAACATCCCTTCAGATGCCGCACCCGGCGACTATAAAGCGACGTTCCGGTTAACAGGCAAAGCTGGCGGCAAGCTCTTCCGCCAGGAGAAAGAGATACAGATCAAAGTATATCCGGTCGTCATGGAAGAACCTTCTTTATGGGTGACCAACTGGTTCGGTACTTCACCTGAGAAAATGAAGATATTTAACGGTGGAAAAGAGGTAGAACTTTACTCCCCCGTTTACTGGGATATGATCAAGGAATTAGCCCTGAAACTGAAAGAATGCTATTCCAATGTCATCCTGATCTCCCCCTTGCAATACGTTGAATTTTCAGAGAAAGACGGGATATATACATTCGATTACACCCAGTTCGACAAGATGGTTTCCATATTCAAAGAAGCGGGTGCTCTAAAGATGATCGAAGGCGGACATATAGCGGGACGCACCGGCAACTGGGACAGCCAGTTCGAACCCTATGTTCCGGAATATAAAGACGGCAAAAAGATCCGGGTACAATACCCGATGTCTTCTCCCCGGGCACAAAACTTCTACAAACAGTTCATCCCTTCATTAACGGCTCATCTGAAAGAGCAGCAAATGGGAGAAATCTATGCCCAGCACATTGCGGACGAGCCGATCAGCTCCAATATAAAAAGTTATGTCGAGATTGCCCGGTTTATCAAACAACTGGCACCGGAGATCAAGATCATAGAGGCCTGCCATTCGCATGACCTGGAAAACACTCTGGATATCTGGGTACCGCAGTTGAACTTCTATAAAGACGGATATGATTTTTACCGCGAACGACAGAAGCAGGGCGACGAAGTATGGTTTTACACCTGCCTGGCTCCGCAAGGAGACTTTGCCAACCGCTTCCTGGAACAACCGCTTATAAAGACCCGGTTAATCCACTGGCTGAACTTCAAATATGGCGCAACAGGGTATCTGCACTGGGGATTCAATCAATGGTTTGCCAATAACGATCCCTATAAAGAAACAACCCTGATGAACACGGAAAGCGGAAACACATTACCCGGAGGGGATAGCTGGATCGTCTATCCGGACAATGGCAAGTTATACGGTTCTATCCGTCTGGAAGCCATGCGTGACGGCATTGCCGATTATACCTTACTGAAGATGCTGGAACGGAAAGACCCGGAACTGGCTAAAGAACTGTGCCGCCTGACCGTCTTCCACTGGACACTCTACGATACGGAAGGCGATCACTTCCGGAAGACAAGAAGAGAAATACTGGAAGCGTTGTCGGAATAAATAGTTGTATCAAGAGATTATTCAGGAACGCGGATAACTCCGCGTTCCTGAATTTTTTAGTTCTGTTATGATTCAATTGATCATTAAAAAAAAGCGAAAATACGCCGCCACTTCACAGTAACGACGTATCCACTTAAACCGGTCAAACAATTCCAAAAAAGGAATATATTTTATGTAAATTCTCTTATTTCCTAAAATCACATTGTATCATTTCACCTCTTCCAGTACTGAATAAGATTGTAATACATTATTATTATTGTATTGTTCAGTACGAACGACTCCGATATTCGGAGCATACCATTCATAACCGTAACCCTCGATCGTTTCTTTCGGAGAACGTGATTTGATTTTAAATTTTACTTTCGTACAGTCGAATGTACCTGCCGGAGTGGTGATCTCTTCTGTTTTCACATATTCACGATCGTAAATAGAGATGTTCTTCCTGTCCTTACGATTCTTCTTTGAATAAATGTTGATTACTGCATCGTCGAAATACACATCGTCCGGAGAAGCTCCTTTCGATACGCTCGGATAATTGATCACAGCATCGGTAGCTGCCACTGCGGTATTCGTTGTAGAGACAAAAGACGGATTAGTGAGGACCTCTTTCATATCCATAAAGAATTCGCCATCCTGGCAAAAAGCCTCCAGTTCACCTTTGTCGACAACTGTCCCGCTATTATTGGTGAACACGTAATCGGCTTCGACTTCCAGGCCGGATTGTTTACTTTCCACCTCATCCACAACATAAGTCATCACACCTGACAGGTTGCCTTTGCCATCATAACTCTTTTTCACCAGTTTAGTTCCTTTTGTCGTCGGGAAAAAGAATGTACAATCTTGTGCCATAGCCCCGCCTGCCAACATAGAGGCTAAAGCTAACAGTAAAACTTTAGATTTCATATTTATAACGTTTAAGTATTAATAATAAGCCGGATATCCAATGCGTAGTTAAAACAGAGGAAGCCTGCGAATGTTTATGGCTTTTCTTTTAAAAATAGCAAAAGAATAAGTATTTCGGGACTTTTTAACCGAAAGGGCACCCCGAATGGTACAACCATAAAAGTTAATTCCTAACTTTGGCGCTCTAAACAGTAATGTCTTATGGTACAAAGATTCGATTTCTTAGTGATAGGTTCCGGTATTGCAGGAATGAGTTTCGCTCTTAAAGTAGCCAATAAAGGGAAAGTAGCCCTTGTATGCAAAACTAATCTGGAAGAAGCCAACACCTATTTCGCTCAGGGCGGTATCGCCTCGGTAACCAACCTGATTGTTGACAATTTCGACAAGCATATTGAAGATACAATGATAGCCGGTGACTGGCTCAGTGACCGTGGTGCAGTAGAAAAAGTTGTGCGTAATGCCCCTCAGCAAATCAAAGAACTGATCAGCTGGGGAGTCGATTTCGATAAAGATGAAAAAGGGAACTTCGACCTGCACCGGGAAGGCGGCCACTCCGAATTCCGCATCCTACACCATAAAGACAACACTGGTGCCGAAATACAGGACAGCCTGATCCAGGCAATCCAGAAGCATCCTAATATCACCGTATTTGAAAATCATTTCGCAATCGAAATACTGACCCAACACCATCTGGGTGTTACCGTCACCCGCCAGACTCCGGATATCGAATGTTATGGCGCTTATATCATGGACCCGGATGGCCGGATCGATACTTTCCTTTCTAAAGTGACCCTGATCGCAACAGGAGGTGTCGGTGCCGTTTATCAGACAACCACCAATCCGTTGGTGGCAACCGGCGACGGCATTGCCATGGTTTACCGGGCAAAAGGAACGGTGAAAGATATGGAGTTCGTACAGTTCCACCCCACTGCCCTGTTCCATCCGGGCGACCGTCCTTCTTTCCTGATCACAGAGGCAATGCGCGGTTATGGCGGCGTGCTCCGTACGAAAGACGGGAAGGAATTCATGCAGAAATATGACAAGCGTCTTTCATTGGCTCCACGTGATATTGTGGCCCGTGCCATTAAGAACGAAATGGATACCCGCGGTGACGATCATGTTTATCTGGATGTCACGCACAAAGATCCGGAGGAGACAAAGAAGCATTTCCCCAATATCTACGAGAAGTGTCTGAGCCTGGGAATCGACATAACCAAAGAGTATATCCCGGTCGCTCCTGCCGCCCATTATCTTTGCGGAGGTATCAAAGTCGACCTGGACGCCCGTTCGTCTATCGACCGCCTGTATGCGGTAGGTGAATGTTCATGTACCGGCCTGCACGGAGGAAACCGTCTGGCATCCAACTCGCTGATCGAAGCAGTCGTTTATGCCGATGCAGCGGCAAAACACAGCCTGAGCATCATCGACTCGTTAAAATACCAGGAAAGCATACCGGAATGGAATGATGAAGGAACGACTTCCCTGGAAGAAATGGTATTGATCACCCAGAGTGTAAAAGAGGTCGGGCAGATCATGAGCACTTATGTAGGCATCGTCCGTTCCGATCTGCGCCTGAAACGCGCCTGGGACCGTCTGGATATCATCTACGAAGAGACAGAAAGCCTGTTCAAACGTTCGGTTGCCTCGAAAGATATCTGCGAACTGCGTAACATGATCAATGTCGGTTATCTGATCATGCGTCAGGCCATCGAACGAAAAGAAAGCCGGGGATTACATTATACGTTGGATTATCCGCCGGTAAAAAAAGGAGAATAATAGAAAAAAGAGCATTTTAGATTCACTAAAATGCTCTTTTTTCATTTTGCATAAAAATATTTCATTTTCCTACTAGGGATTTCCAAACTTGTGTTGTCTCTTCTATACAAGACAAATAAGTTAGCCTATAATGGACAAAGAAATATTACAAAGATACATAGAAGGCAATGTCACCCCGGAAGAAATAATTACCGTTGTTGACTGGTTAGACACAGACGAAAATAACGTCCGGGAATTTATGGCATTACATAAACTGAACGACATCTCCCTACTGAATCAACCAGAGAATCAGACAGATATCTCAAAGAAAAAGAAAACTATCTCTTTCCGTCAAATAGGTTACGAACTGGCTAAAATAGCTGCTATACTGATTATCTTCTGGGGAGGAACTAAATTATACGAAACAACTACTACAAAAGAAGATGTCATCACTTATCAAACATTATATGTTCCAGCCGGACAACGAGCCGAACTTCTCTTGCCGGACAGCACACGAGTCTGGCTTAATGCCCGCAGTAAACTCGTATATCCTATCAGCTTCGGAAAAGGAACACGCCATGTAGAACTAAACGGAGAGGCTTATTTCGATGTAATCCATAATGAAAAGCAACCTTTTGTTGTAAAAACCTCATTAATGGATATACAGGTATTAGGAACAGAGTTCAATGTGACTGCTTATTCCGGTTCCTCAGATTTTGAAGTATCCTTATTAAGAGGAAGTATAGAATTATCTTCTCCCAACCTATCTTCTGGTTACAGGATGAAAGAAAAAGAAAATATCAAGTTACAAAATAATAAACTGATTTCCAAAAACATTTCGGATTACGACTATTTCAGATGGAAAGAAGGACTTATTTGCTTCAACAACGAATCAGTCGCTACAATCATCGAAAAACTCAAGCTATATTATGATATAGATATCGAAGTATACAACCCCAAATTCATGAACAGCCGATACTCTGGTAAATTCAGAACCAAAGATGGTATAGAACAAGTTTTGAAAGTATTACAGATCGAACATAAATTTACCTATACAAAGAATAATGATTTAAATTTAATAACTATAAAATAAGTATGCCTATGAGATAAAAAAATCAGTAAAAAATTAACCGGATCATGCTCCAACATAATCCGGTTATGACAGTCAGTACATTGACGCAACAGTAAATTGTATTTAGTACCAACTTTCTAGATTTTTCAAAGTTATGAAAAAAAAACCTATAGGGATATATTATGCCCTTTTATTATCAAATTTTAAACACATATTCAGAGTTATGAAGTTAACCTTTTTATTATTTCTGTTATGTATTTCAAGTGTTTGGGCAAATAATGCCAACTCTCAGACGACTAAAGTAAATATCCAGGCCGAAAATATGCACATGAAGGATATTATCAGTCAGATTGAGTCACAAACAGACTATTTATTTGTTTACAATAATGAAAACGTAGACCTGTCCTCAAAAGTATCATTGAATGCTTCAAACATCTCAGTCGCCGAAGTTCTGAAAATCATTTTCAAGAACTCGGATGTAGTATATGCCGTGGAAGGGAATAATATCCTCTTAATGAAAAATACAGCAGAGGGAAAGCTACAAAATGGTAAAAGAATAACCGGCAAAGTAACTGATGCCAAAGGAGAAGCTATAGTTGGAGCCAATATTCTTGAGAAAGGAACAACGAATGGAACGACTACGGATGTGGATGGGAATTATGTAATAAATATTCCTTCATCTTCTATCATACAAATCTCTTATATTGGCTATATTACACAAGAATATCCGGTTCCGAACAAAACTTCGCTGGATATCGTTTTAAAAGAAGACTTACAAGCATTGGACGAAGTTGTTGTCGTAGGATACGGATCCCAGAAAAAGGAAGTTGTTACAGGCTCGATAACGACAATGAAAGCCGAAGATATCGCTTTAAGTCCATCAGGAAATATGGCAGCCGGGTTAGCCGGACGTCTTTCAGGGGTAATTATCAATACCCGTACAGGAGAACCCGGTAGCGAAGGTACAAGCATACGTGTAAGAGGGCAAAGTTCATTTACCGGCTCTAATGATCCACTTTATGTAATTGACGGAATAGTTCGGACAGAAGAAGGTGGTATTTTGTCACGCCTCGATCCAGAAGATATTGAATCAATCACTGTCCTCAAGGATGCTTCTGCTGCAATATATGGCTCTCGTGCAGCAAATGGCGTCATTTTGGTTACCACCAAACGTGGTAAAGCAGGAAAAAAACCGACGATAAGTATATCGTACAATCATTCGTTCTCACAACCGACCCGTGTCGTAGATATGGCAGATTCCTACTCGTATGCACGTGCTCAAAATTTGGCAAATCAAATCGTAGGGTTAACGCCACCATGGTCGGATGAAGAGTTACAAAAATTTGCAAATGGCTCAGATCCTATGCATTATCCGAATACCGACTGGTACAGGGTAATCCAGAAAAACTGGTCACATCAGGATAAAGCCAATCTACAACTTTCCGGCGGTTCGGAAAAATTTAACTATCTTGTATCTGCCGGATTATTAAACCAGGGTTCCCCTTATAATAACGGAGCAATGAAAAATCGCATGTATAATGTACGTTCGAATATCGATGCAAAAGTAAATGATTATATAAAAGTGACCTTTGATCTGTTTGGGAAGAACACTAATCACGTATTGACAGCACTAGGACCGGCCAGCGGTGGTGGATTGTATGGTTGGACAGCTCTGAGCGCTCCGACCGGTCATGCCTACTGGCCCGGAACCGATTTACCGACAAACCGTGGTTGGGGTAATTACAGTCCTATCCCACTATCTTCGGGAGATGCAGGTTATACAGATCTGACCTCATGGGTTTTCAACGGGCAATCAACCATTGATATATCACTTCCGTGGGTTAAAGGATTGTCGGTAAAAGGTAGTTTTGCTTATGATTATTACGGGCGGAACAAAAAACTTTTTGAGAATGTATATTACGTATATAATTATAAAGAAGATACTAATACTTATGAAAAGATACAAGGTCATACCGGTGCTCCACAACTTTCCATTGAGGAAATACGGACTGAATATTTAACAGCTAACGCCCGTATAAACTATACGAACACATTCGCTGATGTACATACTGTAGACGCTTTTGTCGGTTTCGAACAAAATCAGTCTAAAAGTACGTTGCTAGATGCTATGCGTACCAATTTCCCAACAAGCGCATTGGAAGAGTTAAATGCTGGGGACGCCAATACCCAAACTAACCATGGAGGATCAGAAAAAACTGCCCGGCAAAACTATTTCGGAAGGTTTTTATATGACTACGACCATAAGTATATGTTACAGTTCCAATTCAGATATGATGGCTCACAAAATTTCCCACAGGGAAGACGCTTCGGATTCTTTCCCGGAATCTCAGGAGGATGGACTATCTCCAGAGAAGATTTTATGAAAAATATCACCTGGTTGAACATGCTGAAAATACGTGGATCATGGGGTAAAATGGGAAATGATATTGTTAGCGATAATAACAAATTCCAATATATGACCATGTATACACTGGCAGATGGATCTGTATTCAACGGTACGCAATACCAGGGAATTCTTCAGGCCAATACCCCCAATCAGTTTATCACCTGGGAAAAAGCAGAAACCTATGATATAGGTCTGGAAACAGGATTCCTGAATAATCGCCTGACATTCGAATTTGATTGGTTCAAAACACTCAGAAAGGATATCCTGGCAAAACGTAATGCTTCCATCCCTACTTTCACCGGCTTGAGTTTACCTGATGAAAACATTGGAAAAACAGAAAATAAGGGCGTCGAATTAATGCTTGGCTTCCGAGATAACCCTACCAACGATTTTTCTTATTCAGTATCGGGAAACTTAACCTATGCACGGAATAAGGTGATTTTCAAAGATGAAACGCCTATGGCAGAAACTTATCAAAAAGAAGAAGGAAAACCTATTGGTGCTGCGTTAAGATATGAAGCAATCGGGATCTACTCTGAAGCAGATATTGCTGACCCCAATGTGCCTAAACGAGCCGGAACTGTAGCAGGAGATATTAAAATTAGGGATGTTAATAAGGATGGTGTGATCAATACGCTTGACCGTGTACGACAAGATTTGACAAACATACCTGAAATCGTATATGGTATAAATATTAATCTTAGTTGGAAACAATTTGATCTGGTACTGGGATTCCAGGGACAGGCCCGTGCTGTCTTTTATCTTCGTGAAGACTGGGTGAACCCTGCTACATCTGCCGGTGGAGCAAATATTTTGCAATGGTGGACAGAAGATACCATGACTCCTGATAATCCAAATGGAACAAAGCCCCGGCTAGGCACGGCATACGGTGTAAGCGGAACAACTTTCACTCAGATCAGTGCTAATTTCTTCAAGCTCAAGAATGCTGAAATAGGATATAATGTTCCTCGAGATATTTCATCAATGATTGGTCTGGAGAGAGCCAGAATTTACTTAAGCGGTACTAATCTGTTTTCATTCGATCACACTGGTAAATTCGGCATTGATCCTGAAGTAGCTAACGGAGGATGGGACCTGAACCCGATGCGATTAATTAATCTTGGTATAAACGTTTCATTTTAAAAATACGCATGATGAAAAAGATAATATATTTAATAAGTTTAGTATGGGTCATGTTATTACCATCCTGTAGCGATGTACTTGACATTACTCCTACTGATAGGTATCCGGATCCATTGGTATGGCAGGATGAAAACCTATTAAAAATGTATGTAAATGAACAATATAGTGGAATATGTACAAAAACTAATTTTTATGAAATTATGTTTTTTGGAGATGACAACTTCAGTAAATATAATAACGGAAGTTCAAATCTTATCCGGGAGAATATTCTAACGGCAGATAATATAGGTTCTGTAAGCAATATTTTACACGTTTGGGACAATACATATAAATATATACAAAATATTAATGTGTTTTTTAATAACATAAAAGAATCTTCCGTGGATACCGCTATAAAAGAGGATCTTATTGCAGAAATGAAATTCATACGTGCTTATCTTTATGCAAAATTGATCTGGGCATACGGTGGTGTTCCAATCATTGAAGAGGTCTACGATATCAATAGCGACTGGTCGCAAGTGAAAAGAAAATCATGGGACGAGTGTGTTGCATACATAGTAAAAGACCTGGATGATGTGATAGCTGTTCTTCCAGACAGACCTGATGTAAGGAACAGAGCCAGTGGTAATGCGGCCCGGGCACTTAAATCACGTGTATTATTATATGATGCAAGTATATTGAATAACCCGAATGACGATAAACAGAAATGGCAAAAAGCTGCAGATGCAGCTCAGGCACTTTTCGATAAGGGATATGCATTGGCTACAGATTACCGTAAAATGTTTCTCGATGTAAACTGCAGTGAGTACATTTTATGTAAGGAATTCAGTGAAACTTTTTATAACCAGTTAACTTTTTATCTCGGTACAGCCGGTGACAACGGACGTGCCTGGGTGACTCCATCCCTTAATATAGTGGATGCTTATGAAACTATTGACGGTGAAATTCCAGTTACAAACAGCGAACTAGGCACCGTTAATCCTAAATCGATGTATGATCCGGCTAATCCATATGCAAATAGAGATCCTCGCTTTTATGCATCAGTTTATTACAATGGTTCCGATTTCGTAAACCGTAAAATAGAAACTTTTGCAGGTGGATATGATGCCACAAACCAAGATGCTACAATAACCGGTTATTACATAAGAAAGTTTATTGATGAAGATATGGGTATTTCTGCAACAAAACATTATACCACTCCTTTCCCACTATTTCGTCTGTCCGAAATATATCTTAATTACGCAGAGGCACAATACCATCTGGGAAATGAAGATCTAGCTCGCGAATACATCAATAAGATAAGAGATCGTGAAGGAGTAAAAATGCCTCCCGTAACAGCTTCTGGAGAAGAATTACTCAATAAAATATACCACGAACGGATGATTGAACTAGCATTCGAAGGACATCGTTACTTTGATGTACGCCGTTGGAAGATAGCTGAAAAAACAGAAACAACCCATATAATGGGCCACGAAATTGTAAAGAACAGTGACGGTACATTCACTTATAACAGAATCAAACTGACACAGGCATCCCGTAAAGATGAGTGGAAAGACGCATTCTATCGTTTACCTATTGCTTATTCTGAAATCCAAAAAAGTAATAAGAGTCTAGAGCAGAATATTGGATATGAAATAAACTAATGGTAACAGAAATATTACTTCATAAATATTAATTTAACAAGATAAATCATGAAAAGAATTATTAATCTGAGTTTTGGATTTCTGTTTTTTGCTGTATTCGCTACCTTACAGATCAACGCAGAGGTTAAGCTTCCCGCTATTTTTAGCGATAACATGGTATTACAACAACAATCAGAAGTTGTTGTGTGGGGTTGGGCCAAGCCAAACGCCCATGTCAATGTAAGCGGTTCTTGGAATAAAAAGAGTTATTCTACCCAAAGTGATGCTAGAGGTTACTGGAAAGTAAAAATACAGACACCTACAGCAGGTTATACACCTTATACACTCACTGTCAGCGATGGTAAAGCCGTTAGTCTCAAAAATATCCTTATCGGGGAAGTATGGCTCTGCTCCGGACAATCGAACATGGAAATGCCAATGAAAGGATATAATAACCAACCAGTTGAAGGTGGTCCAGAGGCAATAGCCAATTCATACAATAAAGGAATACGTTGTTTCACAGTAAAACAAGTGTCAACAACGGTGCCGCAAGACGATTGCGAAGGAACATGGGAGATTGCAGGACCGGAAACAACCCCAAACTTTACTGCAACTGGTTATTATTTCGGAAGATTACTCAATAATGCATTAGATGTTCCGGTAGGACTTATTCACTGCAGTTGGGGAGGTTCACGTATTGAAGCATGGATGACACCATCATCATTAAAAGATATTCCAGGAAAAGAAATACCCCAATCAGACGCAGAGATAAAAATACCAAGCCAGGATCCAACTGTATTATATAATGGAATGCTTCACCCGATTGTAGGATTTAGTATACGTGGAACTATCTGGTATCAGGGGGAATCGAATCGCGAAGAACCAATCATTTACATAAAAAAATTCGATCGTATGGTTCATGAATGGCGTAACTTATGGGGACTAGGTGAATTTCCATTTTACTACTGTCAGATAGCTCCGTACAGTTATAGAGACGGTATTAATTCAGCTTACATTCGGGAAGCACAAGCAAAAGGTATGGAAATTCCAAACACAGGAATGGCAGTTCTTATGGATGCAGAAAGCCCTAACGGTATCCATCCGCCAAAGAAAAAAGATGCTGGTGAACGTTTAGCTTTATGGGCATTGGCTAATACTTATGGAATGAAAAAAATGCATTATCGGAGTCCTGAAGTCAAATCATTCGAAACAGAAGGAAGAATTGCCGTGATTACTTTCGATTATACAGGTATCAACGGTCTGACATCATATGGAAAAGAAATTAAAAAATTTATGATTGCAGGGGCCAATAAATATTTTTATCCTGCGAAAGCAGCTTTGACAGGAGATAAAGTCTATCTTTTTTCTCCCTATGTATCTCAACCGGTAGCCGTACGTTATTGTTTCGATGATGACTCGGCAACTGAGATATTCACCGTAGAAGGGAACTTGCCTCTATCTTCATTCCGTACAGATGACTGGTAAATAATAAGAAATACAGAAAGTTCTTTATTCAAATACAAAAGTAATAGTAACCTGGAGCAGAATCCAGGATATGAATAAAATGACATGACAAGAAATTTTATAGTTACAATTACAATTAGTAGTTTCTTTATATTGGCTGGGTGCACAAAAAGAAGTGCACCCTCCAATACAATAAAAGAAATGCGCACAAACTTCGTGACTCCTCCCAATATGTATCGTCCGCAACCTTTCTGGCATATCAATGGAGAGTTAACAAAAGAAGGTATCTACGAACAAATAACAGATGCTTACCAGAAAGATGGTTTCGGAGGTGTTGCCATATTGCCATTAACTCCGGCACCTATGTGGGACGGGAAAGAGATCTGTCCGGGAACAACTCCTGAATATCTTAGTGAAGGTTATTTTGATCGTTACCAAAATATTCTGGAATGTTCAAAAGAATTGGGGACGGAAGTAATCCTGTATGATGATGTCGATTTTCCAAGCGGCGTACTTGGAGGAAAAATGACTAAGGAATTTCCACAGTATACACAAAAAAGATTAAATAAGGAAGAAAAAGATATTATCGGTCCTAAAAAAGTTCATGAACAGATTCCTACTAAAGATATGTTTATGGGAGTTGTTGCTATGAACATGGAAAACAAGGAAAGAGTCGATTTAACAAACTTGGTAAAAGATGGGGCATTGATCTGGAATGCTCCTGAAGGAAAATGGAAAGTTATGTCTTTTTTTCTGGAATACAATGCAGACTCCAGATTAGACTATATGGACGAAAAAGCTATTGACCATTTTATTTCAATGACTTATGAGCAATATGCCCAACGTTTCAGTGATTATTTCGGTAAAACTGTCCGTAGGAGCTTTTTTGATGATGTCGGTTATTTAGGAAACTCTCGGTATTGGAATGTAGCTTTAACCAAACTATTTGAAAGACGCTACAAAAAAAAAGCGGTTCTTTATTACCCAGCCTTATGGTATAATATCGGAACAGAAACAGAAGCAACACGTATTGCTTTCTACGGATTACGTGCAGAATTGATAGGGGAAGGCTATCCGAAAAAAGTAGGGGAATGGAGTACACGGCATGACTTGATCAGCATGGGGCATCCACCTGGGAACTATGAACCGACAGCTGTCGATATGTATGGCGATCCATTTAAATATTACCGGCATGTACCAGTTCCTCTAATGGATGCCATTCATGGTTATCCTTATGGTCGTCCGGGATTCAAATTGATCAGTTCTGCCGCAGAGACTCATGACCGCCCCAATGTCGCAGTGGAAATCTATGGGAATTACACAGCAGACATGGATTCTTTCATGTTATACCGAACAGCTATGGAATTAATGGTTAGAGGAGCTAATCTTTTTATTCCTCATGGAATGTGGTACAATCCAGATATGGTCAAGATACCTCCATTAATTGCTCATTACAACAAACTCCTGGGACCTGCATTACATCAGTATAGTGATTATATGGGACGTTCCGTTTCCTTATTACAAGATGGGAACCGTGTTGCCGATATAGCTGTCCTCTATCCGATTGAATCGTTGGAAGGATGGTATGAACTAGATAATCCGGTCCGTCCTACCATAGGAAAAGATGTTCCTCCCGGTACGGATTATAATCGAATCAGTGAGATGTTGACAGGACAGATTCGCCAGGATTTTACATTTGTTCATCCAGAAGAATTGATAAAAGACAAATATCAAATCATCAATGACAAAATATGCTTATCTACCTCAATAACACATCAAGAATATCAATTATTGATTATGCCATCCTCACAGATATTATCTGTTGAAACTTTGAAAAAGATTAAAGCTTTTTATGAAGCAGGTGGTAAAATACTAGCCACTAACCAGTTGCCTGGAAAATCAGCAGAATTTGGACAGGATAATGAATTGAGGAAGCTAATTAAAGAGATATTCGGTATTAATCCGTTAGAACCTATGCCTGATGAACAAGTGTCCGCATCAAACCAACAGGGAGGAAAAGCAATCTTCCTGCCTTTAGCAGAAAAAGATGTTTTAACAAAGACTATAGAAATTCTATTACCTCATCCAGATGTCCACATAGAACAAGTTAAGCAATTGGATCAACCAGATGCTTTACATCGTCCATTAGTAGGCGTAGATGAATATCGGAATCTGCCATCCGAAAAATTAGGGATGCTTTCCTATATCCATAAACAAAAGAACGGAAAAGATATCTATTTATTTGCCAATTCTACCGATCACCCGGTGAAAACGAATGTGGCATTAAAAGGTAAACTCACTCTTGAAACCTGGAATCCATATACAGGCTCAATAGAAAAAAAAGTTGATATTAAATATCAAAAAAAAGAAAATGGCATAACATATACAACTTTTACTCTTAATCTTTTTCCAGTAAATTCTATTTTTATAATAGGAGAACAATAATAACATCGAAAGTATGAAATAGCACATAAATGACCCTGATTTATATCACAAATAAAAACTTAATCATGTAAATCTGCGTTATCTATGTGCATTTTCTATCTATATTTTGTCATTCTAATTTTTCTTAATAACTTACAAACCATTTTCAATCAGACTAATGTACATATTATTAATATTATGAACACGAAATATTCAGCAATTCTACTTTCCGGCTTGATCTTATCAGCCGATATATGTCCTTGTTTCGCAGCAATACAATCACTGCAAAAGGAACCGATAGCAACAGAAATCATACAAACCCAATGGAAAGGAAAAAAGGTTGCATTTCTAGGTGATTCCATTACAGATAAATCACATGTAGGTACGACAAAAAATTATTGGCAATACTTAGAGGATATGCTAGGTTTAGAAGCCCTGGTCTATGGTCTCAACGGCCATAATTGGATAGGCGTATTGGAACAGGCACAAAAGCTTAAAGAAGAAAAAGGTGATCAGGTAGATGCGATAATCATTTTTGCCGGGACTAATGATTATAATGAAGGTATTCCTTTAGGGGATTGGTTTCGCACGGAAAAGACCAGTGTAGAAGTGGCCGGTCCTTCACAAGAAATTCGTCTTAAACGTATCCCGCAAACTAATGATACGAATTTTAGAGGGCGTATAAACAAGGTAATGGCATATCTGAAGGAAAATTTCCCAACACAACAAATCATCCTACTTACCCCTATTCACCGGGCACAAGCTTATTTTGGAAACGATAATATTCAACCGGAAGAAGCTTTCCCTAATAAATCAGGATTGTATGTGGACTCCTATATGGACATTATAAAAGAGACATCCAATATATGGGCAGTCCCAGTCATAGACTTACATAGTATCAGTGGCCTCTATCCGATGTGTGATTCACAGGCTTCTTACTTCCACAATGAAAAAACAGACCGCCTCCATCCGAATGCCTCTGGTCATTACAGGATGGCAAAAGCGTTAACTTATCAACTATTGGCCTATCCTGCCAATTTCAAATAATAAAATTAAGAACAATGAAACGTAAATTCATTCTATCCTTATTAATCACTGGTACATTATATTGCCTTTCTTTTTCAGGGAAAGCGGATAACCCCGATCACCCCAATAACCGTTATCCGCTCATAAGAAAACCCTACATGGAACTACCATTGGGTAGCATCAAAGCCAAAGGTTGGCTTCTGGAGATGCTGGAGCGGCAAAAGAAAGGGGCGTCCAGTCAAATGGACGTCCTGTATCCGGAAGTGATGGGGGCACGTAACGGATGGCTCGGTGGTGACGGCGACCAATGGGAAAGAGGTCCGTACTGGATAGACGGATTATTACCCTTAGCCTATATCCTGGATGATAAGGAGTTGAAGCAAAAGGTACAGCCCTGGATAGAATGGACTTTGAAAAGCCAGCGTGAAGACGGTTTCTTCGGTCCTGCCAGGGACTATAGTCCCGAACCCGGCATTCAAAGGGATAATTCCGCAGACTGGTGGCCCCGGATGGTAATGCTGAAGATCATGCAGCAGTATTATTCGGCAACAGGGGATAAACGGGTGATCGACTTTATGAGTAACTACTTCCGTTATCAGTTAGCGACTCTTCCTTCTACCCCACTGGGTAACTGGACCTTCTGGGCCGAGTATCGTGCCTGCGACAACCTGCAGGCCGTATACTGGCTTTACAATATTACCGGAGAGAAATTCCTGCTCGATCTAGGAAATCTCTTACATAAGCAAAGCTACGATTTCGTCGACATGTTCCTTAACCGGAATGACCTGACCCGTTTCAACACGATTCATTGTGTGAACCTGGCACAAGGGCTCAAGGAGCCGGTTATTTATTACCAGCAAAACCCGGATAAGAAGTACCTGGATGCAGTAAAAAAAGGACTGGCCGATATTCGTCAATATAACGGACAGCCACAAGGAATGTACGGAGGAGATGAAGGATTGCATGGCAACAATCCGACCCAGGGTTCCGAATTATGCTCTGCCGTAGAATTTATGTATTCACTGGAAAAGATGATGGAGATAACGGGTGATCTGACTTTGACAGACCATCTGGAACGGATCGCTTTCAACGCCCTCCCTACTCAGATAACAGATGATTTTATGGATAAACAATATTTCCAGCAGGCCAATCAGGTAATGGTCACACGCCATGCCCACAATTTTTATGAGGATGCCAACCATGCAGAAACAGATATTATCTATGGGACACGGACCGGATATCCTTGTTGTTTCTCCAATATGCATCAGGGATGGCCTAAATTCACTCAAAGCCTTTGGTATGCTACACCGGATAATGGTATTGCTGCGCTGGCTTATTCTCCTTCGGAGGTGACGACAAAGGTTGGCAACGGCCATAGAGTAACTGTTACAGAAGACACTCATTACCCGATGGATGATAAGATACAGTTTACCGTCCGGCTACTCGACAAGACCAAAGAGGTTGACTTTCCGCTCCATTTGCGTATCCCCGGATGGTGTAAAGAAGCGACTGTTACCGTCAATGGCGTTCCTGAATCTACTGCCAAAGGAAACAGCACGGCGATTATACGTCGAACATGGAAAACCGGCGACCAGGTCGTTTTACACTTACCGATGGAAGTAACGACAAGTAAATGGTATGAGAATTCAATCGCCGTCGAACGCGGTCCGCTGGTCTATGCACTGAAGATGGAGGAGAAATGGGAAAAGAAAAAATTTGAAGGAGATGACATTACACAGTTCGGTCAATCCTACTACGAAGTCACTTCACCGACCAAATGGAATTATGGAATACTGGCTTCAGCTCCCGAAAATACAAAGGAGAATTTCCAGGTTACGATCGACAAAGCCAAACAGGCAAATAATTATTTCTGGAACGTAGAAAATGCCCCTATCCAGATCAAGGTAAAAGCGAAGGAAATACCTTCCTGGCAACTATACAATGAAATGGCAGGCCCTCTCCCCTTCTCTACCGGCAGAAGTAAAAACCCTGTAGAAGAGATCACTCTGATTCCTTACGGGTGTACAACGCTACGTGTTTCAGAGTTTCCGTTAGTAAGATAATACGGGATCATTCCTGTCAACAATCCTTTCGCCGGACACGGTCATGTACTATGTTTGGCGAAAGGGTTTCCAGATAAAAAACAGTTCCTCACTTCAGAAAGAGTAAATAAAAAATAGGCAGGTAATCTTTCAAGGCAATCCTCAACACCTTCAAAGACCTGGTTATATGGTATTCAACTCCTTTCGGGCTGATAGACAACTCCTCTGCTATTTCCTTTACAGTACGGCATTCATACCGGCTTAACTCGAAGACACGCCGGGTTTGTTCCGGCAAAGCCTCCAATGTTTCTTTTACGATACGGGTTATCTCTGAGGAAAATATTTCTTCCAGATCACAAGCCTGCAGAGTAGAGATCCGATAGCCCAGATCACGGGCCATTTTAGATGAGATCGAATCGGAGACGGACTGCTTTACATCCTGATGTTTCAGATAATTCAAAGCTCCGTTTTTCAGCATCATAACAAGTAAGGATAACGGATATTCCACCTTTTCCTTTTTGCTGGTATCCCACAAATTAATTAAAGCCTCAGACACAATATCTTCCGCAGCCATATCATCCCTGACATATGACTTTACAAACAAAAACGAACGTTTATAGTAGTTTGTGTATATCTCGCTGAAACTTATATTACTCATCTCCTCTGGAATCTAAAGAAGGCTCTCTCTCCATTTATCTCAATACCATACAAAAATAAGATTTATTCCATAATAGTCAATAGCTATTGGTAATAATTCTTTTTTAATACTTCTATTGCTTATCACAACTGCATTCCTTTCATATCACAGTTGGATTCCGTTTGTTTCACAGATGGATTTCTTTTGTTTCACAACTGTGATATGCAAAGAAGGACGTAGTAATAAGATAAACGATACGCCGTGTTAACAGCAACATCACCCTAGTGACAACACTCTCCCCGGACTAATGGAGACTATAAAGCATTATAACGGGAAGGCGATACACCGAACTGATTCGTAAAGTGCTTGCGGAATGTATTGATATCGTTATAACCGACCATTTCAGCCACCTCCTGAACAGAATATTTCTTCTGCATGATCAGGGAAGCGGCCTTGCTGATACGGATACTGCGAATCACTTCGATAATCGACAAGTTACTCTGCTGCTTCATCTTCCGGTATAAAGTAGGCTGGCTGAGGTTCAACAGGCCTGCCAAGCTTTTGGCACTGAAATCCGGGTTTGTCAGATTGGTTTCGACGATACAGATCACCTGCTGCATGAAAAGGCTGGCCTGCTCTTCTTCCTCCGGTTTTTCTACCGTATGTTTCAGCATCAGAGTTTTCGTATAGATGCGTTTCAACTGTTCACGCATGCGGATTAGGTTCTCTGCTTTGGCCTTGAGCACTTCGGGATTGAAAGGCTTCATGATATAGTCGTCCACACCGATCCGGGTACTTTTCAACAAATCCTCCTCCTCTGCTTTGGCCGTCAGCATGATGATCGGGATATGAGCCGTCTGCAACTCCTGCCTGATCTCCTGACAACAGGTAAAGCCGTCTTTGACCGGCATCATTATATCCGAAATGATCAGGTCAGGGATCTCTTCACTGGCGATCCGCACACCCTCTCCACCGTCTCGAGCTTCCAGGACACGGTATTTTTTCTCGAATAGAGTATGAATATAATATCTTATCTCATCGTTATCTTCAATGACCAGCAATTTCTTACCTGATTCGAGGGATCTCTCTTCACGAACCTTTTCCGGCGCAATGAATACTTCCTCCTTCTGGTCATCACGGGTATCCTCAACCTTTTGATATACATCTTCTTTAAAATGCTCACGTCCTAACGGAAGGTAAAGGATAAACTCGGAACCTTTACCGGGAACACTGTTCAGCAAGACTTTCCCATGATGGAGATCCATCGTGTTTTTAACGATACGCAAGCCGATACCCACCTTGGTAGAAAATGAGGGATCATTTTCGCCCGTTATAAAAGATTCAAAAATGCGTCCCTGCAAATTTTCAGCGATACCGGGTCCATTATCCGTAACAGATAATAAACAGAACATTTTCCCGTCCACCTCCTTCTCGGCGATCGCAACCCTTATCTTTCCGCCTTTCGGGGTATATTTGAGCGCATTCGAAAGGAGGTTCTTCAAAGCTGATTCTATTTTCGGGGCATCAATCCAGAGATAAAGAGATTGAATGCCAAAGTCCAAGATGTACTCATGCAAAACGATACGACTTTTTGGATGATATCCACTGATGTACTTTCGCTTATTTCAATCGCTTATCAGATGGATAAAATGGGGAATATAGACAAAGTGGACTTAAAAGTAGAAATGGAGTTTACTGGTCTGGCCGGGAACAATACAAACTATATGGCTATGTGCCAATCCCCTGACGGAATCATTTATATTGCGACCGATTGGGGAAATATAGTCACTTTCAATCCCAAAACACGTCAAATGACAAGCCAAGGCGATTTACCGAGAGTCAATAAAATTCACGTTCACCGCCTTCTTTATTCCGACGGTTCTGTCTGGATTGGAACCTGGGCCAACGGAGCGATCTGTTACAATCCGAAAACAGGTGTCTATACTCAATATAGCTATAAACCGGAGGATACGAAAAAAACTCTTTCCCATGGAGATATTTACCAGATGGTTTCTTTGGGAGACGGACGGTATTTAGCTGCTACATGGAATGGTTACACAGTTTTTATTCCTGATAAAGAAGAACCTACCCGCTATACAACAGAAGTCTATAACAACACTGCATCTCAACTTCATCGTAACTTGGAGACCCGAATGATTTCCGCTTATTATGATACGGAAGGTATCATCTGGATCGGAACACAAGGCGGAGGAGTGTATGCCTCCGATTTGCGAAAGCAATTTTATCAACGCTTTCATCAGGAAACACATAATGAAATATGTGAAATGGCGACGGATGAAAATGAATATATCTGGCTAGCCACTTTCCATAAGGGTATTTTGAGAAGTACGGAACCTTTTAATCCTCAAAGCCGTTTGGAGTTTGAATCGGTCCCTGCCGGCTCGAGCAATACTGTTTTATGTGTGCTCAACGATAAAAAAGGAAACTTGTGGTTCGGAAACGGTCAGTCCGAACTAATTCAGTATAATTCCGAAATTAAAACCTTTACCGTTTATCCTGTCCGTATTAAAGACAAACCTGAGTGGTCTGGTTCCATCTGGTCTTTATTGATTGACAATCAAAATCGTTTATGGCTGGGAACTTCCAACGGGTTATTGTTGTTTGATCGCCAGACAAAAGATTTTGTCTATTACCCTGTCGGTTCCGGAACCATACGGGCAATGGCAGAAGTTCCCGATAAATACTTCTTGTTAGGATTGTCATACGGCTTAGTAAAGTGTTCTTTGAATGGTCAACCTATTCGATCGGACTATGAAAAAACAGCTGATATTCCAGTCAGGGACATACGTTCCCTTTATGCTGCTTCAGACGGAAAGCTCTATATAGGTTATTCCGACGGATTTGGGGTAATGGATATTCAATCTGATTCAATCGAGAATTTTTACACAACCCATAATGGGTTAAGCAGTAATTATATAGGTTGTATTTGTGAAGATGCGGAAGGACGTATTTGGCTAGGTTCCGCTTCGAGTGTTTGTAACTACAGCAGACATCAGAAATTGTTCTATAATTACTATATATCCGGTAATAACCGCTCAGTCATCTTTTATAAGGATTTTCTGTTTTGGGGGAATAATAAAAACATAACCTATTTCCTCCCGAATGAAGCAATGAACAACCACTTTATTCCCGGTAAAGTAGTAATAACTCAATTGGAAGTAGATAATAAAACAGTTGAAATCGGGCAAAAGATAAATAATCAAGTCATTCTGAAACAAGGTATTCCCTATACTCACGGATTAACATTAAAGGCTGCTAATAATAGTTTTTCATTGATGTTCAGTAATCTGACCTACTCGGATGACCTGCAAAAATATAATTACCGGTTAAGTCCGGCTCAATCGAACTGGTTGACAATCAATGAAGGTGAAAAGGTTTCGTATGCAAACTTACCTCAAGGGAAATATGTTTTTGAAGTACAAAGTATTATGGCAGACGGTTCTAGCGGCTATCTGACATCCATGGATATCAACATCCTGCCTCATTGGTATGAAACAATTTGGTTCCGTCTTCTAATCATCATCACAATCGGTTTCATTATATATTATCTGATTCGCCGTGTAAAAAAGGAGCAGGCACGTCTGAGGCATGAAGAACGGTTAAAACACGAATTGTTTGTTGCCAATCTGGAACGTGAGAAAGAGAAGCAAATCAACCGGGAACGCAGTAATTTCTTTACGAATGTCTCTCATGAACTTCGTACACCTCTGACACTGATTCTTTCTCCTTTACAGGAGTTATTGCAGACGGAACGCCTTTCACAAATTCTATATGATAAGTTATCATTGGTTTACAATAATGCAACCTCATTATCTACCCTGGTAAATCAATTACTCTATGTACAAAAAATAGAAGCCGGAATGGTGCAATTAAAACTGTCAGAAGTTGATATATATGTGCTGGTTAAGAATGTTATCACGTCTTTTAAGCATATTGCTGAGATAAAACAGACAGAGTTCATCTTGAACTCCGGTAAATTTCCCGTTTTCATTAATAGAAACAAAATGCTCCATACGGCGATCGAAACAGAAGAGTTGCCCGCTCACATTCAACCAAAGCAGATTATTTCCGGTTTCATGGATACTGGAAACTTTCATATAAAGCCCATCCGAACCGAAATTCTTTATATTTTTTCCATCATAACGGCTCAAACCATTATCTGTGCCAAACCACATAAAACCATCCATATCTTTATGAATACACAAGACTGTATTATCGGCCAGTCCGTTTTGCATGGTGAGCACCCTGATATCCTTTTCAAAAAAGGCATAACCGGAAAAACTATAAAAAATAGAGAATAGTATAGCGACAATAAATTTCCTCATCATCTAATTAACAAAGCTCCTCATTTAGATATTTCAAACATATACAAAGAAACAAAAAAAAGAGGATATTACCTCTAAACAAGATAAAGAAAAACAACATAAATATAATGCATGAATAATCTACCGACCATTCATGAATAAAACACCCAGTATCCTGTTTTTCAACAGAAAAAATAAAGAAAACGCCCATCGTTAATGAAGAAAACACGTGTTATCCCTTCCAGGCAGACCTGATACTTTTGCTTACAAAGATTTAATAAAATTAGTATTAACAACCTTAAAACTAAAAAGGATGAAGAAAAGAGTCACTTTTTTAATTGTGCTGCTAATGGTTAGTATATTTCATATATACGCGCAACAGCAAAACATTAGCGGTACTGTCATTGACAAGAACCTGAATGAACCCGTTATCGGAGCTTCCATTCAAATAAAAGGTACAACAAACGGGACTATTACCGATTTGGACGGAAAATTCTCTATCAATGCTTCGAAAGATGATATCCTGGTGATCTCCTACATAGGATACACTACACAAGAGATCAAACTTACCGGACAATCCAGTCTAAAAATAGAATTGAATGAAGACACTCAGGCACTGGACGAAGTAGTAGTAGTAGGGTTCGGTACCCAAAAGAAAGTTAATCTGACCGGAGCTGTAGCGACTGTCGATAAGAAGGTATTAGCATCCAGGCCGGTAACTTCCGTTTCACAGTCTTTACAAGGGGCAGTTCCCGGATTAAACTTATCCACCGCCGACCTGGGAGGACAATTGGGTCAGAACATGAACGTTAATATTCGTGGTACAGGAACGATCGGTAAAGGTTCCAAAGGCGAGCCACTTATCCTGATCGATGGCATGGAAGGAAACATGAACAACCTGAATCCGGAAGATGTTGAAAACATCTCTGTATTGAAAGATGCCTCCTCTTCCTCTATCTACGGTTCGCGGGCAGCGTTCGGCGTAATTATGATAACAACCAAAAAAGGTAAAGCCGGGAAAATGCAAATAAACTACAACAATAACGTCCGTTATTCCGGTCCGACCAATCTCCCTAATCAACTCGATTCATACCGTTTCGCAAATTTCTTCAATGAAGCTTCCATCAATCAGGGAGGTAGTGTCATTTTTGACGAAGAGACCATCGGTCGCATACAAAAATACATGGCCGGAGAATTAGCGGCAACGACTATTGCCAACGGTAACAACTGGCATTTTCATGAAAAAGCTAATGATAATGTAAACTGGTGGAAAAAACACTTCCAGTGGGCATGGTCGAACGAACATAATATCAGTCTGAGCGGTGGTACGGAAAAGATACAATACTACGCATCCGGAAGTTATCTGAACCAAAATGGCAACTTGCGTTACGGAGAAGATAATTATAAACGTTACAATGCAACTGCTAAGGTTAATACACAAATAAACAAATATGTAGATTTCAATATTAACACAAAGTTCGTACGTTTTGACCTCGACAACCCTATTTATTTGGAAGAAGGCGGACTTCTTTACCACGATATTGCCCGTATGTGGCCCATGATGCCTTTTAAAGACCCGAACGGTTATTATATGAGAAACGGAAAACTCAACCAGTTGGTAGACGGCGGACGTTCCAAGACCCATAACGATAATATTTATATGCAGGGACAGCTCGTAGTCCACCCGCTTAAAGGATGGAATATTTACGCAGAAGCCGGCATGAGAATTATCAATCAGAACAAGCAAACGAACTTGAATCCGATCTATGAACACGATGTAAACGGGAATCCGCAGGCATTAGCTTTTAGCGGAAGTTATTCTCCGGGAGCTTCGTTCGCACGCTCTGCTTACCTGAACAGTAATTTCTATACGACAAGCGTTTATACCGATTATACTTTACAGCTGAAAGACCATTACTTTAAGGCATTGATTGGTATGAATACCGAAGAATATGTCTATCGCGAATTAAGCGCCCAACGTCCCGATGTGATCAGTAGCCTTGTTCCGGAAATCAGTGCGTCTACCGGGGAGGATAAAATCAACAGTTCCAAATATAATGACTGGTCGACTGCCGGATTCTTCGGACGTATCAACTATTCATATAAGGACCGGTATATGGTAGAAATGAACGTTCGTTACGATGGTTCTTCCCGTTTCCTCAGAGACCAGCGCTGGAACGTGTTCCCTTCTTTCTCTTTAGGATGGAATGTAGCACGCGAATCGTTCTTCGAACCGATAAGTAACATCATCAATACGTTGAAACCGCGTGTTTCATGGGGTATGTTAGGAAATCAGAATACTGACTCATACTATCCGTTCTATCTGACACAAAGCGTAACGGCTAATGGCGGCAACTGGTTAATGAATGGTGGCAAACCGACAACGGCGGGAGTTCCGGGAATGGTCAGCAGCACACTTACCTGGGAAAAAATCTACAATACTAATATAGGTATCGACCTCGGCATGCTGGACAACCGCCTGAATGCAACTGCCGAGTATTTTATCCGCAGAACCAAAGACATGGTCGGACCGGCAGCCGAAGTGGGTGCCATATTAGGAACCTCTCTTCCGAACACGAACAATGCCGAACTGAAAAATAAAGGATGGGAAATACAACTGAACTGGAGAGACCAGATAGGAAAAGTGAATTACAATGCCGGATTTAATCTTTCAGACTATCGCGCTAAAGTTATTTCATACCCCAATGCTTCTAAAGCTCTTTGGGATGCAGACGGTAATACGCTTTACTACGACGGAATGACAATCGGAGAAATCTGGGGATACGAGACGGAAGGTATCGCTAAATCCGATGAACAAATGACCGAATGGCTGGCCAACAATGACCAGAGTAAAATCGGTTCAGCCTGGGGAGCCGGCGACATTATGTATCGCGACCTGAACGGTGACAAAGTAGTCGACAGTGGAAACAGTACAGCTATAGATCATGGCGACTTAAAAGTAATCGGTAACAATACACCTCGCTTCCGTTTCGGCCTGAGCCTGGGAGCAGATTGGAAAGGTTTCGATGTACAGATGTTTTTCCAGGGAGTTATGAAACGTGACATTTGGTTAGGCGGTCCTATGTTTTGGGGAGCTGATGGCGGAGAGTGGCAATCGGTTGGCTTTAGTGAACACCTTGACTATTTCCGTCCGGAGAACACAACTTCCGTATTCGGAGTAAATCTCGATTCTTATTACCCCAAAGCTTATCTGGGTGATAAAGGAAACAAAAACAAAAAAACTCAGACACGCTATTTACAAAATGGAGCTTATATGCGTATGAAGAACCTGCAAATAGGATATACATTCCCCCGAGCCTGGATGAATAAAGCGAATATCCAAAAGCTCCGTATTTATGTTAGTGCAGAAAATCTTTTCACTATCAGTGGCATAGCCGATATGTTCGATCCCGAAGCAACTGCTGCCAACGGATTCAGCAATGGTAAGACATACCCGCTATCTAAAACTATTTCATTCGGTTTAAATATCACTCTTTAAAATACAAAAACAATGAAAAAAAATCTATTATACATCATAACATTGGCTGGTGCTTTATGCTCCTGTAACGATTTTCTTGACAAAGAACCGTTGGACGCTGTGCCCACCGACAAATATTTATTGACTGAAAGTGATTTGGCTGCTTATTCGGCTAATCTGTACGATCAGCTTCCCTCCCATACACCCGGACAATATAATATGGGGGTATTCGTCACCGACAACAATAGTGACAACCAAGCCGCAAGCAATCCCAATAGTTCATTTGTGAAGGGAGAAACCCGCGTAGCACAAAGCGGAGGTGCCTGGGATTTTGGAAAGATCCGTAATGTCAACTATTTCATCGACAAAGTACGTCCCCGGCTGGAGAATGGGGAATTAAACGGAACAGAAGCTAACAATAAACATTATTTGGGAGAAATGTATTTCTTCCGTGCATATATCTACTATACCAAACTAATTGCACTCGGCGACTTTCCCATATTGAAAAACTGGATTACAGAAGATTATGAGACTGTCAGGGAAGCAAGCAAAAGACGTCCGCGCAATGAAGTGGCACGTTTCATCCTGCAAGACTTGGACTCGGCCTATTATTACATGAAAGAAACTCCGCCCATGACCAACCGGCTGACTAAAGATTGTGCCGCCCTTTTGAAAAGCCGTGTAGCCTTATTTGAAGGTACATGGGAAAAATACCACAAAGGGACAGCACGCGTGCCGGGTGGTCCGGGATGGCCGGGAGCGAACAAAGATTATCTGAAAGATTTTTCAATCGACATCGATTCTGAAATAAGATTCTTCCTGACGGAAGCCAAAGAAGCTGCTCAAATAGTTGCCGATAAATATTCGTTATCCAGCGATTATCCGTCTCTATTCAACAGCCAATCGTTAAGTAGCACTTCTGAGGTATTATTATGGAGAGCCTATGATGCAAGTCTTACTCCTGCTGTCAACCATTTTGTAGTGGGTTATATACAACGTAACGGAGGTGGAAATACCGGATGGACACGCAGTATGATGCAATCTTACCTGATGGAAAACGGATTACCGATCTATGCGAATAACTCCGGTTATCAAGGTGATAAGACCTATGAATCCGTAGCAGCCGATCGTGACCCACGTTTAGGATACAATACCATTTTGCCCGGTGAATTATTATCAGAAGGAGGAAGCAATATTGAATATCTTGTGAACGGATATGGTTATTATTATCGTGCACCTATCGTGCTGGGTCAGAATGAGAACAAATGCCCTACCGGTTATTCGGTAAAAAAAGGTCTGACAACAGATGCTGCACAAGGTCCAACGCTGCCTTCTACCACAGCTTGTGTAGTATTCCGGGCTGCTGAAGCATATCTGAATTATATGGAAGCTGATTATGAATTGAGCAACTCGTTAGATGCCAACAGTGGAAAATATTGGAGAGCCCTTCGTGCACGTGCCAATATGGATACCGACTATCAGAAAACAATAAATGCAACGGATTTAAATAAAGAATTGGATTTTGCCCGTTATTCCGGATCTGAATTAGTATCAACGACTCTCTACAACATCCGTCGTGAACGCCGCATCGAGTTTGCTGCCGAAGGACTTCGTCTGAATGACCTGAAACGTTGGCGTGCATTGGATATGATGCAGGGATATCACGTAGAAGGTTTCGATTTATGGAGTGAAAATTATGCACGTTATACAACGCCAACTCCCACTCCGGCAGCAGATGTTACTCTTTCGGTCGTTAATTTGATAGAATCAGGAAATACAAATGCAAACGTATCTGCAAAATCAGAAAGCCAGTATCTTCGTCCTTACCGTATCAATACGAATAATATTGCTTACAATGGTTACAATTGGAACCAGAACAAATATCTGAACCCGATTGCCTTCGACCATTTCCGACTGACAACAGAAACAGAGGGTTCCACTGATTATGCTTCCTCTACAATTTATCAGAATCCGGGATGGAAGATAGAAACCAGCAGTCTTCCTGAAGGCGATTAATGATCTATTCATGATAAAACAAGACCTCCATATTTTCTCCGGGAGGTCTTGTTCTTTCAAAATGATATTGTATTCCACTATAATTATGTAACTTTACTGCACCATGAAAAAAACTATCACTCACACATTATTGCTATTTCCTATATTAGCAATGGGAATACAAGCACAAGAGAAACAGTCTTCTCCAAACCTGATCTTTATTATGGCTGATCAATGGCGCGGAGATGCTTTAGGATGCCTGGGTAAAGAGGCTGTAAAAACACCTCATCTGGATCAATTGGCATCAGAAGGTGTTAACTTTACCAATGCAATCAGCAGTTATCCGGTATCTTCCCCGGCACGTGGCATGCTGATGACGGGAATGTATCCTGTACATAGTAAAGTTACCGGAAATTGTAATTCGGCAACAGCCCCTTATGGAGTTGAACTACCTACCTCGGCACGCTGCTGGTCGGACGTCCTGAAAGATCAGGGATATGAATTGGGGTACATCGGGAAATGGCACCTGGATGCTCCTTACCAACCTTATATCGATACGAATAACAACAAAGGGAAAATAGCCTGGAACGAATGGTGCCCTAAAGACCGTCGTCACGGTTTCAGTCACTGGATCGCCTACGGGACGTATGATTATCATCTGAAGCCTATGTACTGGGATACGGATGCCAGCCGCGAGGAATTCTATTTCGTAGACCAATGGGGGCCGGAATATGAAGCCGACCGGGCCATCGACTATATCGCCAATCAAGATAATAAACTCCGCGACGGGGATAAACCCTTCGCCCTGGTCGTATCCATGAACCCGCCTCATACCGGGTATGACCTGGTTCCCGATAAATACAAAGAAGTATACCGGAATGTAGATGTCGAATCACTATGCAACTCTCCCATCATCGCACCGAAAGGAACGGAATACGGAGATTTCTACCGGAAGAGCGTACTGGATTATTATGCTTCCATGACCGGCGTTGACGACCAGGTCGGCCGCATTATCCGTACACTGAAAGAGCGGGGGCTTTTCGAGAATACCATCGTGGTATTCACCTCCGATCATGGTGACAGTATGGGGATGCACGATCATATCGGAAAGAATATTTACTACGAAGAAGCCATGCGCGTCCCGATGATACTCACCTGGCCGGAGAAGATCGCACCGCGCCAAGACTCGACACTGATGATCGGTTTTGCCGATCTCTATCCTTCACTATTGTCATTAATGGGCTTCAGGGAAGAGATACCTGCCGAAGTGGAGACGTTCGATCTATCTGCTTCTATCCTTTCTCCCGACAACGTTCAGGAGGTAATACAGCCTTATTATCAAGTCTCCTCTGAAAATTTAACGACTGGCTACAGAGGTTTCCGGACAAAAAAATATACATTTGCAGTACACGCTACAAACGGCCAGACTGACGAGTGGATACTGTTCGACCGCGAGCAAGACCCATACCAACTAAACAATATTGCATCCGATCAGCCGGAACTGATTAAACAGTTTGCCAACCGGTTAAAAGACTGGTTGAAGAAGACAAACGATCCTTTTACAAATAGCTTATAAACATAAACACATGAATACACGTTTTTATCTGGTAATCTTATTGATAGCAAGTTTTCTCCCGGCAATGGGACAACAAACGGAGATACCTCGCCCGGCACCTCATCAGTTGAAGTGGCACGAATCGGAAATGGGCGTCGTCTTCCATTATGACCTCCATGTCTTCGACGGCATTAAATACGGTCAGGGTAATAACCGTGTCCAGCCGATAGAGGATTATAATATCTTCAACCCGACCCAACTGAATACCGATCAATGGGTACAGGCCGCCAAAGCAGCAGGAGCCAAGTTCGCCGTACTGACGGCAACACACGAGACAGGCTTTGCCATTTACCAGAGCGATGTCAATCCGTATTGCCTGAAAGCGTTGAAATGGCGCGACGGCAAGGGAGATATCATCCGCGACTTCGTCAATTCATGTAGAAAATACGATATAATGCCCGGCATCTATGTCGGCATCCGATGGAATTCACTTTTTGGCGTTCATAATTTCAAGGTACAGGGGGAAGGAGAGTTTGCCGCCAATCGTCAACAATGGTATAAACATTTCTGCGAGCGCATGGTGGAAGAACTGTGCAGCCGCTACGGCGACTTGTTTATGATCTGGTTTGACGGTGGCGCAGACGATCCGAAAGGCGACGGGCCGGATGTATTGCACATCGTCACCAAGTACCAGCCTGAATGCCTTTTCTATCATAACGTAGACCGGGCGGACTTCCGTTGGGGCGGTTCCGAGTCGGGTACGGTCGGTTATCCCTGCTGGTCCTCTTTCCCCTACCCTTACTCACACAGTAACAACACGGAAGGAAGCCGCAATCATAACGATCTGCTGAAACAGGGTGACCAGGATGGTAAATACTGGGTCCCGGCTATGGCAGACACTCCGCTGCGTGGTATGAACGGGCGGCATGAATGGTTCTGGGAACCGGACGACGAGAATACCGTCTATCCGGTAGACAGCCTGATGAATATGTATTATAAGTCAGTCGGAAGGAATGCCACATTGATCGTCGGACTGACTCCCGATACGACAGGACTGCTCCCTGCCGGCGATGTACAACGGTTAAAAGAATGGGGCGACGAGATCAACCGCCGTTTCTCCTCTCCCATTGCCTCTGCATCGGGACAAAAGAAAAGCCTGACACTGAAACTGGATAAACCACAAGCAGTCAACCATTGCATTATCCAGGAGAATATCGCTAATGGAGAACGTATCCGCCGGTATAAAGTGGAAGCCGAAGTAAACGGTAAATGGCAAACCGTCTGCGAGGGCGAGTCGGTCGGACATAAACGTATCGAACAATTCCCGGCAGTCGAAGCATCGGCTCTGCGCCTGACGGTCTCTCAATCGGTGGCACAACCGGATATACGAAACTTCAGTGTCTATAACGTTGAATAAATAAGAGATAAAATATACAAACATGAACAAAAGAATATTAGTATCACTCATAGCAATACCCTTACTGGGAACGACAAGACAAGCCGAAGCGGCAACCCCGCAGGACCGGCCGAATATTATTCTCTTTTTAGTAGATGATATGGGCTGGCAGGATACTTCCCTCCCCTTCTGGAAGGAAAAAACCCATTACAACGAAGTATATGAAACGCCCAATATGGAACGTCTCGCCCATCAGGGAATGATGTTCACCCAGGCGTATGCTTCCAGTATCAGTTCGCCGAGCCGTTGCAGCCTCTACACCGGTATGAACGCCGGACGTCACCGGGTAACAAACTGGACCTATCCGAAGAATGCCTCCACCGACCGTAAAAGCGATGTCCTGGAACTGCCGGACTGGAATGTGAACGGTATCTGCGAAGTTCCCGGCATCGAACACACCTACCAAGTCACTTCCATGGCCCAAATACTGAAAGATAACGGCTATCATACTATCCACTGCGGGAAGGCACATTGGGGAGCTCTCGATACACCGGGAGAGAACCCCTATCATTTTGGCTTTGAAGTGAATATTGCAGGACATGCCGGTGGCGGACTGGCAAGCTATCTGGGAGAAGCCAATTTCGGTAACCGGACAGACGGAAAACCGAGCCCCTGGTTTGCCGTTCCCGGATTGGATGAGTATTGGGGAAAAGATATTTTCATCACGGAAACCTTAACCCAGAAAGCCATGAAAGCATTGGATAAGGCACAACAATACGACCAGCCGTTCTTCCTGTATATGTCGCATTACGCCATCCACGTCCCGATCGACAAGGATATGCGTTTCTACCAGAAGTATGTCGATAAGGGACTGGGAGAGAAAGAGGCCGCTTATGCCGCCCTGATCGAGGGAATGGACAAGAGCCTGGGAGATATCATGGATTACCTGGAGAAGAATAACCTGGCAGATAATACCATCATCCTTTTCATGTCGGATAACGGCGGACTGGCCGCCGAACCGGAATGGCGTGACGGTGTCCCCCATACCCAGAACTCTCCGCTGAACAGCGGTAAAGGTTCTGCCTATGAAGGCGGTGTCCGCGAACCGATGATCGTCAGCTGGCCGGGAAAAGTACAGCCGCAAACCAAGACAGATAAATACCTCATCATCGAAGATTTCTTCCCTACCATCCTCGAAATGGCAGGCATAAAGAAATACAAAACGATCCAGCCTGTCGACGGTGTCAGCTTCATGCCGTTACTGACCAACACCGGCGATCCTTCCAGGGGACGCAGCCTCTACTGGAATTTCCCGAATCTTTGGGGAAACACCGGTCCGGGTATCGGGGCGACCTGCACGATCCGCCAGGGGGACTGGAAACTGATCTATTATTATGAGACCGGAAAGAAGGAATTGTTCAACATTCCCGACGATATAGGAGAAAAGAACGACCTGTCCGCCACTCATCCCAAACTGGTAAAGAAGCTATCCAAAGACCTGGGGAAACAGTTACGGAAAATGGAAGCACAGCGCCCATCGTTCAAAGCGACAGGAAAGCCTTGTCCGTGGCCGGATGAGATATAAATATTAACGGAGATCACTACCCTCTTTCAACAATATATCCTATCTTTGCCTGTAACAAAATTATTTAACTATGAAGAATAAGCAAAAGACAAGGATTGTAGCTGTTCCTGTCATACAGGAGCAGATGCGGAGAGAAGAAATAAATCTTCGCAAAGAGTATGGAATGTATTTATTGGACGTATCGAAGCTAATAGTCGGCGGAGCAGTTATTACAACGGCTATACAGCTTAATACTGATAAATTTCTAATTATAACAATCGCTGTTAGTATTGCGGTGTTTTTCGGTATTTTTGGATTTATAGTATTAACCTTTAAAAAGAAATAAATATGGAACCAGCTTTATTATTATATATCCTTTTAGGTGTTGCTGGTCTTGGAGCTTTTCTTTTCGCCATATCTCCGGCAGGTCGCCGTTGGTTAGATAAGAATAGTTGAAAACAATAACTCAGGCACGGATTACACTCATCTAATTAATAGAAACGTGTAATCCGTGCTTGTTCTATTATACAAACTTCTCCCTCTTCTGCAAATTCAGTAGTCCAATCATCATCCAGACGATCCCTCCTATCAAAAGGAAAATACGATTCTTTACGATCAGTCCTTCCCAGATCACCGGGAGGAAGTTATCGGGCACTTTAAAAGGATTCAGCAGGATATTCCAGAAAGAGCGTTCTATGAAATTCATTTTACTGGTAATCATCAGGAGAATAGCCAGGATGATCGTTAGTACGGCTGTACCGTTCCCACTATGCGTTATCGTGGAGAACATAAAAGCCAGGTTACCGAAGAAAACAAGCGGGAACATCAACTGGATAGACATCTCAAACGGATTGACCGGATACAACAGCAAGGTAGCCAAATAGGAAAAAGCGACCAGGATAAAGAAAATAGCGACATAGATCATCAGCAAACGTACACCCCAGACCTTATATTTATAATCGGGAATACCAAAAAGTATCTCCAGTATCCGGCTGTCTTCATCGTTCTGAATACCGAATACGGCAGGATAGAAAACCAACAAGACACAAGGAAACATCAACAGGTCATAGATCAGCCCTTCATTGATCTCCGCACGGTTCCAGGCAGACTGAAACATAAAATAGGCAAAGAACACGAATGCAGCCAGCAAAAACCAGATGAATTTGCCGGCAAAGATGATCTTCAGATTATATTTTACTACTTTGGGCAGTAAAGGTATCAATTGCTTTATTGTCATAACTATCTTTTTATTACATATCTATCACTATTATCTTATACCGCTTAGCACTTGCATTCCATACTGTTCTTCACCAGCATCTTACACTGCTCAGCACAGGTATCCTGCTATCGGCTTCCCCCTTCCATATTTTTCAACAGGCAGAGATAAGCATCTTCCAGGTTCGGTTCCACCTGCACCGCTCCTTCATAAGGAGAATCGACAGAGAGATAACGGACCTGTATCGTATCGCCATTCTGTATATGATGGACCACCATTGCTTTATCCAGTACCTGCTCGAAAGAATCCCGGTCGATATGGAACTGCCAGACTTTACCGACTGCCATATCCACCATATCCGTCGGATCACCGAAATATTTCAGTTCACCTTTATTGATAACAACCACCTGGCTGCAGGAGCTGGATATGTCTTCAATGATATGCGTCGAGAAGATCACAATGCGATCCTTACTCAATTCTACCAGCAAATTACGGAAACGGATACGTTCACGCGGATCGAGCCCGGCAGTAGGTTCATCCACCACCAGGATACGGGGCAGATGGAGCAGAATCAGAGCAATCCCGATACGTTGCTTCATACCGCCGGAGAAAGAACCGATCTTATCATCTTTCCGTTCATACATATGGACGGCTTTCAACACATATTCCAGACGTTCATTCCGCTGCTCGTTATCGGTCAATCCTTTCAGGATAGCCTGGTAATCGAGGAATTCCCAGGACGACATATTCTCGTACGTACCGAATTCCTGCGGCAGGAAACCGATCAGGCTCTGCAATTCCTCCCGGTAGACACGGGTATCCAGTCCGTTGATCCATATACTGCCGTAACTCTGCTCCAAAATACCGCAGACAATACGCATCAGCGTGGATTTACCGGCCCCGTTAGGTCCCAACAGACCGAACATACCCGTACGGATCTCGAAAGAGACACCCCGCAACGCCTTGAACGGTTTTCGTTGTTTTCCTATCAACGGAATACTTTTCACCATGCGGAACCAGGAACGGCGCAAACCGGCAAGCCGTCCTTTTATACGTTCGATATTGATCTCCCGCTCATACAGATACTGGGAAGAGATATAAACTGCAATACAGAACGCCCACAAAAGTCCGACAACGGAAATCAGTCCCGTATTATCCATCTTCCGGAACAGGATAAACAGAATGACGGGAGGGATACTCCAGAAGATCGCACGGTTTATATATTTCACCCACTTATTATCTCCGAAACGGAAGAACAAATATTGCCGCACCTTCCGCCACAGGTAAAGCAGGGTTGCATAGATGGCAAATGATAACAGGAAGATCCATAACTTACTATGAATGAAGAACCAGGTAAAATAGATACCGAAGAGCAGGAGGCCGAATTGCCATATCACATTCACAAAATCTTTCAGGGAACGATATTCATTACTCAATCCCAGATGCCGGCGAATAAGCAATCCGCTGTTCCATTGGCGGCTGATACGTCCGGGCCAGTCATAGATCTTCACCAGGTTACGGACAGAGATATGTATCTCTTCTCCCGGATCGATCACTTTCGATTTAGCCCGCCGCAAGCTGGTCTGTGCAAAATAAGTAACACCCGGAATGCCGAAGACCAGAATGACCAGGTAAATGGATTGCCACAACATGCCGTTGCCATACAACCAGATACAGGTTACACCCAACACGAACAAAACCAAATGGAGTGCCCATACCTTACGGGATAAACTGCGATACCACTCCAATGTATTTTCCAGCCCCATACAAACAGTAGGGATCAGGATCAATGTCAGCAAAGCGGAAAAAGTCAAACCACCGATGACCGTAATGGCAAACGGGGCACCGATCGCACCGGCATATTCCGAATCTCCCATCGCCAGCGGAAACATAGCTACGATCGTCGTGATCGAAGTAATCAGGATCGGACGGATACGCGACAGGCCTGCCGTCATTAACGCCCTGTTCCGCCTGTAACCCTGCTTACGGAGAATATTGGAATAATCGATCAGGATGATACCGTTATTTACCACCACTCCCAGCAAAATAAGGAATCCTGTCAATGTATTCGCATTCAACAGGCTGTTATTGGTCAGCAACAGAGCCAGCAAGGAGCCTATGGCAGCCAACGGGATAGAGAAAAGCAATACAAAAGGTGTCACGAGCGATTCGAAGACAGAAGCCAGTATCATAAAGATCAGGATAAAAGCAGCCAATATCAGGAACTTGAAATCGGCAAACTCATCCTCCTCATGGAAGACCTCTACGGCAACCCCTGCAGGCAGGTTATAATTGGCAACCAGCTGATCGATATCCGAACGGTATCCTTCCAGCAGATCTTTCGACGATTCCACATCTTTGGAGAAGTTATAGAAAACCTCGATCTGCTTGTCCTGATTGACACGCATAATACGGGAGCGTCCCCGTCCGTAATTGATAGATGCCAAATCCTGCAGGTTATGCAGACCTCCGTTGGCATTCTGTATCTGTACACGGCGCAGGTCGTCGACCGTCTTTTCCTTCTGGGTATTTTCGGCATTTTCTTCCTCTTCTTCCCCCAGTTCCTGTTCCTCTTCGGGGATATCGTTACGGATAATAATATCATAGGTATCCTCTCCTATCTTGAAGGAAGTACCGGAAGAATATTCGGGATTGAGCGCAGCCAACCCGGATGAAATATTAGCACGGGTAATTTCATAGGAAGTCAGCAGGATCGGATCGAAATCCAGATGTATTTCCGGCTGGCGCTGATTATAGGAGACACGCGAATGACGGATAAACTCCTGTTCATCCAGATAATAGCGGAGATCTTCCGCCACCAATTGCATTACATCGAAATCGGCTCCCTTTATCACGATCCGCTCCCGGTTATCCCCGATCCCCAGCAGACGCATAAAGTTCCCCAAACCGGCCATAGCCGATCCGCCTCCGCCGCCCGTAGCTTCGTCTACAGAGATCTCGGCTCCCTGTATATTAGACAAAAGACCCTGGACAGACGCTTTATATTCAGCCATCTTACTGCCTGCCTTCTCCACGAAATCGTCGGTAAAGGTAAGGGTAAGAACTGCATTCTTCTCATTGATACGGCTGATCAGTTCTTTCCTCCCGGGAAAGCTATCAAGCCGCTCTTCAATCACCCGTACCAGTTTATCCGCATTATCCAGCGTACTGCCTGTCTGCATGGTTACATAGACATTGATACGGTCGGTATTCACTTCCTTCATCCCCTGCACATTCAGTGTGATGGAAAGGATGAGGGTGACAAACAAAAGAATGATCGCACCGAAAATCGTCACACCCGGATTACGCATACAGGTTTTCAGGGCAACCAGATAAATCTGGACAGGACGCTGGGTGATAGAGACCTTTTGGTAAAAGACATTGTCGGTATTACCGGACGCAGATAACGCAGAAGACGCAGATTTACGCAGAAAGAAATTTTTAAAAGAAAATCTGCGTACGTCTGCGTTCTCTGCATCGTCTGCGTCCCCTAATTGTGCCGTTGGTGCCTTTGGACGGCGGCGAAGCAGCACATATGTCGCCATCGGAATGAAAAGCAGGGCTACAAACAGGGATATCGTCAGGGTAGAGATGATCGATACACCGATATGATGTCCGATCAGCTTGATCATAAAATTATCGGAAAAGACGAACGGCAGGAAGACAGTGACCGTCGTCAACGTTGCCGCCACAATAGAACGCCATACTTCTTTCGTTCCTTGCGTTACAGAACGTTCGGGCGTACAACCGGCTGCCGACAGGCGATAGATATTCTCCAGCACGACGACACTGTTGTCCAGCAGCATCCCGATCGCAAGCGCCATACCGACCAGCGTCAGGCTGTTGATCGTTATACCGAACGCATAAAAGAAATTGAATGCCGTATAGACCGAAATAGGTATGGAAAGAGCGATAAAGAATACCAGCCGCAGGTTCTTCAGGAACAACCACAGGATCAGTATGGCCAGCAATCCGCCCACCAGGGCCAGATTAATGATCTGGTTGATATTGTTCTCCATCGTTTCCGCCGTATTCTCCTGCACCACAACCTCCACGTCCAGATAAGCCAGCTTCTCGTTCAGCCGGTCGATCGCCTCGAGGGCGCGGTGAGACAAGTCGATCAGGTTCGCCTGCGAATCGTTCATCAGAGCGACAGAGACGGCATCCTTCCCGTTCACACGGCTATAGGAAGTCTCCTCTTTCAGGTCGAAGAAGACCGTAGCGACATCTTTCAACAGTACCGGACCGGGAGCGACCACGATATTCTCCAGATCGGATACTTTCGTATAAAGTGCGTTGACATGGATAAAGTACTTGCTGTCCGGCTCATTCGCAAAACCGACAAAGGCTTTATCCTGCGTATTTTGTGTCAGCAGGCCACTGATAGAAGACGGTGTAAGGTTCAGGGCTTTGCAGGCTTCCCGGTTCAGCCGGATCTCGATCGCTTTCTCCCGTCCGCCATAGACATTTACGGATGCCACCCCGTCGACATTCTCCAGATCGGTGCGGATCTCTTTATCCACGATATTCCTCACCCGGTCGATACCTCCCGAACCGCGTACCTGCAGAACCATAAAGTTGTTCGCCAACTGGCTGATATCCACCTTCTGCAACTGCACCGTAAAGCCTTCGGGGAAGGTAGCAGCCAACTCGTTCACCTTCTCCTGCAATTTGAGGGAAGTGATCTTGAAGTTCACCGTATTCTTAAAATCGACCTGTATGGAAGACTGGCGGCTGTCGATGGATGATTCTATCTTATTTACACCGCCGATCGAACTGATCGCTCCTTCCAGCGGGATGATCACTTCCGACTCCACATACGAAGGGTCCATATCCTGCTGTGAGGATACCTGGACAAACAGGGTCGGCAGTTCCGCGTTGGGCAATAACTCCACCGGCAGTTGTTTATACGACACGTAACCGAGCATGGTCAGTGCTATAAACAACATACAGATAGTTATTCTTCTATGTAGTAAAAAGTTCATGCTTTTCTATTCGTTAAACCCGTTTTCACCTTCTCCAAAATATAATATACACACGGAATGACCATCAAACTCATCAATGTAGATGTAACTAACCCGCCGATCACGGCTATTGCCATAGGTGAACGGAGCGAAGCCCCTTCACCGAAACTGAAAGTCATCGGGAGCAATGCCAGGATAGTGGTCAGCGTCGTCATGATGATCGGCCGGATACGTTGCTGGCCTGCTTCGACAATCGCATCAGTCAGGTCGCGATCCGTCTTCAGCTGGTTGATGCGGTCTACCAGGATGATCGAGTTATTCACGGCAATACCGACCAGCATGACGATACCGATCACACCCATCATATTGATCGTCGTCCCCGTCAGGAAAAACAACAGGATAGCGCCGACTACCGCCAAGGGAATGGTCAGCAGGATCGTGAACGGATGCAAAAGCGATTCGAACTGCGATGCCAGCACCATATAAACCAGGATAACCGACAAGGCAAGGGCAAACAGCAAGCTATTCATCGACTCCTGCCGCTTTTCCTCTTCTCCCGTTACGGTGATTGAATAATTGTTAGGCAATTCGATATCTCTGACCGACTGACGGATCTCCTCCGCCAGCTTATCGAGCGATTTACCCGTATCCATATTAGCCATCACTTTACTGATACGGTTCTGGTTACGCCGGTAGATCTCTTTCGGGGCCTGCGATTCTTCCAGAGTCGCTATCTCGCGCAGACGGAATTCCTGTTCACCGTTCTTGATGACCAGGTCGCCCAGAGCACGCAACGGGATATCAGGTACTTTAATGATGATATCGCGCATCTCCCCGCGGTATTCCATCTTTCCGGCCTCTTTCCCGCCCAGCTGCTGTTTCAACTGCTCGATCACAGTCGATACGCTCAGGTTATTGATACCTGCCATCGTCCGGTCGATGGAGATGGTGATCTCCGGGGCACCGTCTTCGATAGACGACATGATATTATAAAGGCCGGAAACGTCCTGCATCCGGTTCTTCACTTCTTCTGTAATAGCGGCTATCTCGTCCAGTTCCTCTCCTTTCACCTCGACTACGATAGGGGCGCCTTCGCTACCCAGCAACGAGCTCAGTGAGTTTTCTTCCTGTTTGATAGTCAACTCCAATCCGTCAGGATTCTCCGCCGTACGTACAAACTGTTCGATAACCGCTTCCGGCGATACCGGGCAGGCGGGAGAAAGGATTATTTTCATCATAGCCGTGTTCTCCCCTTCAAAAATGGCATTTTCCGAGCCGCTCCCTTCACCGATATGGCTGTAAACGGTCGACAGGCTATCTCCCGTAATGGTATAAAGCAGCTGTTCCAGATTGTTGACAGCCGAGGCAGTACGTTCCAACCGCGTCCCTTCCGGCATTTTCACCAGGACAGTAAACGCCTTGCTTTCCGTCCGCGGCATAAACTCCGTCCCAATAAACGGCAGTAGGAAAACCGTTACGACCATCAAGCCGACAGCCGCACCGATAACAATCCAGCGATGACTGATCAAACTTCGTAAAATATGGCTGTAACCTGTCATCTGAAGACCTGTTCCTCCTAATTTCCTCTTAGTGTTCAAAGGTATCCTTTTCCCCTCTTGAGAGGGGGCAGGGGGTGTGTCATTTTCACCGGAAGAATGAGAATGTTTCACCAACCGATCATACAACATCGGAATCACCAATATAGCCACAAACAACGATGATACCAGCGAGAACGTCACCGTCCATGCCTGGTCCTTGAATAACTCGCCCGAAGCCCCATGCAGATAGACGATCGGCAGGAACACCACAATCGTAGTCAGCGTCGAAGCGATCACCGCCCCCGCTACCTCGGAAGTTCCGGTTATGGTCGCTTCCCTCACAGGTACGCCTCTCTCCTGGTTCCGGAAGATGCTTTCGATAACCACAATGGCATTATCCACCAACATCCCGGCTCCCAGAGCCAATCCTCCGAGCGTCATTATATTCAGCGTAAGTCCGTTGAAGAACATCAAATTGAAAGTCGCCACGATCGAGATCGGAATAGCCATGCTGACAATCAATGTGGTTCCGAACCGGCGAAGGAAAACAAACAGGATGATGACAGCCAGGATAATACCCAGGACTGCACTCTCCTTCACCTCTCCGATCGCATTCTTGATAAACGTTCCCTGATTGGTTATCACCTTAAAATGATACCCGGGCAACGCCTGTTCGATAACAGCCAGCTGACGGGATACGCCATCCACCACCTTGACCGTATTATAACGCATTTCCTTATAGATGGAAAGCCCGATACTCCGTTGCCCGTTGATGCGAACGATATTCTCGGGTAGCGCATTCTCAAATTGAACGGTAGCGACTTCCCGAAGGAAAAGCGGAGCCTTGTCTGCCGCCGCATCCGTCCCTGTATTCTGAGAGGTATTCGCTGCCGTCTCCTGCTTCGTTACAGGCTTATAGCCGACGATCAGATTTTCAAAATCAGCCTCCGATCCGAACAGACTGGAACTTTTTACCAGATACTGCAATCCCAGCTCGCTGACACGGCCGCCGGATATACTTTGGTTGTTCGCCTCGATACGGGAGGCAATATCTTCTATCTTCAATCCGAAAGCATCCAGTTTATACGGGTCGGTCTGTATGATCAGGGTATTTTCCTCCTGGCCGGACAAAGTTACTTCAGCAACGCCTTCCAACCGGATCAATTCGTTCCGGATATAACTTTCTGCTACTTTTCGTAGCTCCGCCATATCTGTTATAGTCTGATGAGACATACCGATCAGGATAACCGGCGACTGGTTAGGATCGTGTTGTGTGATCTTCAGCTCGGTAATATCTTTATTCTGGGAAAACGGATTCATCGCTTTCTGCAAATCGAGAAAAGCCTCATCCATGTCTTTCGTCCAGGTATATTCCACAGTGATACGGGCCGAACCGGCCTTGACTACCGACGAAACCTGTGTCACATCGCTTTGCCGGATCGCCATCGACTCCATATTTTTGACGAACTGCTTCTCTATCTCTTCCGGCGGACGTTCGCCGGCTTTCAGCTCGATGAACAGCCGGGGATTATTCAGGTCGGGCAGCAGGTCCACACTCAACTGATCGTACGATATCTTTCCCAGCAACAGAATTGCCAGTACGACCATACAGATTGTGACCGGATTACTTACTGCAAATTTGACAATGTTCTTCATATATTCATTATTTATCAAAAGTGAGCCATTTCAAAAGTTGACAGTTGACAAGTGACAGTTGACAGTTATGTCGGCTTTCAGCCGATTTATTTACCGAACGCGAAGCCCAACTGTCACTTGTCAACTGTCATCTGTCAACTGAAAAATGTTTCACATTTTTCTATTTTTGTACCTTCACTTTGCTATTCTCCTTCAATGTCTCGAAGCCTTTGACAACGAGATTGTCATTTTCACGAAGGCCTTCCAGTACTTCTATATTATCTTCATCCTCCAATCCTGTCTTGATATTCCGCAGGATGGCCGTATTCTTGTCTACAATGAATACATATTTACGGCGGCGGTTGGATTGTACGACATCTTTCGGTATGATAATGGCACTATCGGCACGGTCTACCACGATATCCGCCTTAACAAACATACCCGGACGCAATTTCAGGCCACCGTTCTGGATCAGTATCTTCCCTTTAAAGGTACGGGTTTCCGTGCTGATAGCCGGCGACAATTCACTGATCACGGCTTTCAACGTATCTTCCGGCAATGTATAATGCGTGATAAACACCGGCTGATCGGCTTTCACATAACTGATAGCACTCTCCGGCAGATTGATATCCATATACATCCGGGCATAATCCATCAATCCGACCATCGGTTTTCCCTGCTCTACCCTTACATCTGTCGTATAATGAGGCAGATTGACAATCACTCCGTCGAAAGGCGCTTTCACATTCATTTTCTCCAGGTTGAGCTTGGCATTCTCCAGGTCGTAGCGGGCATTCGTTACCTTCACTTCGGTATTACGCATTTCGCTCAGTGTCACACCGCCTTTTTCATAAAGAGCCTTTTGTTTCGTTTGTTCCTGCTCGGCTATTTCCAGACTCAGCTCTTTGGCGTCTATGGCAATGCCATTTTCATATTCTTTATCTTCCAAACAGATGATTAACTGTCCTTTTGAAACCAGGTCACCCAACTTGAACGGTTTTCCCGTCTTGGGATTCACCTGCAATTTATACAAACCGCTCATCTCGGAATTGAGATCGACACCATAGGTTGGCTGTGCCGTACCGGTCGTATTGATAAGTTTGCTGATAGAACCTTTTTTCAACTCCTTTACGGATACCGGCGTAGCGATATCGCTGGGAGCATTTTGCGGCTGGTTGTTACAACCGGTTGTTATTACGGCAAGTAATAAAAGAGATACAAGGGTATGATTATATTTTTTCATAACTGATTATTTTTCTGAGATTAAGTCTTTCATCGGAACGATCGGAGTATTCATTTCAAAATCGTACAAAGAGAGTATTTTAAGATTCAACAATTCGATCTTATAGTTGATGAGCGCCTGTGTATAAGAAATTTTCTTATTCGACAACTGTGTCTGGAACTGGCTCATTTCCATACCGGTCAGATCGCCCTCGCGGTAACGGGTCAGGTTTAGGTCGTACGTACGCTGTGCATTCATCACGTTTTGTTCAGCGATCTTGATCTGTGTCCGGAGATTCTCCAGGTTACGCCATACCTGGCGGATATTCAGTTCGATATCGACCTTATCTTCATGGAAATCGAGTTTATTGATATTCTGGGCTACTTTCTGCGCACGGATACGGGCTTTCTTTTCTCCCCAGTCAAAGATCGGCACCGTAAAGCTGATAGCTACCCGCGGATTCTGCGTCGGGTTCTCATAAATCTTATCAAAACGTTTATTATCGCCGATCAGACCAAAAGAGACGGATATATCTCCTTTAAATTCATTCAACGCCTTCGTCTTGATCATATCAAAACCGAGTTCGTCGCTCTCTATTTCCCGCTGGCGAAGTTCCAGACGTGATTCCAGACCATGGGAAATTGCCTGTTGCAGATTGACATCGATCGGCTTGACTTCTATCTCGGCAAATACCATCAGGTCTTCATCCAGGTTCATTCCTAACGATTGTTTCAACTTATCCTTCGTATTCTCAAGAGATACCTGTTGTTCTTCCACTGAAGAACGAGCCGTTGCCAGGTTCAGCTCTGCCTGAAATAACTCATCTTTGGCTGCCAGGTCGGCCTCCACCTTGTTCTTGATGATATCATAGCTTTGCTGGGCGTTTACCAACTCTTCGCGGGTAATGGCCAGCTGGCTCTGAGCCATATACACATTATAGAACTGATTCGTGATATCTTTTTCCGTATTCAGACGTTGCAGGGCATAACTGATATGGGCATTCTCATAATCATATTCTATCTGTTTCAATTCCATTTTTCGCTTGTTATAAGTGAAGATAGGTTGGGATAATTGCAGATAGAGGTTATTATTGAACGCTTTATTACTATTCTTATCGCCATCGATATTGGAGTTGTTATCCTGCCAGCCGAACGTATTGATCAAAGAGATCTCTCCATCCGTCCATAAGATAGGCTGGTCGACCCGGAAAGTTCCGCTGGATGTAAATGACTCATTGGTATACCATTGTGACAAACGATTGTCAAAACGGCGGTTCTTCTCATATCCCACCGGATTCAGGTTCAGGGAAAACTTGGATTTGAGGGAAGCTCGCTGTGCAACCAGCGTCTCCTGATACCGCTCCAGGTTCATATGCGAACGGCGCAGGTTCGGACTGTTCTCTTCCGCAATATCCAACGCTTTCTCGATAGTCAGCGACAACTGCCCGTGAGATGCCAGCGGCACTCCCAAGAGGACCAGAACCGTAAGAAGCATCTTTTTCATCCGTAATAACTCTCTTTGCATATAAGTAGACTTTTAATGATTAACGTTTTACCAGTTTGACGGCATCCGCCGTTACACTTCTTAATTTACATTCGTTTGTCAGGACGATAAATGCAGTATCGGCTACAAAATAATAGACACCCAACTGTTCCCATCCCTCATTCGCTTTCCGGAGGTCGATATAAGCGTCCTCCGTCTCTTCTCCCTGTTTTACCTTGAAACGGTACTCTCCCTGGGCACGGTCGTTATACCGCATTTCATTGTTCTTGCTGACATAATAATAAACATCATACTGTCCTTCGGCAGGTACCGGGATCTTCCAGGTAGCCGTCTGGCTGCCGTTACCGCTTTTTATCACGTAAGCGGAACGGATGTATTTTCCGTAATAATTGGCATTTGTCGTTGCCGTCCATTGCAAAGGCGGCCGCCAGTCGGAGACACCGGAATACTTGAACGAGGTATCCTCTACTTTATCCAACCATTTAGGCAGCATACCCACTACATCCGGTTCAGACAAGACAAACAAAGTCGTATCTTCATTATCGACAATGATCTCCCCTTCAATATCCTGCGAAGAAGTTGAAACGATGAAATCACCCTCCGTATCTATATTCTGTCTTCTCTCCTGTTTGATATTCCCTACAGGTTGATTGATCACACTCGGCAGATTGCCGGATATCAAAGTATTGACAGTGACATCACGCGGTGCCTCTTCCCATACAGACACCAACTCTTTTGTCTGATGGGCCGCTAAAGGAATCTTCCGGCTGGTGCGCGGATCGATGTTGTTCTGGTCACGCCTGCCCACTCCCTGTATATCTATATGAACAATTCCGTCATGATCAGAATTATTGCTGACCTGCATCCTGAGGACAAAGACCTCCTGTCCCCGGTTCGTAATCCGCGTTACTTCCGGCCGTCCCAGTGTATAATAAGGCAGAGGCGTCGGATACGACCATTCCGACAGTCCCGAACGGATATCCGTATGGCTGATATTTCCTAATGTATCCAGCAGACTCTCAAACTGGATATTCCGGAATGTATTCTTTTCCAGCAATGCATACACAGAATCCCTGAACGCGTTCACCCCGATACTGATCTCCGGATCGGCAAACAGGCGGTAGACCTTCAGGCTGACGATATTTTCAAGTAAATTGCGGTACTCTACATTAGCCAGAAGTTCCTTAAATCCCTGTTTTTCCATCAACAGGCTTGCTTTTTCATTATTACTGATACCGTTTATATCACGTTCCCAGCCGTAGTTATCCGATTTCTTCTGCAGGTAAAGTTCGATAGCCGCATTAGCAACCGGCCAATCGGGAGAAAAGATGTTATATCGGTAATTATATAACTGGGGAAACAGGAAATAGGGATTTGCCTGTGAAGAAATATTGTAATTACCCCGTCCGGCAGAAGAGAAATTATAGTTCCCTTCCGGCCGCTGGAAAATCCAGAAGAAATTATTCAGCGCACGTATCTTCGCCTCTTCTTCAGTGATCTCACGCCCGCCCCTTTTCGACCATTTTATTTGGTTACGCCAGGCTCTATCTACATCGAGTTGTCCGAAGACACACCCTTTTTCCGGGAAAAGGACCATCTCGGGCTGGACAGCTTCCTGGGCTTGCGACCAGGCACGGGTATAGGTAGAGAATTGTACCGGCACTTCAATCACAGAAAAACGGTTGAACGGATAACTCAACCGATAGGTACGTTCCAGGTTCTCCCGCATATTACGGACGAAACTCGGTATCGTATCGAGGATAGAATCGAATGTAGCCGTATAGTAATCATTCCCTTCGATATGCCATATACTATATACTGTACTGTCCGACTCCAGACTTTGTTGTTTATATTTTCCCACGATCAGAGAAATAGCCTGTACCGGATATTCGGGTGTAAACGAATAAGATCCGTCTTCCTCCTTTACCCCTTCCCCCTGTGAAAGCGGAGTCAATCCCGGAAGTGGCTTCACCTGCAAACCGAATTTACTGAAATAGGTCTGCTGCCAGTCCGGACTCATATTGCTGTAAGATGTTCCCGGACGTGGATACCAATAGGTTTCCGGAGTGAACAACAGGTAATCGTCCGTTTGAAATACATATTGCTTATCTATATTGAACAGGAAATTCCTGTATTCTTTCTGTAAAACTTCTGCCGGAATATCCAGATAACAGAATTTACTATCGATCTTCCCTCCATATTTAACGGAGAAAGTGACCGTATCGCCCGGGACGATCTCCTGACCGAAATCAACCAATAGGATCTGATTATCCCTTTTAAAATCAAGGTAGTTCCCTCCCCTCTTTATCTCCTGTACCTGTAACCCCGGATTCAGACAGAAAGTAAATACCGCAGCCGGTTCCAATGCCAACCCCTTCATCGTTACTTCCGAAACGAATGTTTCCGGTTGCTGCTCCAGCGAAATATCATACTGCTCGATGATCATTTTGGGAGTATGTACATATTTATTATTGACTTCCGTATACAACGTCCGCATCTCCCCTTGTCCCAGAATGGAATGAACATGTTTATACCCTGCCGCACCACTTATCAGCAACATACAGAACGAAAGGAATAACCACGGATAATTACTGCGTGACGAATTAGGCAACCGCCGGAACAGAAAGATCGTAAAGAATATAAAAGCCAGTCCGGCAAAGAAATAGATAGCCCGGTGATTCAATACCGTTTCCCAATTCGTAAAACCGACGATACCCGACTTCACCAACGGCAGGCTATAGGCCATATAATCGAACAGATAATAGAACTTATCACTGATATAGAACAATGTCAGCCCGATATATCCCAGTAAGATAATAAAGGTAAGCGCCTGGTTCTTCAACACCAGCATCAGGAAAATAGACAGACCGATAATGAAAACCAGTGTCGGGATGCTTATCAGGAAGAAATACAGAAGATACGCTCCCCAATCTACCGCCATTCCCGAAGTGATCAGATTGAAAATCAATGCCATCCCCATCACGATCAGGTTCAGTATCAGGAATACCCGCAGGTTTCCCCATATCTTCCCGATCACATATTCGGCATTACTCAACGGACGGACATAAAAAACCTCCGAGGTATCCAGTTTCTTATCCCTCTTCAAAAATTCCGAAGCAAGAAAGATACAGATCACCGCCTGGCCGGTATTAAGCAGTAACAGATTGACATAAGGCAAATTGGAAGGAAGCGCTTTTAGCATCCACATGCCTCCGCCATCGTCTGCTACGAGCATGCCGAAGTCAAAGAATCCGAGTATCAGTATCGCCAGTACCATAAACACTTTAAAGAACCAACTCCGGATCAATATTTTGCTTTCGTATTTTGCTACCGATTGTATATTGTTGATAAACGACATAAAGGGTCAATTAAGGGGTTGTTAATCATTGGTCCAGAGATTTAACTTATTCTCCATATAATACACATAAGCATGTTCCAGATTGGGAGGATACGATTCTACTTCATATCCTTCGATCTCATCAGCCACTACCTGCACTTCCCATCCGGAGCCGGAAGGAATGGTAGAAATAACAGGATATTTCTTATCCACTTCATGCAGTTCATCACTCGTCACTTTAATACGCCATACTTTCCCTTCCGCCTGTTTCATCATATCCTGGGGGGAACCGTAAAAAGAGACTTCTCCTTTATTCATCAGCGCCATGCAGTTACAGGTGCTGGATATATCTCCTACGATATGAGTAGAAAGGATGATCGTCACATCATTCTCACTCACCTCCGACAGCAGATTACGGAAACGGATACGTTCTTCAGGGTCAAGTCCCGTTGTCGGCTCATCCACAATGATCACTTTCGGATGATGGATCAGTGCCTGGGCAATTCCCAAACGACGTTTCATACCTCCCGACAGTTTGTTCGCATACCGTTCACGTACATCGAAGAGACCCACATTTTCAAGCATGGCATCCACCGCTTGCTTGCGCTGCCTGTTATTGGTCATACCCGACAGACGGGCAGCATAATCCAGAAACTCATGTGTCTTATATTTAGCGAAAAAACGGAAATCCTGCGGAAGATAACCCAATATACTCCTGATCTCCTTACGTTGTTTCAGTAAATCGTATCCGCAGATATCGACCTGCCCGGAGGTCGGTTCCATTAAAGCGACCAGGATACGCATCAACGTAGATTTTCCGGCACCATTCGGCCCCAGCAAGCCAAACATACCTGTCGGTATCTCCAGATTCACATCTTTTAAGGCGTGGTTTCCATTTGGATACACCTTATTAAGGTTCTTTATCGATATACTCATTTGGTCAACTATTCAGGAGAAAATTAGAATTAAGTTATAATAGGCTGGTAAAGATATATTTTATTCACATGAATACAAACAAAAAACGTCCCTATCCAACATATTTTGGATAGGGACGCCTAAATTCTTGATTTTAATAGAAGATTTTAATAGTTCTGCTTCATTGGTTCGAAGAATGCCTGCGGGTGTTCGCATGCCGGACATTTCATCGGAGCTTTCTTTGCTTCGATCACAAAACCACAGTTACGACACTGCCAGAAGATAGCTTCATCTTTTTCGAATACCTTACCTTCAGTCAGATTTGCCAACAATTTACGATAACGTTTTTCGTGTTCGGCTTCCACCTTTGCGATCATTCTGAAGGCAACGGCAATCTGTTTAAATCCTTCTTCTTCTGCAATATCGGCAAAAGCAGGATATAAATCAGCCCATTCTTCGTTTTCACCATCGGCTGCAGCAGCCAGATTTTCCATTGTCGTACCAATTATACCGGCAGGATAAGAAGCAGTAATTTCCACCATACCGCCTTCCAGGAATTTGAAGAAACGCTTTGCATGTTCTTTTTCCTGTTCAGCTGTTTCCATGAATACACCTGCAATTTGTTCGTAACCTTCTTTTTTAGCTACGCTTGCAAAAAATGTGTAACGACTTCTTGCCTGAGATTCTCCGGCAAATGATTTAAGCAGATTTTGTTCGGTACGTGTACCT
>OGIE01000451.1_pt1 | contig 61525 bp, 37 predicted proteins | sample 1571581 | NCBI WGS metagenome assembly OGIE01 (sample SAMEA2582021, study PRJEB24529) | metagenome | biome: Human gut stool | place: China | collected 2011 | reverse complement strand
CCCCCTGTGTAAGGGGGAGCCGGAGGGGGTAGTCGTTGCTCGCGAATCCGACTTTTCCTGTGCCCTCTATAAACAGAGGGAAAGCTAGATTACTCTTTTTAATCGAGTAAAAATAGCCGTTACAGCATTTCACGAGAGGCACGGTAGATATCTTTCCAACCGTCACGTCCTTTTACCACCGTTTCAAGGTATTCTTGCCAGATTACATGATCCTGTACCGGGTCTTTTACCACGGCTCCGATAATACCGGACACCAGATCAGTCGCGTTCAACCGGCCGTCACCGAAGTAACCGGACATGGCCAAACCGCTATTCACGACGGAAATCGCCTCGGCCGTACTCAACGTTCCACTTGGAGTTTTCAGTTTCGTTTTCCCGTCTTCCGTGGCCCCCTGGCGCAATTCCCGAAAGATTGTCACCACCCGGCGAATCTCTTCCAACGCGGGTTTCTCTGCCGGAAGGTCCATAACGGCCTCGAAGCTTTCCACCCGACGGCGCACGATGTCTATCTCCTCGTCAATGGTGTCGGGCAAAGGCAGGATCACCGTGTTAAAACGACGCTTCAAAGCGCTCGATAACTCGTTAACCCCTTTATCCCGGTTGTTGGCCGTGGCGATCACGTTAAAGCCCCGTATGGCCTGAATCTCGCGGTCCAATTCGGGGATAGGCAGGGTCTTCTCGGAAAGGATCGTGATCAACGTGTCCTGCACGTCCGAACCTACACGAGTCAACTCCTCGATACGGGCCAGTTTACCGTCCCGCATGGCCCGCATGACAGGAGTTTGTACCAATGCCCCTTCACTCGGCCCTTCCGCCAGTAACTTGGCGTAGTTCCAACCGTAGCGAATGGCTTCTTCCCCCGTCCCGGCCGTTCCCTGCACGATCAAGGTCGAATCACCGGAGATAGCGGCTGCCAGATGCTCGCTCACCCAGCTTTTGGCCGTTCCCGGCAAACCGTACAACAACAAAGCTCGATCGGTTACCAGTGTGGCCACGGCAATCTCGATCAACCGACGATGCCCGATATATTTGGGTGTTACTTCAAAACCGTTAGCCAGTTTCCCTCCCATCAGGTAGGTCACCACCGATTGAGGGGATAGTTGCCAGTTTTCCGGTACTTTATTCGTCTCGTTTTTCTTTAGCTCGTGCAATTCTTCCTCGAACTGCTGTTCCGCGTGTTGTCTTAATAATAAACTCATATCTTATTTACTTTAATTACTTATCAATTTAGAACGCAATAATTCTGTGATTGTCGATTTAATGATTCCGTTATAGTAAAAAAGCATTAGGGTTGTGCGGCAGGAATCACCTAATCGAAAATCATCAAATCGCTTAATCATTAAAGGCTTCCACTATATCTTTTTTCATTAATAATAACTGCTGCAGGCGAACCGTGAATTCCCAGTGACTCGCGCTGTTCGCCTTGGCCGATCCCAATCCCGTGATGTAATCGTATAGCGAAACGGGAAGCCGGAGGGCCAACGCTTCACAGGTCGGACGGTCGTAATAACAGTAGTCCATGCCGTAAATCATACCCAGCACACCCCGCGAGAACTTCTCGCCCCACTCACCGTCATCTTCCCCAAACCATTGGCCGATGTAGAAATTCCGATCGGCTTTCCCACTCAGGTTCAACTGTTCACGTTGTTCCATCGAGAGTAAAGGAACCAACTGCATCAAGTCCGGAGCTTGCACGACCCGCTCGTCTTTCAAGATGTGGAAAGCCCATTCCCGATCCTTGAAGTTCAATATCGTCCCGGTCAGGTAAATATGCTTCGGGAAAGGCGGTGATTTCCGCAATCGCCGAGCTGCCGTCTCCGCGTCACAATCCAATAACTCGCACCAGAAGGACAACGGCATGTACTGTGCCATTTGCCGCAAGATATAATCGCTATCGCTCTCGCCTTTATTACTGCTAACCTCGTTGATACCCGTTTTCTTGAGTTCTTCCGAGTAAGCGACCGGGTCGATCGACCAGCCGAACAAGCGCCGATAATGCAAGTGTTCTTTCAATATCCCGGCATACATGTTCAGGATGCGGGAACCGGGAATCAAGCGCAACAAGCGCAGGGCCTCGTCTCTCACCGTGCTACTACGATCCCCTCCGCGTACTTCCTCCAAAAACGCCTCGTCGGCTACCGACAAACCGTTTTCCAAGCAGGCCAAGAATTCCGCCCGGTGTTGGGCAGACTCGTTTTTCCATTCCCCCCGCAACATCTCGATCGCCCTGGCGGGTTCCTGCAAACGAACACGTGACAATATCTGTTTACGGTCGGCATGAGTGGCTGTTTCCCACGTTTCATTCCCTTCTTCCTGCAAGGCAGCATAGCCCATGACGGGTAATAACCAACGCCCCCGGTTCCCGATCAATGACGACAACAATTGTCGCTCCCGTTTGGCCGTCTGGCTACCCGGCAGGAACACCCGTCCCAACACGTCCGGCAGGTATTCAGGCGGGATCAGTTTACCGCTCTCGGCGGCTTTCCGATACCAGAAGAGCAACATGTTAGCATACTTTTCTCCCAGTAGGATACTCAAAAGCGTGGCCGCTTTCTGTCCCGCGTAGGGTTTCATCTCCGGTTCGGCCTCCGAGACCGGAACGGCCTCTTTCAGTTGCAAGGGTTCCAATCCCGAACGGTAGTAAGCGAAGAAGGCAGCCGCCCCCTTGTAAAATGCTTCTTCCCCGTCCGCTGCACCGACTTTCGCCCGCTCCAGCGTCCCTGCCAGATCGTCCGGCAATTCCCCCAGAGTTAGTTCCCGGTTGGCCGTTCCCAACAGGGCTATATTTATCACGTTATCCGTTATACTCATTACTCAAGGTGTAATATTTATCATCTATCCATAAAGACAACACTCTCCATTCGCGCTCTCCTGCCAAGAAGAAACCAGTGAATTCCCGTCCACCGGTCACCGCGAATCCCTTCAACCTGCTCGCCTCACCCATGCTTACCGGCACGAGGCGTTCGTCCCGGTCTTTGATCCACAATTGCTTTTCATGTACCACCAGACGCACATCCCTCACCAACAGGGGAACCTCGTAGGCAAAAGGATTCCGGGTCATGTACGAGCGGTACGCCTGCATGGCTCCCGTCAAGTTCCCGTGACTTCCCTCTCCCGTGATGTCGAACATTTCCCCGGTTCCTTTCTGCTCCCGGATCAACACCCGAAAAGGGGCAATCCCCTTGTAAAACGCCACGTCTGCCACGACCACGCTCCCCGGTAATAAAGTGGTTTCCGGTAAAGAACCCTGTACCACGAATTGCAGGAAAAGGGCAAAACGTCGAGTCTGTCGTCCGTACAACCAATTGTATTCCACGGTCAATCGATCCTGCGCCCGACTTTCCGAGGCCACCACCAGCCAATCGTCCGCCACCTGCTCCCCGTTTGCCAGCACATCCTCCTTGGCCTGAGGATAGCCAATCAAGGTGCGCACCTCATCCCGCTCGTCTTCCGTCAACTGTTCCAAGCGCTTGTAACTTTCCGCCACAAGATAAGCCCGGCTTATCCCCGCCGTCAGCTCGTACTTCCAGTCTTCCCCGAAATAGTTTATCTCTTGCAACTGGCGCATCATTCCCGCCAGACCGGGAGCCTGAGCATCGACCATACGTTTGGATATTTCGGCAAACAAAGCCTGTGCCCGCTCCGGCACGTTCAATAGGCCGTTCCTCACCAGGTCCTTCAACCACCCCTGCAAATCCTCGATACCATTCAACACCTTCTTATGGCGGGCCTCCTGTCTTTTGGCTTGCGCCTCGGCATCCACGGGTTTATCACTCTTCTCCTTTTTCTCGGCAGCTTTCCCTGCCCGTTTTTCCAGCCATTCGGTCACCCACTCGGGCTCTTCCCCGGTCGAAAACAACTCGGGTTGCGAGGCGTATAAAAACAGCAGTCCCAAGCCATGTTTACAAGGAAACTTATGACTGGGACACGAACACTTGAAAGCTATATTTTGCAAATCCACCTGTGTCTGGTAAGGATTTTTCCCACTTCCCTGACAATGCCCCCACAACGCTCGTTCACTCGCTCCCCGCAACACCCACTTCGCCGCCGAGGCTAAGCCTTTCCCCGCTTTCACGGATGCCGCATCTGGAGCTAACTTTATAATCTGATCTTCTGATAATTGCATGTAATCAATATTTCAATATCCACGTACGACAAATTTAACGTTTAATCCGGGATTCAAAGCAGATTGTATATAAAAGTTGTAAAAAGACTATCCCATGAAGTTAATATGTGTATAAAGTTACATGGGAAGATTCACCTGTATCTCGGGACAGTTTCACTAGTATCTCTCCAGTATCTCACTAGTAAGTTAATTGAAAGTTAACTGAAAGTTGATTGAAAGTTAATTGAGCGAGAGGTTAATTTGTACTTGATTTTACCCTAACTTATCATGAATAAACTAGTGAGTCACTGGCGAGATAACGAAGTAAGTATCTGGCAGCACTCCACGGCAATTACTTTTATAATCACGCACGATTAATTGGGGCTGTCAAGCCAGAACATGAATACCTAATCAATCTAAAAAGGCGAAGTCCCGTAAGACCTCGCCTTTTGCACGAACAAACACTATTTCATTTGTCTGGAGAACCAGAGTAAACATCCCAGCAAGACAAGGATCGCCGGGCAAATCCAACGCAGGAATATCTTTACCCAGGCAAATGCCGCCGGGGTGAGGTAAACATCATCATCCATAGGAGCCGGGCGACTGATGTCAATGGGATACTCATCGTTCACAAGCCACTGGAACATCCCGAAAACCAAGGAGTAATTGGCCGCACGGATGGAACGTTCCACGGCGAGTTCCCCGTTACTGATACAATCGGCATCTCCGAGAACAAACACACGCTGTTCTTTGCCATTCACCTCGCGGCGCATGGCGAAAGCGGTCGTGTAGGCTTTTTCCTCTTCCCCTATTGCTTTATTCAACACGGGTTCTTCGATCGTGAAATTCCTCGTTTCCAACTCATTCCAGCACCCGACAGGATCGGTTTCAAGCAAAGGAATAACTTCAAATCCTTTATCCTCCACGACTTGAATCGCCGCCGCGGAAGGCATGGAAACCCGGCCTCCCAACTCGGTCATGCGTCTGAAACGGGGTTCAAGCTGGCTACCTTGCGGGGTGAAAGCCGAGAAAAGTAAATCGGCAGCATACCCGTCCCGCGGTTGAACCAGCACTCCCGGCACGAAAGCCAGTCCCAAGCGGGCGATAACCGGAGCGACTAAATCTTGACGGCGAGCTTCCCCGGTAACGAGCAAGTTCCCTCCCCGGTCAATAAAACGATCAATCTGTCTCAACTCATCATCGGTCAAGACTTTCTTGGGATCAGCAATCACGAGCACGTCAACTTCATCGGGGATGTTTCCCCCTTCTTCGAGGGTCAAGGGGTAAGGCTTGTATCCTTGGTTAATAATGGCTTCCCGGGAATTGAGAACAGTCGAGAACGTGGAGTAATCGAACCCGCTTCCCCGGTGAATATTCCTTTCATCATGCCCAGTCAAGAAGGCCACGTGCGGGCTTTTGTCGATCATGCTCTTCAAGGCGACCGAGATTTCCGCTTCCGAGGGATAGCGATTCTGATCGGCGAACATGCGCAAGGGTACTTTCTGACCGTTCTCCCGTTCCAGTATCCGGACGAAACGATACTCCTCGGACGACAGGTCTATTTTCTCGCGTATCTGTTCCGGCGTCAGTATTTTCTTGGGATTAATATCGGAGGTAATGACAAGCCGCTCGATGTGCTGCTCCATCTCCTTCCGCGTGTATTGCGAACCGGCCACGTTGTCGTAGAAATAGACATACTTCATCTTGATTTCCGGTTTGAAGCGCACGAATTGCTCGAAAGGTCTGAAGTCGTTCGCCCAATTGCCCGGCATCCCGAGATAACCGTTAGGATCAAGCAAGTTTACATAGGACGTGATCGTGAGTCCCCCATCAACTTTCTTAAGAATTTCCTGGCTGTTGGGGGTGATCGTCCTGTCTTTGTTCGCCGTCGCATCATAGAAACATTTCAAGGCGGGACGGGAAGTAATGTATCCCAACGCCATGACGCAAACGACAAGCCCCACGTATTTCCCGACTTTCACGGCCGTAGAGCAACTCCGGCGGGCAAATTGCAGTTTCAACACCGAAAGTCCGATGAACATGCCGGAAACGAGGACGAAATAAAGGATATCCTCACTGCATATCAATCCCCGGACGGACTCGTCCGCCCGACCAACAAGGGAGAACCAGTGCATGATGTCACGCACGCCCTCGACGGATTGCCACAAGTTACCGATAAAGTTCAAGAAGCTGATCAGCGTCAAGGTTCCCAGCGCTGCCACGATCTGGTAAGAAGTCAGGGTTGACATGAATAACCCGATCGCCGCGTAAGTACACATCAAAAGGTATAATCCCAACAACCCGGATAACAAGAAAGGCAAATCCAAGTCCTTGATCGAAAAGTAGGCCACGATGATCAAAACCAACACCGTTCCCATCATGATTAGACCGTAGATCATCATGGAAAGGAATTTTCCCAGTATGATTTGCAGGCTACTGATCGGTGAGGAAAACAACAATTTGATAGAACCGCTGCTATACTCGCGACTCATTAATCCCATGGTCAACAAGGGAATGTAGAGATACAACGTGGATTGTATCGTGGTATAGGGAGCAAATCCCCCCGTCACGAACAAGGTAAAAGTCTGATATCCCCGCACGTAATTCATCACCTTGGAGTCGACGGCCCAGCCTAATATGTTAACAAAACTACCGAATACCTGAAAAACGAATATGATCAGGATTAACCACGCGATCGGGGAATAAAAGAGGGTTCCCAGTTCCGATTTCGCTATTTTATATATTGCTCTCATAACGTTCATTAAAATTTATCAACCATTCTTTTTCCTGATAATTGGGCGAAAATCTCTTCCAACGAGATTCTTTCCAGGGTGATCTCGCTTAATCCCCACCCCTGGCGCACGCAAATCCCGGCCACGATCTCGGTAATATCGTCCCGGCGATCGAATTGCACGCGGAGAGCGTGATTATCGAGATGCTTGAGACGGATCACCCCGGGAATAGCCAACAACTCGTCGTCGGACGGGGGATTATCCAATTTCACGATGAAGGTATCCGGCTTCACGTAATTATCAAACTCCTCGATCGTGCCGGAGAAAACGAGGTGACCGTTCTCGATCATCTTGATATTGTCGCACATGGCCTGCACTTCCGAGAGAATATGCGTGGAAAGCAGCACGGCATGATCGACGGCGATCTCCTTGATCAACTTGCGGATTTCCAGAATCTGGTTCGGGTCCAACCCGTTGGTCGGTTCATCAAGCACCACGAACTTGGGGCTATGCACGATAGCCTGCGCTATCCCCAACCGTTGCTGGTATCCCCCGGAGAGGTTACGGATCAATCGCTTGCTGAAATGAGCGATACCACAACGCTCTTTCGCCATCTCGACCGCCGCCTTGATTTTCTTCGGTTCCATCAATCGTAATTCGGCGCTAAAGGTCAGGTACTCGTCCACCGTGTGATCCGAGTACAAGGGAGGCATCTGCGGCAAAAAACCGATATTCTTTTTAGCCTCCACGGGATTTTTCCGGGAGTCGATGTTATTAATATAAACCGTGCCTCGTGTCTGGTTTAACACCCCGCAGATGATATTCATCGTGGTCGATTTACCGGCCCCGTTAGATCCCAGCAACCCCAGGATTCCCTTCTGGTTCACCTCGAAGTTTATATCTTGAATTGCCCAATTCACCGTGTAACGATGTGACAAATGTTCCACTCTTACAATAGATTCTTCCATATTTTCAATGATTAATAATTATTATTTACCCCTTCTCTTGAACCATACCAGGAAATACAACAACAGGATCACGGCCGGGAACAGAACGACAAAAATCAAATTTAACGTCCCTTTCGACTGGTAAGTAAGATAAATCTGATTATCCGGTTGCGCCGGGCGGGGGAAGTAAGTCGGGTACTTATAGTCGGCCATCCAACTGCACATGATCGTGGTCAACGCCCCGTTGGCAACCCCGAAAGTCCTCCTTTGCCCGAACTCACCGGAAGTCATCCAATCGGCATCACCGAAGATCATGACACGTTGTTCCTTACCATTCACCTGACGGGTCAGGGCCAGAGCCACTGGCAGTTGCCGGTTGATCTCTCCCGCCTTCTCGTTAAAGACCGGGGTTTCCCCGTCAAAGTCCGTTGTCTCCAACTCTAACCAGCCATCCACGGGCGAAACGACAAGGGGACACACATTATATCCCTTGTCCGTCGTGTAGTTCAAGGCCACGGCCCCGCTCATGCTCAAGGGAAGACGACGGTTTGCCCAATTCTCGAAAGTCGGGCTGATCGCACCGCCTTCCGGCGTGAAATTGGCATAAATATTCGTGGGAACGAAATCCTTGTGAGCCTGTACCAGCGTGCCGGGCAGGGCTTTTACCCCGAAATCGGCCAGTAACTCGTCCATCACGACCGAGCGGTTGACGTCGGTCGCAATGATCAGGTTTCTACCACTGGCCACGTACTCCCGAATCTTTTCCAACTCCACGGCAGAGAATGGCGTTTTGGGATCTATAATTAAAAGAATCTGCACATCTCCGGGAATTTCCAAGTCCTCGGTTAACGGCACGCTTACCGGGTCAAACCCCTGGTTGATAAGCGCCCCCCGGCTGGAACCATTCGTGAAAAGCCCACCCAGTTCCCGGTCACCATCCTTATTCATCTCGCGTTCACCATGACCGTAGAGGGAACCGATCTTCACCGCTCCCTCCTTCATACGCATCAAGGCCACAGAGATTTCCTGCTCGCCAGGATAAGGATTCAAATCGTTGAACATCCTGAGGTAAGTCCAGTTCCCCTCGCTATCCTCCAGCACCCGGACCACTTGATTGTTCTCTTCACTCAAATCCCGGATACGACGCATCTCTTCCGGGGAAAGAATGTCATCGAAATCCATCCCTTTTACTTTGGCCTGCTTCCTCGCTTCCTCTTCCAAAGCCTCATGCTCGCAACAGGCGTGACCGTTCAGCACGTGGTCATAGTAATAAATATACTTAAACTTCATGTCCGGTTTAAAACGATAATACCGGCTGAACGCAGACATATCACCAATCCGGTTGGCCGGAAACGTCTTTTCGGCCATGTGCTCGTCCAGGATATTGACGTAAGTGGTTAACGTCAATTCCTCCCCCTTGAAGCGATCCAGGATTTCCCGGCTCTTGGGAGTCAATGTCAGTTGCTCGTAACGAGAAAGATCGGTGATACAAACGGTTGTCCGGCGAGACGTAGCGTATCCCACGGCCACGACCACGACGATCAAGGCAAGGTATTTTCCCGCATTCACGTACCAAGGCTTGCTCTGCCGGGCAAATTGCAGCTTCATGATAGACAGTCCGATGAACAATCCCGGCATTAACAAGTAGTACAAGACATCACCGCTATTGATAAGCCCCGCGATCGGGCCATGCGGTCCCGTGCAAATCCAATAGGAGATATCCCTCCAGAAGTCCACGCCTTGGAACACCCCGTCAATCACCTGAAGAATCGTCAAGGCTGCGAAAGTCCCGATTGCCGCCACGACTTGATAAGAAGTCAGACAAGAAATAAATAATCCCACGGCGGAATAAAGACACATGATCAGGTATATCCCGATCAACCCGGTAATCGCTATCGCGTAATCAAAGTCCTTCAACACGAACATGTAGAAGACGACGTAGACCGAGACGATCGCTATCATGATCAACCCGTAGAGCATCATGGAAAAGAATTTTCCCAGAACGATCTGCGTGCTAGTAATCGGGGATGAGTACAACAACTTGATCGAACCGCTGCTGAATTCCCGGCTCATCAATCCCATGGTCAGCAAGGGGAAATAAAGATACAAATAGGAAAGCACCCCCGGAAATAAAGGGTTTCCGAACCCCGTGAGTAAGAAATAGGCTGTTAGCCCCTCGCTCGTACGGTTGTTCAACAAAAGGTCTTTTAAATGCCATGTAATCCGATCGGAAAATGCCATGCTGACCTGAAAGGTGAATATCACCAATACCAACCAGGCGATCGGCGAACAAAACAAGGAATTCAGTTCCGATTTTGCTATTCTATATATTGTTTTCATATATTGTCACATTAAAATTTATCAACTACTCTTTTCCCGGATAATTGGGCAAAGATTTCATCCATAGATACTTTTTCCATCTGAATCTCGCTTAGCCTCCATCCCCGGTTCACACTGATCTCCGCTATCCGGTTCGTTACCGGAATTCCCTGTTCGAATTGCACGCGGAAGGTATGTTCATCCAGCTTCTTTACCTTGGTGACTCCCGGTATATTTCTCAACTCCTCTTCCGCGGGGGCATTCTCCAGCTTGACGATGCAATTATTGGATTTGACACTATCGTGAAACTCGTCGATCGTGCCGGAAAAGATTAACTTCCCTTGCTCGATCATCTTGATCGACTGGCATATCGCCTCAACTTCCGAAAGGATGTGGGTAGAAAGTAAAACGGAATGGTCTTGGGCTATCTCCCGGATCAGGTCACGTATTTCAAGAATCTGATTCGGATCCAACCCGTTGGTCGGTTCATCCAACACGACGAATTTCGGGTTGTGAACAATCGCCTGAGCGATTCCCAAGCGTTGCTGGTATCCCCCCGAAAGATTCTTCACCAAACGCTTGCTGAAATGAGATATCCCGCAACGAGCCTTGGCCACCTCGACAGCTTCCTTGATCTTACTGTCCTCCATCAGTCGCAACCCGGCACAATAGGTCAGGTATTCGTCCACGTTATGATCCGTGTACAAAGGTGGTTTTTGCGGTAGAAAACCGATGTGTTTCTTGGCTTCCACGGGGTTTTTACGGGTATCTATACCATTGATATAGACCGTACCCTCCGTCTGGTTTAACACGCCACAGATAATATTCATCGTGGTAGACTTCCCCGCACCGTTCGACCCGAGAAGTCCTAGAATTCCCTTTTGATTGATCTCGAAGTTTATATCCCGTATCGCCCATTGTACGCTGTAGCGATGAGACAAATGTTCCACTCTTACAATTGGTTCTTCCATAAATTTCTTTTTACAATGACTCATTTTTTTACACAAACACTCCCTGTACAGATCGTTTTTACGACCTGTTAATTATTTGATTATTAACATTATTTATTACGAAATCGTTCGTATTAAACTACCACCCCTGCCCTCTCCTTACACAAGAGGGGCAACCGCTTGGTTATCATCCCTTCTCCTCCTTCCATGGGAGTGGGAAACAATTGGTAATCACCCCTCCCCCCCGTATAAGGGGGAGGCGGAGGGGGTAGTAGCTTTCCATAAAATAACTTTCAGGATTACCTCACGATAAAAACCGGCAATTATTGTCTCGACTCACTATTAAATTTAGAGGAGTTTCCATACTTGTATTGAACATCCACTATTCGCCCCAGACCTTCTGTACGGAACAATACCTTCTCTTTCTGGCCGCTAATGGCCTCGTAAGAAGCATCCAAGATATAAAATTCCCCGTTCTCCAAGCCAACAGCGATTTCCTCCCGATTATCCCCATTAGCATAACGTTCGATATCAACAATCTTACTTTGAAACGTGTAGAGTGGTTCTACCCGATTTACCCGGTTCCAATAATAGAGAACGTTATCCGCCGTGAAATAAAAATAGGAGGAGCCGTCCATACAATATTTAGACTCACTATTTACATAGTCATTCCCAACAAACAACTCTTCCTCTCCGTCAAAGGCATACATCAAAGATGAACCGTTCCCGTGATAAACTTTATACGTTTGGAAATAATGATCTGCTCCTTTTTTAATAACTTGCACGAAATCCCGGCCCTCTGCTCCTTCCACGCTATACGAGCCGATAAACAGAACTTGGGTTCCTTCCCCCATATTATCCAACGGGGTAAAGTTTTCCGAATTTACACCATCCGGATCCATTTTCATATTAATAACCATACCCGTGTAGAGTTGAGGTTCATCACATATAGCTATCATCCTGCTGTTCAATTCATCATACATATAGATATACCCTAAATATGCGCAGTAATACATCTTGGCAATTCGGGCATTATTAAATGCCGGTAAGGTATTGTATTGACATACTTGAAAATTTCCATTCGGGTTTATACGGGTATAAACATTCCCGTCAGTCCCCAAGATTGCTTCCAATCGATTGGCATATTCCGCTTGTTTAGGAACAAAACCGGTAGGATACGCCCCCCCGATAAACTCTTCCCGCGTGGTAATAGCTTTCGAGAAATCCAAACCGTCAATCTCCACCGCACCACTTTCTTGAATAACCAAGATTTGGTCACTTTCACGTGAAAAATGTCGTCCCATACGAATAGGACCTGTTCCCAACTCTTCTCCACGAAGAGTGGTATAAATGTTCTCAAAAAGATTATAGGTTCTATTATCCCCGTCCTCATCAACACGGATATAACTTAATATCGATTGGCCATTCTGCTCGGATAAGATCGTCCATCCCGTAGAATAGCGGGAACGACTTGCAACATATATACCGTAAGTCGTTAACGCTCCCGTTGGCACATGTTCCACAACAAGGCGAATTCTATAATTCGCTATTTCCGTAAAAGTATATCGCAACTCTTTTTCCCGAGAAATTGTATCACTCCATGTATCTTGTATATCACATACCCAAGTGTATGCAAATTCTGTAGAATCCACACCCTTGTAATCTATCTCTGGCTCGATAACATATACCTCTCCTATCGAAGGTTGAGTATAAGATATACGAATATCCACGGTCGTCAACTCCGACAAATCATAATTTCCCTCGTCATCGAAACAGGCGTATAGCAACGTCATTGCTATAAAACACCCTGATAATAATTTTATTATTTTCATATTCACGCTTGTCAAACTATATTTATAACTCTTCCAACCCTAATACAGGAACTGTCATCGGATGTCCGTCTTCATCTATCGTTTCCGGTTCACCCTCGTGATCAAGCAAGTATCGCTTGAATAACAGCGCAGCTGCCCGTATTTCACTGACACTCGCCCCGGTAAGGTCTGCTTCCGTAACTTCCAAGAACAAAAGGAACTTCTTTTGCGAATAACTTCCCAAATAATACGTTTCCACGTCAGAATTCCACCAATCCGGTCTGGCCACGGTATTTGAAAATTGGATAACAGCCACTGAATTTTCCACTTTACCTACTAGTAAATCAGAAGTCGCAACCAAACGGAGTACTAATCTCACTGACCTACGGCCCAAGTCCTCGGTTTTATTCAAACGAACGTAACACGTGTCATGGAATACTCCTTGACGGAATACCATGGTCTCCGGTAACAATGAATAGTGACGGCTTTCTGCCGTGGTAAATTCCTCGTCCACGACAACACTATAAGTCAAATCCCTCTCTGCCTTGTCTCCAGCTATTTTTACCGCTATTGGCAAATCATAATCGTCCGCATTGGGGTGATAGATGAACGTGAAAATAGTGGAATCTGTCGTTGCATTTTCGAATTCGATATAATGTATTCCCGTATTGTAAGTGGGAATCTCCCTTCTATCACATCCTATCCACATAAAAATAGATAGCAATATTACAAATATTCTGTTTCTCATGATTTTTTCCTTTTTATTGTGTAATACTTTCACTATCCGGAAGCGGAATTACATATTTTCCGGTCATATCGATTGGGTATTCCCCGTTATACATACTTCGGTTCAAACGTTTATATAGATAAAACGTCTGTCCCTCGGCAATAAACTCTCGCGTGGCATCATTGTACAATACCTCCAAAAACGCATCCCGAGTCAGCGAGGTGCCCACTTCATCTGCACCCCTTGCTCTTTTCAAGGTGTTCAATATAGATATAGCCTCGGTTAAATTATGGTCGGCCAGATACTCACTCATGATATAGAACACCTCACTCATCCGCATGACAGGTAAAAGGGGATACTGGTACTGCACGTTCCACAATGCACTGACATCCTTCACGGGAACCCATTTCAACGAAAAACCGGTACTTGTCGTGTTTGACCCGATCAAGTAGCGATACCTGAAATCTTGTTCATCTCCCGCGAATAAGTTCGTACTATTTTTTATCGGGCAATAATTACCTAGCCAGTAAAAATGAGCCCGGATATAATTATCATAAACTTCGTATATATTCGTATTGTAGAAGGCCAATAAAATATCCTCAAACAATTTACATCTACGAAACTCAACATTCGTGTTACTTATATTATTTTCAGGGGTAAAACCATACCATGTTTTCTCGTTATAGAAACGATAAACCTCCTTAGCATATTCATAAGCCGTAGCCTTATCCCCTTTATATTGATAAACTCGCGCCAACAAGGCCGTTGCCGCCACGTAGTTCATACGGGTTCCTCGGTAAGCGAAAAAATCTCCCCCCTTAGCAGTACTTGTTACATTCCCATCAAAACGCATACTTGCACTCTTCATCATATCAAGATTGTATAACGTATCGTTGTATGCCAATAGTTTTTGAGCCTGTTTCAAATCATGAATAATGCTATCCAATACCACGGACGTCGGCAAGTGTGTCGGGTGAGATGTCAGGTATTTCGATACATAGGGCACGTAAGCCGCATCATCTCCCGTGACCGGGGCCGGGGCAAATAATCTCAACATATCGAAATGCACGAGCGCCCGTATACCTTTTGCTTCCCCGATAAGGATATTTCTCTCGTTTTCCCCCTCGTAGAAGAAATCGTTCCCTTGTTGTTCCGCATTCTGGATAAGCACGTTGCAATTAGCGACCGTGTTAAAAGCCGCTTCCCAAATTGCTTGAGTAACCCTCTTTACATCCGCATTCTCATAGTCATAGTTCATAACGCTACCAGAAACATCATACATGGCAATCCAAGAAGTTGGATTATAATTCTGACCAAGAAAACTGATAAACCCCCACGAAAGATTATTCCCGTAAAGCGCCTCTCCTGAAAGATTCCGATAAATGCCGTTCAGCGCCGTTCTATAACCATCGTAAGTTGCAAACAGATCTTCTTTAGATATCTCATTTTCCGGTGTTACCTCGAACCAATCGGAACAAGAGGAAAGGGAAAACAGGAACAGAACAGATAACAATATATTCTTATATGTTTTCATAAGTAAATGATTTTAGAAACTAACACTTAAACCCAAATTAAAGGTCCGAGCAAACGGATAAGATAAACCTCGTTCCTGTTTGATAGAGGAGAATGTCGCCAAATCGTTCGTGCTAGCCTGCAAACGGAGCACATCCAAACCAATTCGCCTTACCCACTCAGGATTGAAATCATAAGACAACGAGATCGAATTTATACTGAATTCGTTATTATCCTGCACGAAACGAGACGTGGATTGAGTTGTTTGGTTTCTATTAGCAATATTCTTCAATGGAGTAATATCCCCCGGTTTCTGCCAACGCTGGCTTAACACCCGCTTATCCGCATTGGATTTACTCAAATCGACACATTCCACGTGACTTAACAAAGTCGAATTATATTCTTGCGCTCCAAAAGTATACATACAGCTCGTGTACAACGTCAAACGTTTCCACCGGATATTAATACCGAAGGCCCCTTGCCCTTTAGGTTCTGTATTTCCTATAATTTGTTGTTGAGAAGATGACCACACGCTAGTAACATTACCGGAACGATCTACAAACAACTCTTCTCCATCGGCAGGATTAATCCCCAGTGATTTCATCCCATAAATAGCTGTTAGCGAACCACCTTCCTCGTATTTCAAGAATGGAAGAGATTTATCCGCGGCATTAGCATAGCTAGTATATCTCAAAGTTAAATAATCATCCACCCGTTCATTATACGCTTTCAACGCCTCGGATATTTTCATCAATTTCCCCTCATTGTGAGCAAAGTTTACAAACGCATTTACCCCGAAATCTTTACGATTGATAATTGAAGCATTAAAACTTATTTCGTATCCTCGATTTCGTGTTTCTCCCATATTATCTTTGTAAGAAGTAAAACCAGCAGAAGACGGAATTGTCACATCCGTGATCATATCCACCGTCTGACGGTTATACCACGAGAAAGTTATATTGTATTTGCTCTGGAAAAAACTAAGATCAAAACCGATATTCGTTGAGTTAGTTTTCTCCCATACTAAATTTTCATTTCCGACTCCTTGCAAAGTGGCACCGATACCAGTAGAATACCAATCATCAAATAGAATGCTGTACATATCCCGGGCTGCATAAGGCGGATAGTTCACCTTACCGGTAGCCCCGTAAGTTCCACGAACCTTGAATTGATTAATCCATGGAAGTGACCGCATAAATTCGAAATTGTGTACGTTAATCCCAGCACCAAAAGACCAGAAAGATCCCCATTGCGATTCTGAACCGAATTCGGAAGAACCGTCAAAACGGATAGACGCGTCAGCTAAAAAGATATTATCCCAAGAATAATTTCCACTAAAGAAAATACCCATCAACCGGGTCTTGTTATCTTCCCCTGAAGGCTTTTCCACGATCTCTTTCGCGTGACCTATCGTGTGTAAAGCAGCAGAAGGAAATCCTCTGTAATGAGAAGACAAATTCCCGCTCTGTGACTCTTGAGCATTGATACCGAAAGAAAGATTCAAATAATTCTTCCCGATAGAATTGTTATAAGCCAAAAAAGCATTCAGATTCCAATTGAAGTTGTCCGTGGTGTTGACATACAAATCACCCCTAGAAAAAGGATCACTGTCTGTTGAACCATAAGTTGTTGACAAGGGATCTGTAAATTTTTTACTTTCTGATTCAGTCCTCGTGATCGCAAATTGACTTTGCAATTGAAGATGATCATTAATATACCAATAAAGGCTCAAATTATTCGTTAAATTGTAAGATTCACTCCGGCTAAAATTCCCCAAACTTGCTTCATAAAGAGGATTTGGTACACCGATATTCAATTGCTTCTTGAGTTTACCATCTTCATCATATATCGCATAATAAGGTTGTTGACTTGTATAGTCACTGAACGAACCATAAGGAGAATCAGATGATCTGGATATGTCATATGACACATTATCACGGATTTGTAATTTCCCTACCCGATAATCCACGTACACTCCGACACTCATACGATCACGATAAGACTTTTTCATGACACCTCCCTCGTGCGCATAACTCAAATCACTCCCGAATCGAAACCCTTCCGTACCTCCGGATACGTACAAACTATGAGAATGATTAAACTGGTTCTGGAGGGGTTGAGCCATCCAATCTGTATTTACCCCACTGGTTATGTAGTTCTTTTTTATTGCATATTGTTCAACATCATTAGGCAAACTAAGATCATATAACCCGGATAACACTTCCGCCCGCAATTTCTCCTCCGCATTCATCAGGTTGTAATCAGAAAGATCCGGAGCCGTCAGTGAAGCGTTAAACGTGTAAGACACCTGCAATTTACCCAATTCCGGGGTTACCGTTTCGATAACGATCACACCATTTGAAGCACGGGAACCGTACATGGCCGTAGCTGCGGCATCTTTCAGGATCGTGATACTGGCAATCCGGTTCGGGTCCATATCGTAGATTTTCTGTACTTCCACCTCGTAACCATCCAAAATAAAGATTGGTAAATTCGGATTCGTTGTCAACGAGAATTGAGATATATTCCCGCCTTGTTGTGCTTCCAACCGATCCAATTGAGTTACACCATCCATCCCGGTACGTCCCCGGATATAGAACTCGGGCAGCGTGTTCGGGTTAGAACCCATCTCGTTATTCTTCACCATCCGCAAAGAAGGATCGAATACTTGCAGCACGTCGATAACGTTTCTCGGGGATATTTTCAGGATGTCCTCCTTGGTAACCGTCGTGGCCGCCCCCGTGAAACTTTCTTTCCGAATATTGGCATAACCGGTCACGATAACTTCATCCATCCCCATGGCTTCGGGTTGCATCACGAGTCTCATCGGCTTAGGATTCGGTAAACCCAAAACTTTGTGAACTTGTTTTTTCATCCCCAGGAAAGAGACCTCTATATAGATTTCATCATCCAAAGGAACGACTAATCTGAATTTACCACTTACATCGGTAGCAACTCCAGTCGTTGTTCCCTGCAACACGACCGTTGCCCCGACAATGGGCATCGAATCTCTTTCCAAAACAATCCCCTCGATAACTACCTCTTGTACGGACTTTTTAGTTTCCTGACGTTTAACCACGATAATTTGTTCTCCCGAAATCCTGTACGTGTATTCTTTACCCTGGAATACACGTTCCAACACGCTCTCGACCGTCTCGTTATTGGCCACAACCGTGATATTGCCTACATCTTTTACTTGCACGTCATTGTAAAAGAACTTGTACGATGTTTGTTTCTTCATCTCCTGGAACAACACGGAGAGAGAAACATCTTTCAGGTTTAAAGAGACTCGTTGAGGCTCTACCGGGTCCCCTTTCACCGAAAAGCATAAGAAACTTGTCCCCATAATGGTCAATAAAACTACTCTCGTGAGAAATTTTAATGACAAAGACAATGAATACTTGTTTTTTTTCATAATTTTGTCATGTTAAGTTTATAATAAGCAAAGCTTAACGCAAGGAGCATTTAAAAGTGTTGGTCGCACGAAGGGATGCTCCTTTTGTTATCTTTTAAGAATAATTCTGTCCTTATCAATAGTATAAGTTATATTCAAATTCACACACACGGCCGCTATAGCTGCTTGAATATCTTCCCGGTCAAACTCCCCGCTAAACGATTGATTAAAAACAAGTCCTGTTTCATTCACGATAGAAACACCGTACCAACGCTCCAACTTCCAAACCACATCATCAAACTGTTCGTTATCTATCACGAGAATTCCATCTTTCCATCTCACTTTATTAAGCGCATCCACCTTCACAACATTAATACACCCGTTCTTCGTGTTGAAAATGAACTGTTGATCCGGTTCTATAATAACAGAACGACTTCCCACGCTCACCCGTACTTTCCCTTCTACCAACGTGGCACTTATTTCACCCCTGTCCCCATACGTGTTTACTTCAAAATGCGTTCCCAATACTTCCGTCTTTATTTCCCGGGACACGACAACGAAAGGACGTGTCGCATCCTTAGCTACTTCAAAATAGACATTTCCACGAGCCTCAACTTCCCGGCAATCTTTACCGAAATACGTCGGATAACGCAAAGAACTCTCGGAGTTAATCCATGCTTTCGTCCCGTCGGACAACCGGACAGAGAAACGTTCTCCCACGGGAACTATAATCTGGTTATACGCCAGTTCCATTTCCCCTGTCATTTCTAAAGAGTCTTTTATCTCGTACACGATCTCCCGTTGATTCGTCCTATTAATTCTCACGCTCCCTCCCGTTCCCCCGGTTAATTGCAATGAATCATCAAGCACGTTAACCTCTTTATTATCTGCCAGCCTCAATATAATCCCTCCCGTTTGGCAAATCTCGTTCTTCAATTTTACCGGAGTATTTTCCCGAGTTCGACTGAACCATAAAACAGAAGTTAAGGCCACCGCAACCACGGCCGCCACGGAAGCGATTCGCCGGATCAACCTCAGCCGTCGCTTGGGTTTTAAAGTATTCTCCATGAAACGATAGTAATCCTTCACCCCCGCGATAAGCATATCCTGATTGGCATGTCCACCGGCTGAAAGATTCCATAACTTCTTCAACTTCTCGAAATATACCTGGTTCTCCCCCTCTTCTATCCATTTCGAGAAATATAGAATTTCTTCTTGACTCGCCCGATTCGCCAATATCCGAACCAGTAATTCTTCTATATTGAAAGTTTCATCACTCATCTTTTGTGCTTTTATACACTAAAGACAGTTAAAAAAAACTTTACCCCCAATGAGATACTGAAAAAAATAAAATAATTTGCAACACCCAATCTAACTCATCCCGTAACTTTCTCAAAGCGATGGACATATGGCGTTCAACTGTTTTTTCCGAAATATTTAATTTCTCCGCAATCTCCCGATTTTTCAAGCCATCTATTTTACTCATCATGAAAACCTCCCGGCATTTCTCCGGTAAAGTGGCAATCGCATCTTGAATAGCCTGTTCGATATCGGATTTCCACAAAGCAATCTCAGCCTCCGGAGACTGTATGACGGTTGAAAAATAGACATCGGATAATTGTTCCCGCTCGTACTTCTGAATATTCTTCTGGTGGGCCAACGTATTCAAACATCCATGATACACCGACTTGAAAAGATAAGCCTTGACGGAAAGAGAAATATTCAAAGCCTCCCGGTTTTCCCATATCTTGTAATACACCTGCTGAACCACATCCCGGGCAGCCTCCATGTCATTCAACAAACGATCGGCATAATTCAATAAAGAGTCAAAATACGTGGTATATATATCTACAAATGCAGAAATCTCACCACGTCTCAACAACGTCAACAACTCTTTATCTTCTGAATAATCCACGACCATGTATATTTTCTTTATGCAAATATAAAAGATAAAATATTACTTCTGATACACCTAAAGAATAAAAATTAAAACAAATTCCGAGTTACTTACAATTCTTACATGCAAGCAACCCGGAATTCACACGCACCAATTTACTAAAAGTAATACTATTCCCGTGATAATTGATCTAACAGTATTTTCAACTCTTTCATGGAAGATTCTATCGGCTTATAAGCAAATGCCATTCGTATCTTGAAATCTCTATCAATCAAAATAAACCGAGGAATTCCATTGATCTGGTAACTATTTGCAAAATCCCTTTTCCCGGTATGCAACTCCAGAACATTTTCCGAATGATCGTGTTGTTTCAAATAGTTCAACCAAGGGGTAATTTTCTTATCCAAAGAAATAGCAATAAATTTTATATTTTTCCCGGTATATTCATCTGCCAATTCATGGAAATTCGGAGACAACGCTTTGCAAGGATTACACCAGGTTGCCCACACATCAATATACATGGGTATACCTTTATAATCTGATAATTTATGCACGTTTCCATCCATATCTTTAAACTCGCAATCCGTCACTTCCGCCCCTGTTAAAAGATTACGTTTCTCCTTAATCTGCCCGTTTATGACACGCAACACAACAGAATCTTTCACTTTCCCTTGAATTTCCAAAAGTTCAGGACTGTATAAACGAGTCACATCATTCAACACTTGCATCAAAGTATATTCTTCTTCAAAAAGAGAATACCCCGTTCGTTTGGCAAACTCCGGATCTATCTCGTAAACAATCCCCATAAGTGCCTGACTTGTCTGCCGGTATTGCAACACATCCTGTTCTTTATGGCGTTTGCATATCCGGTAAGCATCTTTTAAGAATTTCTTTGAAAAAGCAAGTTTAAAATTTCGATTCCATGACTCGAAATCCGCGGGAGTAGATTCTCGTTGCATATTCTGTGCTGAAATCCGGTAATAATTCTGTAGCGTACCAATCACCATAAAATCAATTCGACGTTGACAGTCACTCACGAATTTTTCCGAACAAGATATACCTTTCACGACTCGTTTTAATGAATCGGCATTAACAAATACCCGTTTTCTGTAATCCTTATAAACTATCGGGAAGGTTATTTTTCCCGGGTATAGCATCTGGAATTCTAAAAACCAAGATTGATTTAGCCATGCATTTTCTTTCGCCAGATCACCAGAAAATCTCGTCTTCGTCCGGTCTCTATCATTATAATCAATAACGATCACGCTACCCGGTTTAACAAACACATTCAAAGCACCCCAATCGTACAGCTTGTAATATTCCCCCTCCGGATCAGTTATTTCCAACGAAAAGATAAGCGAATCGCCCGGAATCACCCGATTGAACTCGATCATGTCGTACTTTGTCTCCTTGATCAATTCTACCGGGTAACGTTGAAATACCGGGTGTGGTTTAATAATCACCTTCGCATTCTGCGAAAAGGAAGGTAACACACACAATATCCCGACAAATCCCCCAAGAATCTTCTTTAAACCAATTCTTATCATAACTTACTTCAATTCCACTCCTATTGATTCCATAATACCACGCATAATTTCGAACTTCTCCAATACTTTGGGATACTCGGCATACGCCGCTTCAAAATCACGTTTACTATACGAAACCACGGCCATGATAAAATCTTCAACATCTTCATCTTCCGTCACAATCTGATAACGCCAATTAGTAATATCAGGATCCGTCACGTAAGGATAATTAGAACGAGAATAATCCAAGAAACCGTATACTTCCCAACGTGCTGGTTCCAAACATATATATCCTGGATATAGAGGCTTCCGTACCATCATTCCATAATAACTTCGTTGAGTAGCAGGATCATAACTTACTCGTTTGAAAGTTTCAAGCTCGGCTACCGGATTTTTGGCCAGATAATTAATTGACAGGAAAGTAACAAGCTCATTTACCCTTTCCACCTTCTCCTCGTGCGACATTCCAGCAATAAGAGGAATATCGGCAATAGCCAAAGTTTCCATCGCCTGATGCATTTTTTTCAATGTCTTATTTCCATATTGCTCTTCATATATAGAATCCAGCAAAAGAATGGACTGTATATGAAAAACTTCCGGCACCGCGGGGAAAAAGATCTTATCCACGAACTCTATTCCCGCCAATTTATCCGCATCCTCCCGAATTAACGAAATATGCTTGGATTGAATATTATTTATATTTGACGGGTTATTCAGGTTATAGTTCAAATCCAACACCTTATAATACACGATCGGGTTGCCGTAATGATCCGATCCTCGATCCTCGCTCCCAATTGTGTCATTGCAAAAGACCGGGATTCCCCAAGTAACATACACCTCGTAAGCGGCATGCTGTACCCTATCATCGGGATTATCCTGAAGCTTGAACCACTCCTTTTCAAGAAACGAAGGTTCCAAATCATTTTCTTTATCACATCCGGTGATAAAAAACAATATTCCCAAAAGCAATATATAATATTTCATATTCTCTAAAATTAAAAACGTTTAAACATCTCTCTCTGCGGGCGAGTCGCGTTATCTACCATGTTTCCCTTGTTAAATTCAATCACCGACCGCGGGATCGGGATCACGTAAGCAGGCTCCGAATTATACTCTTTCAACTCGTAACTCCCCAAATATTCTCGTGTCCACGTCGTTGAACTATAAAAATACTGATCATGAATAATTTTTTTAGTATATGGATACTTGGTATTTACGGCATAACGTCGTAAATCAAACCAACGATGCCCCTCGAAACAAAGTTCCCGACGGCGTTCATCACGAATCAATTCTATTAATTTCTCGCCCGTCCTCCTATCCAAAGCAACATAAGTATCCTGTTTCATCCGTTTACTTCTCAACTCTTCGATCACATTCATCACCTCATCCTCACGCGAAAGCATAGCTAAAGCTTCTGCCTTATTCAATAAAATCTCGGGTAAACGCACCAAACACTCGGACGACACGACACCATCTTCACGCTCGTCCGCCAATTTTTCCACCCAGTAAGAGGGATTATTCGGATCTTTATACACCCCCAACCAAGAACCGAATCTCAAATCATTTCCGGGTTCCCGATTGAACATTTCCAGTAAATCCTCCGAAACACTAAAATTATACATACTCATCATTCCCCCCGTGGAAGAAGCAAAACAATTCCCACCTTGAGAAAAAATCGTCTCCGGAGAATCCTTGTAAGTAACGCTAACCTCTTTACTTATCGTTCCCCCTTGCCCCGGATTCACCAATGCCAATCGTTCATTATAATCCAATAAAGCATACCCGCCTTGAAGTACGGTATCAACTGACAAAAGTACTTTCTCGTACTCCTCCATGTACAGGTACACCCGACTCAAAAAAGCATGTGCCGCATGAAAACCGGCACGATACACCGTCTTATGTTCCTTCCCTTTCAACAACCGGGCTGCCGTGGTAAGATCATCCACGATACGATCATACGTCTCTTCCAATGTATTACGTTGGAAATAAACATCTTCTATATACTCCGTGGTCTTCAACGGAACACCTAAATCAGTCGAAGCCGTTGACTTCGAGTAAGGCTTAGCATAAATATTCGCCAAATAAAAATAATACACACCCCGCAAAAAATAACACTCCCCTTTAATGCGTTCGATCTCTTCCGGCTGATCATTAATCGTTTCTGTTTTAGAAAGAATGACATTCAACGAACTGATATGCTTATACAAACGTTTCCAATCTCCATCACTGACCTCCTCACCTTCCTGCATGTAAGGATACTCCGCCCAAAGATAAAAATTCGCAAGAGCCGTAAAAGCAGAACCATCAGCATTCCACCCTGTTTCTACCTGTGTAATATCATCATCCATCACATGTATCCAAGGGAAATAATATCCATCCGTACTCCCCAATCCGATCACCGAATTTTCCGTGATTTTCATATATCCATCCCCGATCAACAATTCGTCCAGATCACTCGCTGTTTTCGCGTAAGTCAAATCCTGTGAATACTCTTCCAAAAAAGAGTCACACGAGCTAAAAAAGAACAATAACAAAACTACATATATACAATTCTTCATAACATCTAACCATTAAAACGTAACACCTAAATTAACGGAATACGAGGGACGAATCGACAAATTCAACTTATTTGTTGTCCCCGACTGCGAGGGATCCTGCCCCTTTAATTTTGAACTGCAAATCGTGAATAAATTGCTTCCTGAAATCCCGATATAGGCCGACCTCAACAAAAGCTTCTTACAAAACTCTTCCGGTAACGTGTAATTAAATACGAAAGATTGCAACTTCAGATAATTGCCGCTCACTGTCCGGATATCCGAATTATCATACATCTGCCATATATTATCTGCAAAATTAATCGAATTATTATTCCCCGTCTTCCACCACGGACGCAAGGTAGCAGAATATGCCGCGTTCGACAACAATCCCGGTATGTTCGTGTGCTCTTCATCCCCCGGACGCTGCCAACGTTTCACGAACTCCCGACGCACGTTCCGTTCCGGAAGAGGAGCAACCGTTGTCCCGTTACTGTTAGATCCGTATAATTGCATCAACCGGATTTTCGAACCGAAAGAATAAGAGAAATTAAAACTTAATGACATACGTTTATAGGAAAAAGTGTTCGACACCCCTCCTTGTAAAACGGGAACTCGCGTACCGGACACTTTCATCACCCGGCGGAATACCTCCTCGCGATCCATCTTCAAATACTCTTGCTCGTGCTCTTGTTCCACGTTATAAAACATCGGTCTCCCGTCCTCCGGAGAAAGTCCCTTGAATCTGTAAGAAAAAAACGTATTCAACGGCTCGCCTTTGATTAACGCCGTACCATCCAAATAATTGGTATAAAAAATCTCGTCCTGTTCCTTCTCGAAACTATCATTATTAACCGCTTTTGTTAACAACGTGTTCAGCACTTGGCCCAACTGCGGGTCGATATCCCAGCGGAAACCACCCACTTCCGCTCCGGCCTTTAAAGGTGTAAAATTAAAACTAATCTCGAAGCCTTTGTTCTCAACAGTACCGGAATTTATCACGTAAGATTCCACGCCGTTAATATCAGCCACGGTCTTGCTCAAAAAAGCATCCTTGGTCTTTTTGTAAAAATAAGAGAACGTTCCACGAATACGGTTATTAAAAAGGGCAAAATCCACAGATCCGTTCAATGCCCCAGTCTTCTCCCAACGCAAGTTAGGATTGGGATAATGTTCTATATTCGATTCGTATTCCCCGAAATAATCATTCATATTCCCTTTCTTGATAATCAATTCGGGAGTCTGGTTACTCAGCATGTTTCCCTGGTAACCGAAAGAAGCTCTCACGGACAAACCATTCACCCAATTCACATTGCGTAAAATATTCGCTTTCATATCCCAACTGGCAGAAACCGACCACACCGGCAATATTTTCTCGTTACTGCGATCCCCGAACTTGTTTGAAGCATCCGCACGTGTATTAAAATTAAACGAATAAGCATTATTTAACGTGTATGTCAACGTCAGGTAAGCAGACATCTCGTTTTGAACATTATCTGAAATCACACCTCTCGCATCTTTCTCGTTCAACGACCAAGATGCGAAAGAAGGATACACGTTAGGATCCAAAGTTGCGATCATCTTACCTCGCTCCGGCAAATACCCGCGATGTACTTGCCGCTTCCCGTCATATTTAGAAGAAGCCAATTCGAAACCCACGGCAGCATTAATCAAGTGTTTCTGCTCGCTATCCAGAAATTTCGTGAAATCAAACTGCAAACGAGTCGTGTAATTATCGTTCCGGGTATAATCCTCCCGATATTCCCCTCCCACGGGTAACAAACTGGTAGCCTTCTGATCGGGAGTCAACACAACCCCGTAATTCGTTCCCCGCAGATTAGCCGCGTAATAAGAATTCTCATCAACAAACGTTTCCTGCATCGTATTATTGATACTGTAAGAAAATATAAACTGCGTTTTCAACCAATCATTAAAGCGATAATTCAAATTCATATTCAAAGTAATCCCGGAATTATTATACTCATCCCGGTAATTCTCCATCTCGTGTAAAGCATTAAAAGCCAAAGATCGTTGGTGACTCGCGGCCGTCGTTCCCTCCACATTGTAAAAATAATAACTTCCATCTTCATTAAACGCCGGAATGGCACGAGAAGTATTATATGCATAATCCAGTATATTCACCTCACTGTTCACGTATTCCCGCACTCCTTTATTGGCCAACATCCCGAAGGAAAACGAAAATTTATTGAAATTTCCATTAATATTCAAACTGGAGGAATAACGATCATTCTTTTCTCCTTTAATTACCCCTTTTTCGTTAGAGTATCCCAAAGAAGCATAATAACGAATATTCGTGCTCCCCCCCGACAGACTCAGCGTGTGGCTATTAGAAAATACATCTTCCGTGATCAGATCGAACCAATCGGTATTTACAGTTTCCAATCTTGAAACCTCATCCGTAAATTGCTGGTAGTTGTAAATCCCACTATTATACTTTTCAAGGGCTCCTTCATAACCAACCCAATTATTAATTGTCGGGTATGACAATCCTTTCTCTATTATTTCCCGTGAATACGCGACACGCTCTTTAGAATTCATCAAATAAATGCTTTTATCCGAATAGCGGGGTCTTGCCGTAAACTTGCCATTCAGACTATACGTCACGGAAGGAGGCCCGGTTTTTCCTTTCTTGGTTGTAATATTTATCACCCCGTTAGCCGCTTTAGCCCCGTATAACGCCGTGGCGGAAGCATCTTTCAAAATATCAATACGCTCGATATCTTCCGGGTTAATCCCGGAAATAGCATTTCCCACCAGATTCACAAAATCCAGATTATTTATTAAAGTCGGACTTACATTCACCGGATCGCGTAACACGATACCATCCAATACCCACACGGGTTCCTGATTACCAAGAATAGTTGAAGTCCCCCGAATCCTTAATTTCGGAGCCGCTCCCACCTGTCCGGAATTCTGCATAAAAATCATTCCCGGCACGTGAGACTCCAGCAACTGATCCACGGTCTGCACTCCCGGCACCTTAATCCGATCCATATCAATTGACTGAACAGCACTCGTATTTTTTCTACGATCAATCGTCTGGTATCCGGTCACGACCACCTCCGACAACTCGGAATGTTCTTCTTTCATGACCACGTTAATCGTGTCTTGTCCCGTGTACTTCATTTCCACAGTCTCCATGCCGATAAACGAATATAACAAAGAAACCTTGTCTATATCAGGCAAAAACAGCGTGTATTTACCGTTCATGTCCGTGGCCGAGCCTAAAGTCAACCCTTTTACGATTACGGTAACTCCCGGCAACGGCATTTTCTTTTCATCCGTTACCCATCCAACAACCTGCTTAGCGGTCTGTTGTCCTCTTATTTCAGAAACTTTCTGTTGCTTGATAATAACCACATTATCCTCCATCAGATAAACAAATGAAGTCCCTGCAAAACATTTATCAAGAATTTCTCCAACCGTCGCATTCTTCAGGTCTATCGAAATCGGTTTGACCGTTTTAATAGCATCACTGTCATACACGAACGAGTAACCACACACCCGGCGAATCTCGCCAAATACCTCCACTAAAGTAGCTTTTTTCATGGATATATCCATCCTTTTCTGCTGTTGCGAATACACCGAAGAAACATTCAGACTCACTAAAAACAACCATAACAATAGCGTCTTCATAATAATAGACTTTCGTGGCAATTTTCTCGGAAAGAAATTACCGTTCCTAAGATTTTTTTTCATACTTTTGTTGATAACGTTAAAAATAATAATTGATTCCATCTGCATGGAGTTGATTATAGATGACAAAAGCGGGATATATGCCAGTATATTCTGCTTTTTGTTTTCATTCTTCAACCATTACCGTACGCCCGTTCACTTTAAATTTCATGCGTCCCGTTTTCTCTATTTTCCCCAAGACATCAGCTATATTATCATACCGCTTGATCTCTAAAGAAAAATGAGCTTCTTTCAATGACGGGGATACAAAAAACACCTCCATATCATACCAACGACCAAGTTTTTCCATGATTTCTTCCAGAGAAGCCTCGTTGAAAAAACATATTCCCCGTGTCCAACTGATAAATTGTTCGGCATCCACTTCCGTAACAACTAACTCATCTCCAGTAGCGACTACCTGTTGGCCCGGTTCTACAACACGTTCACCTTGCCCGTTCGACACGTTAATCCGTCCCTCAACCAGCGTGGTAACAACACCTCGTGTATCAGAATAAGCCTCCATATTGAATAAAGTTCCCAAAACCTTTACCGCCACGTCTTTGGTTTTCACGATAAAAGGCTGTTTTTCATTTTTCGCCACCTGAAAACAAATTTCTCCTTCCATCTGAACTTCCCGAATATCACCGGAGAACCGTACTGGATAAATCAATTTCGACTCGGAATTAAGCCATACTCTGGTTCCATCTGCCAATTCCAACTCGTACTCCCCCCCACGAGGAATTACTAACGTGTTATATTCCACGGTAGAAAGGTTCATCGTATCTTTCCTGTTATATTTTATAATATCACCCGAAGCGAACACCTCGGTTCCCCCGGTCTCGACAAGTACATTTAGAGTAGAATCCGAGATATTTATTCTCTCCCCGTTTCCTAAAATTAATATAGCCTTACGTTCTTTCATTCCCTTACTTACCGTTTCGGCCAAAGGCGTTGCCGGTTCTACTTTTTCCGTTCGAAATACAACGATCGTCACCATAGCAACAAGAACTGCCGCCGCCACAGCATACCACGCCCGCAGAATCCTGCGTTTACGGGGTAATTTATTTTCAAATAACTCCCATTCACGCCCTCTATCTAAACGATGAGTATCTCGTAAATCTGTTTTTAATCGCTGAATAATTCGCTCGTATTCTTTTTCGTGCCCGGGAGAAGCCTGCCGCCACTTTTCCAGCAAAGTAATCTCTTCGTCCGAAAGAATTCCAGCAATCTTCCCCGCGATCAACTCGGCCATCCGATAACGCTCTTTTAAATCTGCATCCATATCCTATATTTTCCTAAATTCACCCCTATAACGACTAACTTTCCGGAGTGGGTGAATGAGAGGATAAAAAAAAATCATATTTTTGCGGTATAAATACAGACAAGTGGCTAGTGTACTGACAAACAGACAGGATTTTAAATCCTTTTTCGAAAAATATTTCGAACCGGTATTTCAATTCACACGAAAATACACGGGTGACGAAGCCATTGCCCACGATATTACTCAGGATGCATTTATCAAATTATACGAGAAACGGGAAAACTTTGATGTCATCGAGAAAGCAAAATCATTCGTGTACATCACGGCTCGTAACCTTTGCCTTGATCATCTGAAACATTTAAAGATTGAACACGAATACGCCCGTTCATTTCCGCTTGATGAAGCGGAAGAGCAACAATTCTTCTTTGAAGAAATTACCTATCAGGAGACATTACGCATTTTATACGAGGCCATTGATAAACTTCCCCCACAAACCCGGGAAATCATTCTTGTCGGTCTTGACGGAAAGGACAATAACGAAATTGCCGCAACGCTTAACGTTTCAGTCAACACGGTCAAAACTTTAAAAAAGAACGCTTATAAAGTACTTCGGGAATCACTGAATAGTTATAAGGCTTGGCTATTATTAACCATCCTAACTTCTGAAAGGGATATCTAAGTTTACTTTAACATATTTCCAACATTATACAGAGTACCCTACCCCATAATTTTCCTAATGCATAACAATAAAAATGATACAGAAATGAGAATTTCTGTATCATTTTATCATTCTACAAACAATCTATAAACTAAATATTATAACATCACATTATTTATTAGTATAAGAAATTAGAAGTATTATTCTCCACGTAATTTATACACGCCACACGCCCGTTTCCTTCAAAAGTAGGTTTAGTCAACGGTTTCAGGTTACCGGCATCAAACTCGTGTAACCAAACTTTATACTTTCCGTCGGCATAAGTAGCAATGGCAAAACAATTAACTTGAGCTCCATAAACATCCGATGACATTTGATTCGGATAAGCAATATGCTGCATACAAGTTACTTCCTCTCCGGCGGGAAGATCCAAAATAGCCTCCTCGTGTTGATTATCTATGAGATATTTATATAACTTGTGATCTTTTACAAAATAAATAATCCCGTAATCTGCATTTACCGCTCTTTTTTCTGCCGTTACGAAATTAAGCGTTGAAGGGATAATATCAACTTTTACAATTGGATTAGAATTTCCCCACCCTGTAGACAAATTCAACTTAACTAACATATAGTCGGAGGTTGAATGTTTTTTCATTAGAGCGTATGAGATCCATCCGCGTGACTGTGCTTGAAAATTAATAGCACTTTCCCATAACATATCGGCTTCCATATCATTGCAACTAATCGGTGCCGTAGAAGCATCAACATATCTGTTAATTCTTTGATAAGCGACATAAACAAATGATTTACTCAAATTATCAAAATAATTGGGTCCTTGTAATCCGTTCAAGCTCTTGGAAAAACTGTATTGTCCGTATAAAGCGAAGAAAGAGGTTGCATTCGTCGCACTCATACTATAAACGCTATTATTATTAACCAAATTCATTGAAACTCCATCATTTTGAACTGAAATATCCTGAAAATTTTTAACATCAAGAGATTCAAAAAATAAAGATTCAAAAGGTTTTCTAATATTGCCACTACTAAGATCCAGCACGACAATTTCTTCTTTTGCAAGTGGAAGTAACACGCTAGCATAATTATACCCCCCACCGGAAGCGACATCAGAATATTTAGAAGTAAAAATACTTTTTACGGCCTCTCCTTTCAATTTTTTCCCATCATTGTAAAAAGCGATCCAATTGTCAATACGCCCTCCATCATAGATAAAATCATAATCGGTATATTTTTCCGTGGAACCTTCATCTTTCAACAAATACCAACCGGTAGAATTAATTGTCACCACGTTCAAAGTACTCCGGAATATTGTTGTCACTCCCGTTTCTTTATTCTTGACGTTTAACACCAAATAATAAGAACCCGGTTCTTCACATATTTCATAATTCAAATCTTTTGCGTATCCAATCGTATCCGGATGATAAATAATCCCGTCCTGACGAGCTGATGTCCAAAGCTCCCACACGTACTCCAAGTCCGCTTTCGATGTAACCGTCGGCGTGATGGATAATACATCTTGACGAGATACCTTAGTGTATTTCTCTGCAATACCTTCAATCGTAACACCATCTAATTCGGCATAATCATATTTGTTATCATCCTCGAAACAAGCCACGAAAAACAAACTTATAAAAAATAACCAAACAATATTATTTATCTTTTTCATGTCCATGCTTATTAAAATGTTACCAAATTACTTGTCGGATCACCCACAATCTCTCGCATCGGAGCCAATCCATTTGCAATATTCTCGGGATCACTATTGTATTTATCCAGTTCTGTTTTAAACTTACTCTGGTAATACGCTAACAATCCAGTAACGGAAGATGCCCCATACAAAGAACGCCACCACTCGTCATCAATTTTTCCACCTGCAACTTCTATCATAAATTCATGCTTCCTCATACTGTATTTTCCAAAATAATACGATCCTTGATAAGGAAGATCCCAAAAATTCGGTTTTATTAATTTATCAGCAAACGTAATTGCATACTCCACGTCCTTCGTTACACCTCCAATTTTAAATTCATCGTTTTCAATCAATTGCAACGTCAAATAATAAATTTCTTCTTTCAACGATACATCTCTCAAAAGAATAATCGGAATATTAGCACTCACTTCTCCCGCGGGAATAACCATTAATTTTCTAGCCTCTTCGCTATCAAAAGCCACAAAATGCTTACCCGCAACAGCATTATAAGGATTTTCTGTCACCACTGAATCTACTTTCACTCCATTTTCCACGGTGTACTCGACATCACATACTGTTACCTGTTTAAAATTCACCGCCCGATCATAATCTCTCGGTCCTCCCATAGTTTCCACGTACACGTAAAGCGTGTCCCGTACCACATCATCCGTATCATAATAAAATGTCATGGATTCAGCTCTTGTGTAACCACCTAAATACACCCTGGGTTCATCACCATAGAGCATCAGATCTGCCTCGCTACAACTTATCACAGATAAAAGTAACATCGCCAATATATATATACTTCTCATATCTATCAAATTACTTGTTGTTATACTCTATTTCTCGCTCGGGAAGAGGTGCTACATAAGACTCGGGGTTCAGCGGAATATAATTTAGAGACGAAGTTGCCCCTGTCCGCTTGTAAAAGAAAAACATTTGTCCTTCAGCATAAAATTCTTTATTGAACTCCTTCTTTAATTTATTCACCCGGTCTGTTGCCAAATCTACACTACTAACACCTCTTGCAGAAGCATATTCACCAAATAAACCATTTGCCTCTGTCATCGAGGAAGTTGCCTCCATCACGATAAAGTACATTTCCGTCAAACGCACGAGAGGGATCTCATTTTTCGCTTCATTTGTCGGCTGATAATATTTTTTACAAATATAAATTTCTTCCCCGTTTTTCGTCGTTGACACCCATTGTTTCGTCTTCCGAACATCTGCAGCACTCTCGTTCGTGGGAAACACATAATATGTGAATAGAAAATTGTCCACATATTTCCCATTCCCCGTCAAACTAAAATTACTAGTAGCCTTCGTGCCTAAATCATATACACTCAACCCTAAAATATTCTCCGAAGCACAAGCCAAATCACCACTCTCCATGGTCACGCCGTTTGCCAATGTCCACATTTTCTTACCGCTCGGATCCTTTGCCCCGATCACTTTATTAGCGTAAAGAGCCGCATTTGACATATCCTGCGTCCAAAAATACAATCGTGCTTTCAAAGCCAATACGCCGTAATAATTCATACGGACCTGACGGCATATCCAGAAATCGTCTTCCACTTCGCAAGTTGTCTCGTCCTTCAAATCCTCAATTGAATACTTTAATACCGGATCAACCTCTCCCAACAAACGTTCTGCCTCATTCAGATCACCCAACAACAACTCCACGAACTGCTCGTAAGTTGAGTAATCATGCACCTCGTTAGTCACGGTTTTCACGTAAGGCAATATTTTATCCTCCGAGATCTCGCCCGTAGGCATCGGGCCGAAAAGACGTAACACATCCAAATGACAAAAAGCACGTATGGCCAACGCCTCTCCTTTAATCAACTCATAATTTCCTTTCGTAAAAATACCCTTCTTTTCATCAATCACTTCAAGAATACCGTTCACGTCGGCTATCGCCTGATAATAAGTTTTGAAAATCGCAGTAAACCTGTCTTTTACCGAACTATTCGTGTAATTATATTGTTGAATATAATTGTCCGTGTACCCGGCTGTAGTCACCCAATGCTGTCCCAGGTACTCGATCGCACCCCACATCATTTCGCCCCCGTAAAGATTAGTATTCTTCAGGCGGATATAAGCCCCGGTAAGCACGTCCCGAAATCCTTTCTGAGTTTCCAACAAGACATCTTTTCTGACCTGCGTACGAGGATTCACATCTAGCCAATCATTACAACCGGAAAATATAAATCCCATCAATGTGATTGCTATTACAAATATCTTTTTCATAATTTTCCCTTTTTAAAACATTACAGACAAAGACATGGTATACTGCCTTGAAAATGGATAAGAAAGCCCTCTCTCCCGCTTGATCGTTGACAGATAAAACAACTCTCCGGTTCCAATCGTTGCATTTATCACCGATATACCCATATGACGCATCCATTTCCAATCTTTCAATTCATAAGTCAGATTCATATTCTGACACCAGAAAGAAGTTTCATCCTGCACAAAACGAGAAGAATAATTAGATGAAGTAGTCACGTTCACCCCTTTAAAGAAAGTTTTATCCCCCGGATTCTGCCAACGATCTTTAAACACACGCTCATCCACGTTATACCTCTTATCAGCATTTTCAACCCGGTCTATCAAAGTCTGGTTATATTTCTGGCCTCCCCAGTTGAAACCGAAAGACATATTCAACGAAAGATCCTTGTAACGCACCATTGTACTCAGATTCCCTCTATATTTCGGATTAGAAATACCACAATTTACCCGATCTGCCGCACTCCATAATTTTGTTACTTCTCCATTCTTTTTCAGATAAATTTCCTCTCCCGAACTAGGATCGATTCCCAAAGAAGGAACTGCATAAATTGCATTTTGCGAATCACCTTCCCGCAATATCCGATTCGGATTAGAACCTCCAATTGACGCCAACTTTTCATTTGCAGCCTTCATCGCTTCCGACAATTTCGTGATCTTATCCTTGTTATAGGCTAGATTACCCGTAACAGACCATAAAAATCTCCGCTCCGTATCCCGCAACATCCACACACTGGCCTTCAATTCAAATCCTTTATTTTCGACAGCACCAATATTCTCGGTATAACTATCAAAACCATTCGAATAAGGCAATTCCAAAGAAGACAACAAAGCGTGAGTCTTCTCCAAATAAACATCCATATCAATGCTCACACGATTATTCAAAAATCCGCCTTCAAACCCAATATTATATTTATCGACAGTCTGCCACTCCAAATTCTTATTCCCCAAAGCCATCTGGTAAGCTCCCATCCAAATATTGTAACGATCACCCACGTAATAAGAATACGTTTCCATCGCTTGATAAGAACTAAACTGCTGACTACCGGAAATCCCGTAAGAAGCACGTAATTTCAGTCTATTGATATAAAAATTATCTTGGAAGAAATTTTCATTATGCAAGTTCCAACCCAAACCCACAGCCGGGAAAAGTGCAAAACGCTTAGAAGAACCGAACTGGGAAGAACCGTCCGTACGAAGACTAAAATCCACATAATAACGATTATCGTAAGAGTAATTCACGTTCCCCACTAAACCGATTCTTCTGGATTTTGATTCCGAACCGGAGGGTTTACCATCTTTCTCGTACTGGAGAGCCATAGACAAAAAATCCAGAGACTCATCCGAGAACCCCTCGACATTAAAGGTGTACGACCGACCGTTCGACTCGCTTAATTCCGCATTCACCCCAGCATACACCAAATGTTTATCGGCAAACAACTTTCTGAAATTCGCCGTGAAACTAGCCTCGTATCTCAAATCTTTTCCTGTTTTATATTGGTAACTTCCTTTGCGGGCAATATCTTCCCCGGTATAAGAAACAAAACTAGAATGCGTTGACGGTTTAAACATATCCCCCTCATCCGTTTGTCCCGAAATACCCACACGTCCATTAAGAGTCAATTCCGGAATCGGGGTCCACTCTATGGAGAAATTATTCGTGATATTCGTGTAATTACTCTTATCATAAGTATTCAACGTAGCGTCATACAACGGATTAGGTACACCTTTTTCACTGTTCACCCCCGAAGAACCAGCCCAATATCCCCAATTGTAAGGAGAAAAATACCGTCGCACCTTTCCGTCTTCATCATAAGGTTCCCAGTACGGATTCAACTTCACGTAATCGGAAAAAGCCCCGTATGGTGATTCCTGAGCCTTATTCAAACCAATTGACAAACGATTACTAAAAATCAAATGATTGTGTTTATATGACAAATTAATTTCCCCGTTAAAATTCTCCCGTTTAGAATCCTTCATAACCCCTTCAGTCAAATTATACTGCAAAGAAAGCGAGTACCTGAAACTCGTATCCCCACCCTCTATTCTTAAATTATGACGATGTCCGACTCCCGTACGCAAAGGAATTGATAACCAATCCGTATTCACTCCTCTCTCCACTTGGGCTAAAACAGCATTATAATACTCTTTCAATTTAATTTCCCAATCCGGTCCTAAAGTCGTGGTATGATAATACCCGGAAATCTCCTCCAACCGTAATTTATCCCGTGAATTCAACACGTGATAATCACTCAAATCGGGAGTCTCTATATTCATTTCTCCTTTGTAATAAAACTTCAATTTACCCGGTTGCGGTTCTCTCGTGGTAATCACGATAACCCCATTTGCACCGCGTGATCCGTAAAGAGCTGTTGCAGAACCATCCTTCAAAATCGTTATAGACGCCACTTCATTTTCATCCAAATCCATCATACGCTGTAACGTGGTCTCAAAACCATCCAGAATTATCAACGGTGTATTTAAATCTACACTTGTATTATCCTGTAATTCTCCCACGTTCGGTAAACTGGCCGCACCACGAATCTGTACTTCCGGTAATCGGTTCGGATTCGAGCCCAAATCATTATTTGCAATCAGGTTAAAGGCCGGATCAATATTAGCCAGGGTCGAAATCAAATTACGACCTTTAAAGTCTTTCAATTCCTTATCCGTTACCACACGAACCGCTCCCGTGTAACTCTCCCGGTTCTTCTTGAAAATACCCGTTACCACCACATCCTGTAACGTCTCGGTCAACGAACGCATAGTCACGTTAATCGTATCCGTACCCGCATACTTGATTTCTTGGGTCTCCATCCCAACAAACGAGAATATCAAAACCACATCTTTCATACCGGGAATCGTCAACTTGTAACTTCCGTCCACGTTTGTTGCAGTCCCCAAAGAAGTCCCCTTCAACAAAATAGTCACGCCCGGTATAGGTTCTTTCTTCTCGTCAACCACTTTCCCCACGATCGTGATCTCCTTCTTCGCTTCCTGCTGAGCCGTGGATAACTCCTGTTGGCGAATCACGATAATATCTCCCTCGAAGCGATAAGTCAGCCCCGTGTTCGCCAGCACTCGCCGCAACACGCTCTCGACCGCCTCGTTATCAGCTTTCACGGAGATACGCCCAAAATCTTTTGTCAGTTCCGTGTTGAACACGAAAGACAACGCCGTTTGTTTTTGAATCTTTCCAAACAGCATTTTAATCGACACGTTCTTCAAATCCAAGTTCACTTTTTCCTGTTGGGCGTGCGTGTTAGCCACAACCGTAAAAGAAAAGACGAACATCAATAATACACATAATTTCATAATCAACCATTTTTTTTGCCACCCTGATCCAGGGCAATGGCTACATAATCGATTTTTTTTCATAACTTTGTAATTGAATATTAGTATTAATGATAGGAGATGCTCGAACATCTCTTATCGATTTGCTTTGTAAGACCGGAGGATGCTCGAACACCTTCCGGTTTTCCTCTTTATATTACTTTGAAACCCAGATACTCCTATCTTTCACGGAGAACGTCACACCGACAGCACTCCCGATAGCTTTTAAAATATTGTCAATTTGATCATAACGTCGCATGTGTCCCGTGAAATGTAATCCTTTCAACTGTGGATTCACGTAAAACACGTCCACATCATACCATAATGATAGCGTGTTCATGATCTGTTCAAGGCTCTCGTCCTCGAAAACGAAAAACCCGTCTTTCCACGCCACGTACGATTCCACGTCAACCTCTTTCACCTCGATCAAAGAACGTTCTTTATTGTATTCCGCCAATTGCGAGGGACTCATACGGCATTCTTCATCCATACCCTCGGCCATAATTCCGACACGTCCTTCCACCAACACCGTTTGTACAACCCCCTCACGTTGGGTATTCACGTTAAACGAGGTTCCGTACACCCGGATTCTCATTCCATCTACAACCACGTAGAAAGGGCGCTTCTCCTCTTTCTTCACCTCGAAATACGCCTCTCCCGACACGTGAACCTCCCGTTTTTCCTCGTCAAACACAACCGGGTATTTTAATTCTGTCGCGGAATTCAGATGCACGACAGACCCGTCTGATAACGTGATATTAAACTCTCCCCCGCGAGGAGTCTTCAATGTATTATACCGTACACTTTTCTCCTTTACATTCACTTTCGAATAGTCAATCCCTTGCCTGGAACTCGTTGCGCTCGCACCCGGACTTACCGTAATATCCCAAACCGAATCCTTTTGTAAATTCACGAACTGCCCATCTGCCAAAACTAAAGTTGCTTTTGCTTCACCGGGCACGATCTTTGCCATTATCGGAACCTCAATTTCAGTTTTAGTAGTATTCAATAATAAAAATACCCCTAAACTTAAAGGTAATAAAAATATAGCCGCGTATTTTAACCAACTATATCTAACGTGAGATTTCACTCCTACCCGTTTCTCAAAACGTTCGAAAGCGGCATCATGATTTATACTCTTAAAAGCCTTGTACTTTGATCCGAAATGCCGATTATTTTTCACCCGATCAAACAAAGCCTTGTTTTTCAATGATGCATCCAACCATTGTTGCAATTCCTGCTTCTCCTCGTCAGTTATAGCTCCCGACAAATAAAGATGCATTAATTGAATCATTTTATACTTATAATCATCCATGTTTATTCGTTTTATAACCTTAAGACAAGGAAGCCTCCCGAAAGAGGTACAAGAAATTGATTTTTTTTGAAAAAATATTCGAATCAGAACATTTGAAAAGCTAACATCACGAAATATATCCCACCCAGACGCTCCCGGATATAATGCATTGCCCGCTTTTTCTGTGTTTTCACGGTCATGACCGACAAATTCAATAACGAAGCAATCTCGTCATTGCTTTTTCCATCCATGTGAAGCTGGAATATTTCTTTACATCTGGCAGGTAACTCGTCCACGGTTTTAAACAACAATCGATACAACTCATCCTCCATCACTCGCAAGTCATCATATTCCTCCGATGACTCTTCCTGAATTACAGAAGCTGCATATTTATCCTCCACGATCTTATGTCTCAAATAATTTATACTGCCATTCCGAACCGAATTATAAAGGAAACTCTTGAAACTATTATAAGAAGCATACCGGGTATCCCGTTCCCAAATAGACACGAACAAATCCTGTACAATATCTTCAGCCACCTCTTGTCGTTCCACGTAATTCATGGAAAAAAGGACCAATGTATTGTAAAACTCACGGAACAACTCCCGAAAAGCTGTTACCGACTTGGAATGAATTCGTTGTAAAAACTCGTCTTCTTGCGACATCTATCCTATATTACATCCTAGTCATAAAACTTTTGTATCTAATCACAAAACTATACTTTTTTATCGATAATCCAAATAAAAAAGAGTATCCAACAAGCCTGCTTTTCATTCAAATTACCGATTTTAACTTGCTTGCAGGCAGGACACAAGTTAGACGCGAGACATTTTATTTGGATCAATAATATTTTTCAATTCCACCAAATCCTGTTATTATTTTATTTTCTTTCGTTTTATTAATAAAGTTGTTTAATCGCTTTTCAAATTCTTCCGGTCGTTTCCTTGCGGCTTCAATATATGCAATACGGATACGTTTATACGTCTCGGAAAAACGTTGATAATTTTTCCATATTATTTTATCTTCTTTTAACCTGTCAAGTATATCATTGGGAAAAATAAAAGGATCAGACAAAACATTTCGTATTTTATCCTCAAATTTAGGATGTATCATTTTATTATCCAATAACCACCTAAGTCTTTCTTTGTTAGCTTGCGAGTACGTACTTTTAGGGTTTCTAGGTGTGAAATGCTGAATTTTATGTTCTTTGTCAAGCGACTTTATTGTACTGTCAATCCACTCGAAACAAAGGGCTTCTTCAACAGCATCGTTATATGTAATACTTTTTTTACCTGAAGATTTATTGGGAAATACAAACCAGATTTCATTGGCAGTCTCAAAGTTATCAGCCAGCCACTTTCGCCAATCTTTTCTGTTTTCAAAATATTTTATTTCCATAGACTAATGCAATCTGATAAGACAATAAATTTGTAACAAGTTGTTTTCACTAGGGTGTCTAACAAGTTTACTTTCAAACTACCACCCCTAACCCCTCCTTACACAGGCGGGGAAACCGCTTGGTAATCAACCCTCCCCCTGTGTAAGGGGGAGCCGGAGGGGGTAGTGATTTTATAGGGAAGAGACTTTTCAGATAGCCTCTTTTTTTACATCTTCTCTTCAAGGAGAAGGGAAGTGTGATTTTCCCGGAAGCGATGCTGCAAAGCTTGTATTCCGCCGGGGAAAATCCAGTCTTAATTATGATCTTATTTATGTCCGATAGGGAGTTCATTATCATCATCAAGCATTCATCTTGCATCCCCCTAGCATTCATCCTCGATAAAATTGATTTTTGGATCAACCCTGTTTGTATATTGGGTTCTTTTTGACGTATATTGGCTATCTGTAGAAATATGCTTGAATGATAGGTAGGTATTTATTTACTAATGACATAGTAGATACTTTATATAGTGTTTGGGGGTGGGCATAGTGTTGATTGGTTTTAAATTGCCATGAAAAGTATGTTTTGCAACATCTACATTGCAAAATGTGGCTTTTTTATTACCTTTGCATGGCAAAATAAAAAGAATGGAGAGTTTACGTAACACATATAAGATACTGTTAAAGGAACGTACTTCTGCTATCCGGCGGGGATTGCTCGACACGATTGATACCCGTGCCCGTTTGATTGCGATTAAAGGGAGTCGGGGTGTGGGAAAAACGAATTTTCTTTTGGCTTTTTGCAAAGAGTATTATATGAACGATCCTTCCTGTCTTTACGTGAATATCAATAATTTGTTTTTTGCGATGGAGGGATTATTTAATTTTGTGGAGCGTTTTTACAAGTTGGGTGGAAAAGTTTTATTACTGGACCAAATTCACAAATATCCGAACTGGGATAAAGAGTTGCGCGATGCTTATGACCGTTTCCCTGATTTGCAGATCGTGTTCACGGCCTCTTCGATATTGCGTATCAAATCCAACAAGTATTTGCATGGGATCGTGGAAATGTATAACCTGAGTGGTTTATCGTTTCGGGAATTTCTAGAATTGGAGACGGGATACAAGTTCCCAGTCTATTCGTTCGAGGAGATCGTGGAGAGTCACGAGGAGATCGTGGATGATATATTGGGAAAGGTACGTCCGTTAGCTTTTTTTAATAACTATTTGAAATATGGTTATTATCCCATATATTTGGAAGAGAAATCACATATTGATTATTTGCTGAAAAATATCAACTTAACATTAGAGTTTGATATACCGTACAATAATCAGATTGAACTGAAGTACTTGACGAAATTGAAACAATTGCTTTTTATCGTGGCGAACGGTAACAGTAATATTAATATCAGTAAGTTGAGTACCCAGATTGGTGTTTCCCGTGCAACGGTGTTGAATTACCTGCATTACATGAAGAATGCGAGGTTGTTGACCTTGTTGTTTGACCGGGAGAGTGATGACGAGAATGGATTGAAACCGAACCAAGTGTTTCTGCACAACCCGAACTTGCTGAACGCGGTTTGTTTGGATAAGACGGATTCGACGATGGTCCGGAAATCTTTTTTGATAAGCCAATTGTGTGCCGTGGCGAAATTGAATTATTCGGGAAACGAGGATTTGCTAGTGAACCAGAAGTACGAGGTTTCCGTACGGCAACAAGGAGATAAAGGGCGGGTCCGGGATTCAGTAATTCTGATGACCGATATGATCGAACGGGGAAAGAAGAATGTAATTCCTTTGTGGCTCGCCGGTTTTGTGTATTGAGAGAAATAAAATCTTAAATAGAGTGATCAACTATTGTTAGTTAATGTTTAAAAAAATGGCAAAAGAAAAGAAATTTATCACATGTGATGGTAACGCTGCCGCTGCTCATGTAGCTTACATGTTCAGCGAGGTATCGTGCATCTACCCTATTACTCCGTCGTCTCCGATGGCAGAGTATGTTGACGAATGGGCTGCTAAAGGTAGAAAGAACCTGTTCGGGGAGACTGTAAGTGATGGAAATGCAATCAGAGGCAGGTGCTGCCGGGGCCGTTCACGGTTCTCTTCAAGCTGGTGCTTTAACCACGACTTACACGGCTTCTCAAGGATTATTATTAATGATCCCGAATATGTACAAGATTGCAGGAGAGTTACTTCCTTGCGTTTTCCACGTGAGTGCTCGTGCTTTGGCTGCTCATGCTCTTTCTATTTTCGGTGATCACGCAGACGTTTACGCTGCTCGTCAAACCGGTTTCGCGATGTTGGCTTCCGGTTCTGTACAAGAAGTTATGGACCTTTCTGCCGTGTCTCATTTGACCGCTATCAAGTCAAGAGTACCTTTCGTTAATTTCTTTGATGGTTTCCGTACCTCTCACGAGATTCAGAAGATCGAGGAATTGGATATGGAAGATATTCGCGGTTTGGTTGATATGAAGGCTTTGCAGGAATTCCGTGACCGGGCTCAAAATTCTGAGAACCCTGTAACCAAAGGAACTGCACAGAATCCTGACGTTTATTTCCAAGGTAGAGAGGCTGCTAACAAGTTCTATGATGCAGTGCCTGATATGGTGGCTTACTACATGGATGAAATGTCTAAAATCACGGGTCGTACTTATCGTCCGTTTACTTATTACGGGTCTAAAGATGCCGAGAATATCATCATCGCGATGGGTTCAGTGACTGAAACTATCCGTGAAGTGATTGATTATAAGGTAGCAAAAGGCGAGAAAGTGGGTATGATTGCCGTTCACTTGTATCGTCCCTTCTCTGCTAAATATTTCATGGAAGCCGTTCCTGCCACGGTAAAACGCATTGCCGTGCTTGACCGTACGAAAGAGCCGGGAGCTGCCGGTGATCCTTTGTACCTTGACGTGAAAGAGGTATTCTACGGACAGAAGAATGCCCCGGTAATCGTTGGCGGACGTTACGGTTTAGGTTCTAAAGACGTGACTCCGGCGCAAATCATTGCTATCTACAAGAATTTGGAGATGAACGAGCCGAAAAATCAATTCACGGTAGGTATCGTGGATGATGTAACCTTCCATTCTCTTCCTATGGAGGCCGAAGTAAAGGTGAATTCGGATAATATGTACGAGGCTAAATTCTACGGTTTAGGTTCAGACGGTACGGTAGGAGCAAACAAAAACTCTATCAAGATTATCGGAGGTGCAACTAATAAATATTGTCAGGCTTATTTTGCCTATGACTCAAAAAAATCAGGAGGTTTCACGGCTTCTCACCTTCGTTTCGGGGATGAGCCTATCCGTTCGACTTATTTGATAACCACTCCTGACTTCGTGGCTTGTCACGTGCCTGCATACATCCACATGTATGATGTGTTGAAAGGTTTGAAGAGAGGCGGTTCTTTCTTGTTAAACTCTTTGTGGGATGAGAAAGAAGTAGGAAATCACCTTCCGAATGCCATGAAACGTTACTTGGCTGAAAACGAAATTAATTTCTATATTATTAACGGTACGAAGATTGGTCAACAATTAGGCTTGGGTAACCGTACTAACACGATCATGCAGTCTGCTTTCTTCAAGATCACGAACGTAATTCCTTACGAATTAGCCGTGAAGGAGATGAAGAAAGCAATCGACAAATCATACGGAACCAAGGGTGAGGCTGTTCTTAAAATGAACTATGCCGCTGTTGATGCCGGAGGTTTGGATGAGAACGTGGTGAAAGTTGCCGTTCCTGCTGAATGGAAAAACCTGAAAGATGAGAATTGCGCTCACGATGAAAACCGTCCGGAATTTATCCGCAACGTGGTTGACGTGATGAACGCGCAAAAAGGTGACGATCTTCCTGTTAGTGCTTTTGCCGGACGTGAAGACGGAACTTTCCCTGCCGGGACTTCTAAATTCGAGAAACGCGGTATCGCTATCAACGTACCGGAATGGCAAGTGAACAACTGTATCCAATGTAACCAATGTGCTTACGTTTGTCCTCACGCTGCTATTCGTCCGTTCTTGTTGTCGGATGCTGAATTGGCTGCTGCTCCTGCCGGAACAGAAACCAAACCGGCTATCGGTAAAGAATTTGCAGGATACAAGTTCAAGATTCAGGTATCTCCGTTAGACTGTACCGGTTGCGGTAACTGTGCTGACGTGTGTCCTGCTAAGGAGAAAGCGTTGATCATGAAGCCTCTTGAAAGCCAACAGGCTGAGATCGCTCGCTTCGAGTATATGGACAAGAAAGTAGGTTACAAGAAATTGGTTGAACCTAACAACGTGAAGAATTCTCAGTTCCAACAACCGTTATTCGAGTTCTCCGGAGCTTGTGCCGGTTGTGGTGAGACTCCCTATATCAAATTGATCACCCAATTGTTCGGAGAGAGAATGATGGTGGCTAACGCTACCGGATGTACCTCAATCTATGGTGGATCCGCTCCTTCAACCCCGTATTGCACGAATTACGTTTCAGGACGTGGTGTGGCTTGGGCTAACTCCTTGTTCGAGGATAACGCCGAGTACGGTTTCGGTATGGCCGAAGGTGCCAACCGTTTGCGTGAGCGTGCGAAGAGATTGTTGGAAGAAAACCTGTCAACCTTCTCGGCAGAAACTCAGGCTGCAGTTAACGAGTGGCTTGCTGCTTACGAGGATGGCGATAAGACTTTAGTTACCAGCGATAACATGTCTGCTGCTTTGGCTAAAGAAACTTCAGCTGCCGCTAAACAAATCATGGTGTTGAAACCTTACTTCACGAAGAAATCTCAATGGATCTTCGGTGGTGACGGTTGGGCATACGATATCGGTTACGGTGGTTTGGATCACGTGTTGGCTAGCGGTCACAATGTAAACGTGTTGGTTGTAGATACCGAGGTTTATTCTAATACCGGAGGTCAATCTTCTAAATCAACACCCGTGGGAGCCGTGGCTAAATTTGCTGCTAGCGGTAAACGTGTACGCAAGAAAGATTTGGGTGCTATGGCTATGTCATACGGTTATGTTTACGTTGCTCAGGTTGCCATGGGATCTAACCAAGCTCAGTATTTGAAAGCGTTGAAAGAGGCAGAGGCTTACAACGGACCGTCTTTGATTATTGCTTACGCTCCGTGTATTAACCATGGATTGAAGGCTAGCATGGGTAAATCTCAGGCTGAAGAGAAGAAGGCTGTAGAATGCGGATACTGGCAGTTATATCGTTACAACCCGATGTTGGAGGAAGAAGGCAAGAATCCGTTCCAATTGGATTCCAAGGAACCGGATTATAGCAAATTCCGTGACTATTTGATGGGTGAAGTTCGTTTCAACTCGTTGGTAAAAGCTGCTCCGGAAGAAGCCGAGAAGTTGTTTGCCAAGACCGAGGCTGACGCAAAATGGCGTTACGAAGGTTACAAACGTCGTGCTGAAATGAAATACGGCGAATAATATTCACAATATTATAATTGAGAAGAGATCGCTCGAAAGTATTTTCGGGCGATCTTCTTTTTTTCGAGAATATTCCTTTCTGGCTATGAATAGAACGATTTGCATTATTCGAGAATCTTTTTTCGTTTGTTCTGATAATTGACAAATATTATAACTCTATTTTATAAAAATGACTAAATGCAAGTTATGGGTAATGTCGACTTTCGCGGAATCCATTCGGCGAGTGAAAGATGGGGAAATTGAAGATTGATAAATTATATTGTTTTTGTGGAATGCCTTTTTCTTTTTCTAAGATTATCCTTTATGGCATAAAGGAGGTCTATCTTTATATAATCAGAGTTTTTGTTTCGAATTGTTGCGGAATATGCAATAATTCAATGATTAGGATATTTGAATCTCTAAAATCAAGCAAAATATCGTTTTATCTTGCTCTATCAGAAACGTTTTGAAAATGAATACACCTTAAATAATACAAATACTCGAACGACAGATTGTATATTTGTGATATCAAAGTATAAGGCGAAAAGCTTTATTTTGAATGGATTAATTTAGATGTAGAATAAACGTATATAGAGTAAGTGAATATAAAAATATATATCATTTTTATTAGCATGGTATGCTTGTTTGCCTCTTGCATAGAGGAGCCTTTGACGTCAGAAGAGACGGATGGGGCAACAGCGTATATGCTTGTGCGAGGTGGTAATTTGCTAAGTTCGACGGATTCTCGTGATAACGAAATCAATACACTTAGAATACTTGCCTTCAGCGTGACGGGACGTTGCGTGAGTAACGCGTTGTATAATGCAACTTTGAACGAAACGATACAACATCCCATTGATGAAGGAAATTATGATTTCGTGTTTTTAGCCAATGAACCGGATTCGTATGCTATTCAAAATGCGTTGAACTCGGTGACTCGATATGCCGATTTGCGTAATATCAAGTATCCCGAATCGTGTTTTGATTCGGACGTGGCGATTCCGATGTACCAGGAGATAAAAGATGTGAACATTATTCGTGGTGGTGGGGGAGCGCAGGTTGGTGACGGACCGGTCGTGAACCCGCTTGTGCTTAAGTTGGAAAGACTAGCTTCACGAGTAGATATCGTGTTGGAAGCCGAGGAGGATTTGACGGCTTATTTCACGGGTGTCACTTTTTCAGGTATACCGGATGGAATCAAACTGACTTTGAATGATAACGGGACTTTTGATAGAAATGTAACCCGTAAATATACATTGACGGATGATGCTGGTTATTTCACTAGTGTAATTCCGAATGCCGAACAACAGGGGCGAGGGATAGTATGGGTTAGAAAGATTACCCGTTTTATCCTTCCTTTCAATAATTTCTCCCCGGTAGATGATGCGGACAAGGCTTTCGAGTTAACCGTGGATATGAAGGATCGGTATAGTCCTTCCTGTAAGCTGAAGATCGCGACGAACGGTGTGGATGGGGCCACGAAAGATAATTACACGTTACCTTTTAATTCGGCTCTTCTTCTCACGGGGATTATTCAAATTCCAATGGAGCTTAATGTAAAGGTAACTCCTTGGGGAGAAGAAGAACATGATTGGCAGATGGGAAATTATTACTTGAATGTTTCCGAGGTCAACGTGAGTATCACGGATTTCAATGGTGCGCGAATAACTTTTTCATCTAATATGCCGAAAGTGCATGTTTTACCGAACTTGTATGTTGGGGAGAGCGGAACGATGCTTACTGAAAAGGTATTCAATGATTTGGTTTTTACGCCCGTGGTGAACAACCCTTGGTTTCCACAATATGGAACCCCGATGTTCGACGGGAAAATAATGAGATACGAAACGTCTCGTTTTAGTTATGTATATGATACCGAATCGAAAACAGGTACGGGGTACATGGACATCTTGTTGGATGAATATAATGAAATACATGATAAAACATTCCGGCTTATTCTGTCCGGTGAAGTCGATGGAGGAGGAAAATTACAACGGGAAATCAAGGTGCATACCCGGCAGGAAGGTTATCGTTTTGATGCAATTTATTGGGCTGGATATTATGTCGGGGCTTTTTCTAGGGATAATGAAACAGGTGAACGTATTATCACGGGACAAAAACCAAGGCTCGAAAATACGACGGACTTGGGCGAGTGGCAGGTGTGGGTAGAGCGGGGAGCGGGAGATATTGTCTTGAGTACCACCCCTAGTTTTGATCCGTCTGTCGGTACGGATATGCCCGGTGATGCAGAGAATTACCCGGTTCGTCCTAACGAGTTCAAATCGCATGAAGCCGGAAGTTATGTCACGGGAAGAGGCCGGGTTTATTTTCGTGTCGCGTGGAAAGACAAGAATCCTAATCCAGTGATCGACAACGGGCTCAGACAACCGAGATATGCCGTGATATGTTTGTCTCATAGGTGGTCGGCCGGCTGGGAACCTTCTACACGTATTTATATACGACAAGGTGAAGCTGCCGATTATTTGATGACTCGTGAGGAAAATATTGCGCTTGGCCCCTTGGCCGGTAAATCCCGGACTGAAGCGAGTAAAATATCGGTTTTCAATTTAACGGCTCCTGGATATAAAAATGGTGGTGAAGCTAATTATTATGATCTGTCACAGGTAAAGAGTGCCGAATTCGTGAAATTCCCGAGCCAGGCAGGGGCATTCTTTCAGTGGACGTCAGCGAGTCATCCGCGCAGGGCATATCATCCCACGAATCCTGTTGTCGATTATTTTTCCACGAATGATTGGGATGGAACCCTAGAGGTTCAACCGATATGGGATAATGGCACGGGAACCGAGTATATGTGGAATCAAAAGGCTGTATCCGAGGTTTGTCCCCCGGGGTATCATCGCCCGAATGATGGGTACACGGACCAAGTTTCGTATAACGGGCCGTATCCGAACTTCAAACGTTTCTGGCCGACACCGGTAATGGAACGTACCACTCATGCTGGTGATGCTGCTGATGGTAGCAATGATCAGGTATATTCAAAGCAGATCGAGAAATCGGAATGGAGGCAGTCGTTGGCACTTAATCCCGTTGTAGGAGAATTATTGTACGGGTTTGAGGCCGAGCTTGATGTTCAATATGGAGGACGGGAAGGGTGGAAAATTTATCGTTACCCGACCTCTCCGGTATTTAACGAGGATGAATCACAGGAAAAAAATATAAAAGCCAAAGATGGTTTCTACGCGGATGGTTATTTCGATCGTCGTCCGATCCAGAAACAGAGGATAGCGGATGGAACTGATCGTTACGGGGTTAGTGTCAAGACCTCCCAGGTTGCTTACCGGGGATGCGTGTTCTATAATCCAACGACAGGAGCCTCCGTGTTCTTGCCTGCAGGTGGACGTAGGGAATCTGCAGGAGGTCGATTGATGTATGCCGGAGAGACTGGTTATTACTGGACTTCTTCAGCATCACCGATATTCCCGAACTCTTTCTACAATGCATGGGCTCAAGAGAGTCGCGGAAGTTTCGTGGGGAGTGTATCAACCTCGGTTTCAACAGGTAATTTAATCAGGTGTTTCCGGGATAATTGAACAAAAGGATATATGGGATACATAAATACATATTATCTATTTATTCGATGCATGAAAGATGAGGTCATGGAAGATCTAATTTCGTTTTTTATGAAATCGGGATATGGAGATTTATATTTTCGGAGAGCGTATTCCATATTTTTTTATCGATTTGTTCATCATATTAAAAAAGTAAATGTTTTTTCTTTAATCAGAGTTTCTATTTCAAATAGTTGCGGAATATGAAACCTTTCCAAGATTGGAATATTGAAATCTCTAAATTCAAGTAAAACATTGTTTTTACTTACTTCATTAGAAACGTTTCGAGTGACAAATACACTTTAAAAAGCACAAATACTTGTATGACAGATGATATTTTTGTAATATCAAATATAGAGCGAAAAGCTTTATTATGAATGGATTAATTTGGATGTCGAACAAACTTATATAGAGCAAATGAATAAAAGAATACATATCATTTTTGTTAGCATGGTATGCTTGCTTGCCTCTTGCATAGAGGAGCCCTTGAAGTCTGAAGAGACGGATGGAGCAACAGCATATTTGCTTGTACGGAGTGGTAATTTGCTAAGTTCGACAGATTCCCGTGACAACGAAATCAATACACTTAGAATACTTGCCTTCAGCGTGACGGGACGTTGCGTGAGTAACGCGTTGTATAATGCAACTTTGAACGAAACGATACAACATCCCATTGATGAAGGAAATTATGATTTCGTGTTTTTAGCCAATGAACCGGATTCGTATGCTATTCAAAATGCGTTGAATGCCGTGGCTCGATATTCCGATCTGGGTAATATCAAGTATACCGAGTCGTGTTTTGATTCGGATGTGGCGATTCCGATGTTTCAAGAGGTAAAGGATGTAAACGTTCTTTCCACTGGAGGAGCGCAAGTGGGTGACGGGCCGATAGTGAATCCGCTTTTGCTTAAATTGGAGCGACTTGCTTCACGAGTGGATATCGTGTTGGAAGCCGAGGAAGATTTGACGGCTTATTTCACGGGTGTTACTTTTTCCGGTATACCGGATGGAATTAAGTTGATGTCTGCTGATAATAGTGCATTTGATAGAAATATAACCCGTAAATATACATTGACGGATGATGCTGATTATTTTTCTAGTGCAACTCCGAACGCGGAACAACAAAGTCGGGGGATTGTATGGGTTCGGAAGATTACCCGATTTATCATGCCTTTCAATAACTTCACTCCGGTAGATAACGCGGACAAAGCTTTTGAGTTGACCGTGGATATGGTCAACCGGTATAGTCCTTCCTGTAAATTGAAGATCGCGACGAACGGCGTGGATGGTGCCTCGAAAGATAACTACACGTTACCTTTTAATTCGGCCCTTCTTCTTACGGGAGTGGTCAAGGTGCCTTTGGAACTTAACGTGAAAATAACTCCTTGGGGGGAGGAACAACATAACTGGCAAGTGGGCGATCGTTATTTGAATGTTTCCGAGATTAACGTGAACATCACGGATTATAATGCTGCTCGAATTACGTTCTCTTCGAATATGCCCGTGGTAAAGGTATTACCTGATGTGTTTGTCAATAATAGTTTGCAAACGCTGGAAACGGGGAAGGTATTTAATGATTTGATCCTTGCAGCCGGGGAAACGTCCACGACGCGTTTTGCATACACGTATGATGCCGTTCGTGGAGAAGGATCCGGATACATGGATATCTTGTTGGATGAATATAATATGGATATTGGAACTTTCCTCGCGAATCAAAACGGGCGACATACTATTTTTGGACTTGTTCTGTCCGCGGAAGATGAAAATGGAGGGAATCAATTGCAGCGGGAAATAAAAGTTAATACAAGCCAATATGGTGTTCGTGTAGTGGGAAATCAATGGACCGGGCTGGCGTATGTAGGTACTTTCCACCGGGAGAATGAAGTGGGTGAGCGGATCATTTCCACGCAGGTCCCTAGGTTAACCAATCAGGGTAATGCTATAGGATATTGGGATGTCGTGGTGGATGATCCTTACAAGAGTCAGATTATATTGAGTACGACTCCAAGTTTTGATCCTTATGCCGGAACGGATACTCCCGGGGAACCGGAGGATTACTCTGTTCGTCCGAATGAATACAAGAGGGTAGAAGTGGATAACGATGGAACTAAAATAACAGGAAAAGGGCGAATCTATTTCCGGGTTGGCTGGAGAGGACCGAATCCCAATTCGGGAGGTGCGGGGCAGAAACTTCCGAGATATGCAACGATCACGGTCACTTTCACGCAAGCGGGGACTGCCGCGGGTGGTTGGCGTCCTTCCTACAAAATATATCTCCGTCAGGGAGAGGCCGATGATTATATCATGAAACCGGAGACAACGATAGCTGACGGACCATTAAAAGATCAGTCACGTAATTATGCGAGAAAGTTCTCCGCGTTCAACCTGACGGATCCGGATATGAAAAATGAAGATGATAGTTATTCGTTATTATACGCGCAAACACCGAAAAGGCAGGGCGTTTTTGTAGATTATCCGACTCAAGCGGGAGCTTTCTACCAGTGGGGATTGCCTAAAACTGATAATTCGCTGACGGGTTATTTCCGTCGGGCTTATCATCCGGCGCAACCGGCTGCAACCGGTTATCCTTCAACGGGATATTGGTCACAGAATTATGTGTCGAAAATTCCGATGTGGGCTTCCTCCGGACCAGGAGCGACGACCGCATACGAATACGGGTACGGAAGTGAATTTGAAATTTGCCCAACGGGGTATCATCGTCCGTCGGACGGGTATATTGATCAAACCGCGTATAATGGTAAATATTCTAATTTCAGATGGACGAGTCCTCAGCCTCCATATAGTCCCACGGATATCGTGTATGTGGATTTTGAAGGCCTCGTGATTACACAAGTTGATTATTCCGGTCAAATCGCAACTTCCGAATGGAGGCATTCTTTATGGAAAAATCCTTGGGCGGGAGAGAGCGTGTCTGGAACGGGAACTGCTACCGTGGGTAAAGATACTCCCAACGAGAAAACGGTAGTACGGGAAAGAACTTCCCCGGCGTACGTGGAAAATAAAGATATATATTTATTATATGGATTTTATGCCGATGGTTATTATGACCGACGCCCGATGAAGGTTCAACCCTCTACAACTACGGCTAACACCCGTTTGGCTGTATCTGTGAATAGTCCCAGTGTTGCCTATCGCGGGTCCGTGGTTTATAATCCGGAGACAGATGCTTCGGTGTTTTTTCCGGGAGCGGGTCGAAGAAAGAATAATGATAACGGGAAGTTGGAATCTCCCAGTGGTACGGCGTATTATTGGACTTCAACCATGGCTCCGACACCTCCCACGGGAACAGGTCGGGATAATCAAGCAGCTTGGTCGATTGAGTTGAACTATAGCGGTCCCGGTCATGTGTATACGATGACAACTTATGGTTATTCTATTCGTTGTGTGAAGGATGAAGTGATTTACGTAAGATAATGAATGAAGGAATGAAACTGGTAAATAAATATATCTTTGGCTTGTTCGCGTTACTGGCTTTGCTATCGGCTTGTTCGATACGCGAGGATGTAACGAATGAACCTCCCACGGTTGCGGATACGAAAGTCCGGTTCGAGCTTTTCACGAAAGCCGGGACTTATGGGCTTCCTGTTTCTCGTGCCGGGGCGGAGGAGAGCACGGTTGATAGACAACCTTGGGTTCTTGTTTTTCAGGGAACGGGAGGGACGGCTAATTTCGTAGAGGCGGTTCGGGCAGAGCTATATAATAATAAAACGTATGTATACTTGGAAAAACAGGCTGGTACTTGTCAACTATTGATATTGGCGAATCCTCCGAGTCAATTTTACGTGAATGGTACAGGATATGCTTACACGTCAGATAATTTTGCGAATGTATTGGGTGGTCGTGATCTTGAATACGCTTGTCAGAATTTACTCTCGGAAGCGTTGAGTAATCCGCGGAATACTGTTCCATACGTCGGACAAAAATTGCCAATGAGTGATTTGGTTAATGTCCCCAAGATAGATGTTAGTGTAACGATCCCCCAGATAAACTTGGAACGTGTTGTTGGGAAAATAATCGTGAGGAACACGGACCCCGATTTTATTCTGAAAGGAATTGCATCGGTGATGAACGCGCCCAAACAGGGAATGTTCTATAATTTGACTGGAATCCTGCAGCAAAATCTGGGTACGGGGAATTTGGTCGAATACAGAGAGGGTGATGATATGTATGATGCTGATATCGTGAAGGCTGAAAATATCGTCGGGGGACAGGGTACGGATGCATCCCCGCTTTATCTATATGAATCGCATACACAAACGAATGATACGTATTTAATTATTCGGGGAACTTACAAGGGAGGAACTTATTTCTACAAGATGGCATTTGTTGATGATGATCTTAACGTGTTAAGTATTTTGCGAAACACCGAGTACGTGTTCACGATTACCTCCGTTCGGGGAGAAGGTTTCGCCACGGCGTTAGATGCCATGGAATCTTTGGCATCGAATACCAACTTGGATTTCTCGGTTCTGGTGAGGGATGATTCGAGCTACGAGATGATGAGTAATAACGAGTACTATCTGGGTGTTTCAAACTCTCATTTCGAGGTGTACACTCTTGCGAATTCGAAAGATGTTTATACGGCATTTACTCTTATAACAGATTGTAAAACCGAATTCCCGGACCGACATATGCTTATCACCTCGTCGGAAAGTGGTTTGGATATTATTTCTCCGGTTGGAGGAATCATTCCGGTTAACACCACGGCTCCTTGTAACGTGGAGATAAAGATGGCGGTGGGATTTACATCCGGGGAGATTGAGGTGTACCTTGGAAATTTGAGAAAGATTATAACTGTTACGAGGAAAGATCGGGTTGGATACAGGGGGACGACGATTACAGAGTTTATAGAGAATGGATATTATATTTCTGCCCACGTGGAGGATTATAATAATCATAAATGGCTACAACTGGCTCCAGGAGACGGGATTGTCCGTAATGATCCGGATTTTATATACGTGGATGACGGGAAGATTACCTTGAACGTCGGGAGGGGTTCGTCAAGTGTGAGGAGTGGAACGATATATGTTTCGGCGAGGAAAGACAACAACACCCAAAGGATAAAAGTTCATATAAGTCAAACGGAGGTACCACCGAGTTAGGTCTTGATATAGATTAATGATAAAAAGAGAATAATGAAAAAGATACAACTAATACTTATTGTTTTGCTGGCTTGCTGCGTGCTACCGAAAGTTCAAGCACAGAAAATCGGGATAAAAAGCAACTTGCTATACGACGCGACCACGACCTTTAATCTCGGGTTAGAACTCGGGTTAGCCCGGAAATGGACACTGGATATACCGGTGAACTACAACCCGTGGAAATTTAGTGATGGTGCGCGCTTGCGGCATTGGGGCATTCAACCGGAAATCCGTTACTGGTTCTGCGAGCGATTCCGGCGTACGTTTGTCGGGTTGCACGGGCATTACGCGGACTTCAATGTAGGAGGTTTCCCCGATTGGTCTTTTATCAGCAAGAATATGCAGGAGAATAGATACGAGGGGCATCTTTACGGGGCCGGAGTCTCGGTCGGTCACGCGTGGATTCTGAAAAAACGCTGGGGAATCGAGGCCACCGTCGGGTTCGGGTATGCTCGCATTGTCTATGACAAATATCCTTGTACGGAATGTGGTTCCATGATCAAGTCAAGCAATAAAGACTATTTCGGACCCACGAAGGTTGGCATTTCATTAATCTACTTAATAAAATAAAGCATGAGAATGATGACACGATATATAACTTTAGCATGGGTAGTTCTTCTGTTGGGGACTTTAACTACCGTTGCCCAGTCAAAATCTTCCTATAACGGGACGATTGGCATTACCCCGGTTCGGGTGTTACAGGCCGGAGAAACGCTGCACGTGGAAATGGATTTTATCCTGGATCACGTAAAGGTCCGGTCGGCTGGGGCCGTGGATTTGATCCCGCGTCTGGTGTCGTCAACCGACACGCTGGAGCTTCCCCGCGTTTCTCTAAAAGGGCGTAACGAGTATGCAAATTACGAGCGTGTGCGATCCCTGATGAGTAGAGCCGAGGATGCCACCTATCTTGTTCCTTACCGCGTGGATAAAAGCGTTAGGACCGAGAGCCGGACGATCGAGTACAGGCACACGTTGCCTTACGAGTCGTGGATGGCTGGGGCTCGCTTGGAAGTTCAACGTGACGAGTGCGGTTGTGGCGAAATTGCGTGGATGGACGTGGTGAAAGTGGATACGGTGACTCTGGACGTGATTCCCGTTCCTTATCAGGTGATTCCTTACCTGGCATACGTGCAACCTGTTCCGGAACCCGTGAAAAACCGTGAGAAACAAGTGGAAATGTTCCTTGATTTCGTGGTGAACCAGACAGTTATTCGTCCGGAATACATGAATAATCCCAGGGAGTTGGCAAAAATTCATGCCATGATCGACGAATTGCGTGTCGACAAGGATATCACGATCAAACGATTGAATATCATCGGTTACGCTTCACCGGAAGGTTCGCTGGCCAATAATAAACGTTTGTCCGAGGGACGGGCTTTAGCGCTGAAAAATTATCTGTCAAGTCGCTACACGTTTGCACCTTCTCTTTACCATATCGTTTTCGGTGGTGAGAACTGGGAAGGGTTGAGAAAAGCGTTGGTGAATCTGGATATAGAATACAAGAGTGAAGTCGAAGCCGTGATTAATTTCTATGACGGACAGGAGAGGAAAATCCGTTTGATGAGCTTGCGTGGCGGGGAGCCTTACCGTTACTTGCTCCGGAATATCTACCCGACATTGCGTGTGGCTATTGGTAAGGCCGAGTATCAGGTGAAGAACTTCAACGTGGAAGAGGCTCGTGAGGTGATCAAGATACGTCCGCAAAACTTGAGTCTAAATGAAATGTACTTGGTGGCGAACACCTACTCGAACGGATCGCAGGAGTTTATCGACGTGTTCGAGACGGCGGTACGATTGTTCCCGGAGGACGATGTGGCCCGACTCAACGCAGCGGCGGCAGCCCTTTCTCGTAGAGATACGATAACGGCGGAGCGTTACCTGGGACTGGTGAAACAGAAAGGATTGCCGGAGTACGCTAATGCGGCGGGAGTGTTGGCTCTTCTCAAGGGCGATTACGATACAGCCGCGCGATTCCTTCAAGCAGCCATGAATGCCGGGCTCGAAGTAGCAGGTAAAAATATGGAAGAACTTGAAAAGAAAAGAATAAATGCTATTGAGATAAATTCAAGAGTGAATAATAAACAAACCAATCAGTAATAATTAAATTTTGTAACTATGAAGAAGATGTATTTTTTAGCAGCGGCACTATTAGTCTTGTTGTTTGCTGCATGTAGTAAGGATCATGTTAATCTTGACGATGACGATGGTCTCGTGACAAGTTTGACCGGTGATGCTTGGGTGTCGATAAATGTTTCGAACAAATCGCAGGGAAGAGCGTTGCATGACCCGAATTATCAAATGGGAACTCCGGCTGAAACAACTGTGGGAGAAGTCCGGGCGATATTCTTTGATGAGAATGAAGCGGTGACGGAAGATAAAATATTGTCTACCGACGAGGCTGGCACTCCGGGGCAGGCAACAGGTAGTACGGGAAAAGCATTCCAGGTTCCGGCAAAATCCAAAAGTATTTTGATCATCACGAATCCTGTTGACAATTTGCCTGCAAAAGGATCTTTTGCTAACTTCACAGCCTTCAATAAGGCTATTAATGAGCTCGATGTTTCGAAGGTTTCTACTGCCAATAAGTTTATGATGACGAATGCCAAAGGTGGTTTGGAGCCTCATTATGAAGACCTGCGTCTCTATAATTCGGCCGAGAAAGCACAAGCGAAGCCTTTAGCGATTCGTGTAGACCGGGTTGTGGCAAAAGTGAGAGTATATTTGGAAGCTGAACAGTTGGCAGATCGTGCTGGTGATGCAATACCTAATGTTGGTAATGGTGCCACTATCTATGATCCGGAGTGGACATTGAACGTGAGAAATAAATGGTATTTCCCCGTGTCGGAACGTGTTTATTCTTGGGTAGAAAATAAATATGGATGTGAGTCTCCTTTTGATCAATATGATCTTGGTTCTTACAGAATAGATCCCAATTATGACACTCAGATTGATCCGGAAGTGAATAAAGCAGGATATGATGCGCAATATCATTATTTTTATGATGCGGATGCAGCGATTGCGAATAAAATTCCTTGGAAATCGGCAAAAGCTAATAACACGGCAGCGGAGTATTGTTTGGAGAATACCCAGACAGAGGAGCATAACGACTGGGCTTATACAACCCAAGTATTGTTTAAGGTTGTTTTCATGCCGAATGAATTGAAATTGCCTAATAGTGATGAGTATTACGATAATGCGGCAGATAATGTAGATAATGGAGAACTAGCTTTTGGCGAGGATTGGATCATGCTTGACGGAGGTTACTACACGTGGGATTTGCTGATGAAGTATATCGAGGTTGAGATGGAAAGTAGATATTACGATCAGGATGCTGATGAAGTTAACACGCCTATCGCTAAAGCATTGAATGTTTATTTGAAAGCTATTGGTCTGGCGGAAGTAGATATTCCTGCGTTCGACGAACATGTTGATCCTGCTGATCAAATTGCGGGAGTTATGGATGATTTCGTTGCTCTAAAAGGTAATGTTAAGACTCACGGGGCAGACCGTCATGGTGTTGTAACTTACTACAAGGGTGGTGTGAACTATTATCCGATCATGATCAAGCATGATGATACGGAAGAGGTTGACAATGAATTTGGAGAATTCGGTGTTGTTCGTAATTCTGTTTACGATATAAGAATAACCAAGGTATTTAACCCGGGTTACCCGACAATTCCAGATCCGAATCCGAACATTCCGGATGAAACTGGAAACATCTACTTGGCTGTTAGAATTGATATCAATCCTTGGACTTGGTATTCTCAAGTTGAACAGTTATAATAAATCTGATGACTTATTATTTGTGGGGAGCAATCCCTGTTCCCCACAAATTTATTCCTTTTAAAATAGGGGGAAACACGTTGTTCATCATTAGTAAATTGAAATGTCAAAAAAGAAAGATATGAAGCTCAGAAGTCATATAAATTTATTAATTCTCGGAATCCTTATGATTAGTTCAGGGATATTCCTGTCCTGCGATGCCTTCAATGAAGATTTGCCGGAATGTCGCTTGTTCGTCAAGTTCAAATATGACTACAACATGCAATCTGTTTGCTCTTTTCACGTGCAAGTAGATAAAGTGGAGCTTTACGTTTTTGACAAGGATGGTAAATTCCTTTTTCAACAAGCGGAGGAAGGGGAGCCATTGACAACGGGTAGCTATTTGATGAATTTGGAATTGCCTGTCGGTGAATACAAATTGATGGCTTGGGCCGGTGCTCACGATTCATACGATATTCCCGTCTTGACTCCGGGAGATCCGATCTCGGCCTTGGAATTAAAATTGAAACGGGAGATCTCTCTCGTTGTGGATAAAGAATTGGAACCACTATGGTACGGGGAAATCTTGGATGTTAATTTCACGGGAACAACGAATCAGGTGGAAACAATCAATTTGATAAAAGATACGAATAAAGTGACATTCATTTTCCAGTTCCTTGCGGATGACGAACCGTTGAACTTGGAAGATTACAAGTACGAGATTATAGAATCGAACGGGTACATGAATCATCAGAATCAATTGAAGGATGACGATGTGCTTAGCTATTATCCTTATTACAAGGAGCAAATGAGTACTTCGGCCGTGAGATTAGGATTGAACACGATGCGTTTGATGAATGATCGGCAAAATCGCTTTGTCGTGACAGAAAAATCAACGGGAAAGAAAGTATTTAATGTCAGTCTTTCCGATTATTTCGCCAAAACACAGGATCCTGGTAGTACTTGGGGGACGCAGGAATATTTTGACCGTCAGGATGCGTGGCATGTCGTTTTCTATCTTAACGCTTCATGGATAGCGGTAAGAATCGACATCAACGACTGGACGTGGCGTTCTCAGGAAGAGGGGGATGTGTAGTCATTGTGTTTTGATCTTGTAAGGAATAAGCGAGTAATAGAGTCCACGAGGGAGAATATTACCCGCTTTATTATTTTATTTGATCAGGATGAAGTCGATATTCACGTCATCCACCTTTTTTGTATCTTTATTGTAGCGTAGGCTACTTAGTATGACCCGGATATCCCCGGTGTCAAAAAATGCAAGACGCTTTTTATTTTTTTCAAAGGCTTCTTCCATCAGGTTCGTGTCGAGAGGTATTTGTTGTTTAAACCATTCCATCACGTCGAATTCCACGAGGAGAGAGTCATTCTGGTAAATTCGTAATACCCCGCTGTCGTTCCAATATTCATAATGCATGGGGGTCTTTGTGTATTGGTATATTTTTCGGAGTATGCGGTAGTCCTGTATGTTTAAGGAGTCAATAGGATTAAAGCTGCAATAAATCGTGTTGTTATAGTATATTCCTTCTACTATTTTGTTTTGTTCGGCAGGAGTGAAGAGAGAGTCGAGCATGGCTTGCGAGTTCGAGAAGCCTAGTATTTCTTTCGTCAGACTGTCAGACTCTTGGTAACGATATATTTTTGCATGATTAACGTACGTGATACTGTGATACATCACACGTCCTTCAACGATTCTCAGGGAATCCTCTTTCGGGGAGAGTGTCATTAAACGCTTTTCGGCCGTTTTGAATCTCTTGACTTGCGAGTTTATACCTAAATCATCCGCCGAGAGGCCGGGAATGTACGTGAAAAGAGCTAGCGCCCCGATGGCGGCGATCGTTAATATCGTGTAATTCCGATTGTGGCGGGCGAAGAATAGCATGGTGGATAGGGTGATGAGTATGGCCGTCAGTACCAGATAGATGCGGGCTTCTGTCAGTCCGTATTCTGATACCCTGTAAACGATACTGATCCATAACATGACTAAAGCCGGTAGCGTCCACCAACTGTAGTGACCGTAAAACCAGTTATATATTCTTTTTTGTAATAACGGTTGTATGCTTTTGCCGATAAGCAGAACGGTAATGAAACTGATACCCATGTACGATAATCCTCCTTTGGGTAAGGACCAGAGTACGATTATTTTCACGAAATAGATATACAAGATGGCCGTGTAGATCAGTAGAGCCGGGGTGAGGATGTAGTTCACGACGAGATCAACGAACCGGATAATCGCGTGTTCTCGTGTTCCCGTGATATTGAACGCGATAAATAGTAACGGGCATATAAATACAAAAGCAACCGTGGAAGAATACTCGGTGAAATAACGTTCGAGATCTCCCCAGATTTCGAAAATATACGTGATCGAGAAAAATATGGCTAGCGACAATAGCCAGGCAAGAGTGGCGATGAGTAGTGCGAATAGGACATCCCCGATATAGTTTATGACATTCCGGACGTAAGGTTCATCCCTGAAACATCCCCGGTGAAGGAATATCATCAGTTGACTGATAATCAGAGCCACGTTGTACGAGGAATGCATCGGGGCCGGTTGCCACAACCAGAAGAGAGGTACGATGATGATGCTGGCGAAATAAATCCAGCGATAAACTCTTTGATGTGTCCAATGGTTTATGGCATAGATCATGCAAAAACAGATGGGAAACGTCCACCCGAATTCGCGGATATCTGTTATTTTCGCGATATCCAACCAGATAATGATCCAGTAAAACATGGATACGACAATCTCCACCGGAGCTTGCGTGATAGCATTCTTTAGTTTTTCAGTGAAGTGATGTAATTTGAAACGCATGATTTTCTTATTTTAATGATAACAAATATAAAATAAAATTCATGTAATTTCAATATAGCGTATGCGTTTCAAGTAAATCCCCTTTTAATCCGCTCGAATAATGTCAAACCCTACGATTCGTTTATCTTTCCTGAAAAATTGGATGAAATATGCCGGGGTGGAATTTCCGATGTACGCACCCGAATAGCCGATTCTCGTGAAATGTATCATGTCGCCCGAACACGAAAAATATAAATCTCTCGGACTTCTGTCTAGGGGGTAATCCGAGGGTGAATACCGTTTAAATGTGTAACTGGGAGTGTAGTCATATACTGAAAAATAGTACACGGGTTTCGGGGGTAACTTGAAACTGAAATCTACTTTCGGGTTGACACGGTTCAAGTCGATGTCAAATTTGTGGCGGGCTAACTTGTTTAAATGCATGGAGTCCGCCGCACTGAATTGCATCCGGAAGGTTTTATCAAGAGAAAAGCTATCGCGTAATGTTACGCGTGGTGATTTTTTCAGATAGTTGTATTTGGTCTTGTCTGAAAAGTGCTTTTGTAGTAAACTTTTTTCAGTTTTGAGATCACGGTCCCCTTTGTTTGCCTTGGTCTGGGCCGGGAGGTAAACGGGTATCAGGAATGAAATAACGCAGATAAAAATAATATGCTTCATGACTCAAAGAATTATTTGAACTACCACCCCTGTCCCCTCCTTACACAGGCGGGGAAACCGCTTGGTAATCAACTCTCCCCCTGTGTAA
>OGIE01000448.1_pt1 | contig 62029 bp, 51 predicted proteins | sample 1571581 | NCBI WGS metagenome assembly OGIE01 (sample SAMEA2582021, study PRJEB24529) | metagenome | biome: Human gut stool | place: China | collected 2011 | reverse complement strand
GATGATTCCCTGCTCTACATAGAGTTTGCCGTTATGTACTTTATCTTTCAGAGAATATTCTACCGCTCCGCCAAGGCTGACTTTTGCTTTTTTCTCTACATCGTCCAGAATATCCATCAGGTTTGCATTCAGCTCGTCGATGGTGTAGGTGTTGCTTGGATGGAACGGCATCGCAATCATCGGACGGATTTCGCTTAAGTTTACATAAACCATGCCGTCATAGTATGTAACTGCACCCGGATTCAGTGCTTTATAATCTTCACTTCTGCCATGGATATCATAGAAATCTCTGATCTTGTCATCATCGGTTCTCCAGATGGAGGACAGGCAGGTCGTTTCGGTTGTCATAACATCCACACCGATACGGAAATCTGCACTCAGTTTCTCTACGCCCGGTCCGACAAATTCCATGACTTTGTTCTTTACATAGCCATTTTCAAAGACAGCTCCGATGATCGCCAGAGCAACGTCCTGAGGACCGACACCTTTCATCGGCTCACCGTCCAGATAAATCGCTACCACACCCGGCATATTGATATCGTAAGTTTTGGAGAGCAGCTGTTTTACAAGCTCCGGTCCGCCTTCGCCCATCGCCATGGTTCCCAGTGCACCGTAACGTGTGTGGGAGTCTGATCCGAGGATCATCTTTCCGCCGCCTGCCAGCATTTCTCTTGCAAACTGATGGATAACGGCCTGATGAGGCGGTACATACATGCCGCCGTACTTTTTAGCACAGGTCAGTCCAAACATATGATCATCTTCGTTAATCGTTCCTCCCACTGCACAAAGACTGTTATGGCAGTTCGTCAGAACATAGGGCATGGGAAATTTCTCAAGACCTGATGCACGGGCCGTCTGAATAATTCCCACAAACGTAATATCATGGGACGTCAGCTTGTCAAACCGGATTTTCAGTTTGTCCATATTGTCTGATGTATTATGCGCTTTTAAAATTCCATAGGCAATGGTCTGTTTCTTAGCTTCTTCCTTCTCCGGAACATTTCCCAGCTTTCCAGCTAAGATGGATGCACCTTCTGCTGTATCGGCGATGATTTCCGTTCCATTAAGGACGTAAGCACCACCATCATATAACTGAATCATAGACACCTCCATAAAAAACGTCTTGCATAATTGTATACAATTATACAAGACGTTTCAAAGAAAAGCAATACCTAACTCTCGGCAGTTTCCGATGCAGTTGGAAAACTTACCGTCACTTTGAAAAGATCCCCATCCAGATAAATCTCAAAAGTTCCCTGCTGGATTTCCGTCAGATCTTTGGCAATGGACAGGCCCAGTCCACTGCCTTCCGTGCTTCTTGATTCGTCTCCTCTGGTAAATCGTTCTGTCAGTTCTTCCGGAGAAATATTTAAAGGATTCTCCGAAATATTTTTAAGGGAAAAGGCCACCCGATCTCCATCATTAATCAGATCCAGATAAACCCTTGTATGAGGCATGGCATACTTTTCCACATTGCGGAAAAGATTTTCAATAATTCTCCACAGCCGCCTGCCGTCTGCGTCTACATACTGGGGATTCTGTGGGAAATTTTCTACCAACTGAAGCCCTCTCGCCTCAAATCGCTCCACGAATTCACCGCTGGTCTGCATGAGCAGCTCCTTTACATCAATTCGTCGAATGTCCAACACCACATTGCCGGAGCTGGCTCTTGACGCCTCCACCAGATCTTCCGTCAATTGTTTGAGTCTTTGGGACTTCTGATCCAGCACTTCCAAATATTCATTGGCTTTTTCATTATGAAGCTCCTCTCGTTTCAGAAGATCCACATAATTGATAATCGAAGTAAGCGGTGTCTTCAAGTCATGGGACACATTGGTGATCAGATCCGCCTTCATCCGTTCACTTTTCATCTGTTCCTGTAGCGCATGTCTTAGGCCGTCACCCAGATCATTGATGGCAGCTGCCATCTGCCGATTTCGGGCAAACAGGCCATTTTCCGGAATTCTGGTATCCCCTTCCTCGGAATTGATTTCCTGCACCGCGTTTAACAGTTTCTGCCGCTGTATACCGTCTGTTACCAGCACGGCCAGTACTACAAGATTAAACACAGCCAGCACGGCAATGGACAAGACACCTTTTCCGGACAGCACCCAAAGCAGGATCTGAAGGAGCAGATAACTGACAAAGCAGATGCTGACCCGCATTACGATACCCGCATGATTCAGAATCACCAGTGCCATATTCCATAAGAAACGTAAAAGCAGTACCAAAATCCAGATAGCTGTTACTACAAGCAGCACAGCTGCTGCCACCATAGGCAAAATATAGGGCTGCAGATTCTGATCCGCTTCCTGGTATTTCTGTGCTGCCGCTGATAACACATCTGTTGCCGGAAATGTAGTATCAATCCCCACATAAACCAGATATTCCCCTGCCAGATGTATATTCCATCCTTCCAGCAGATCATGGGTATTATAGGAATAATAATCTCCCACATTCTGCTGTGCTACACTGATCGTCCGGCTGTCATAGATATAATAACTTCCCAGACTCTTGAAATAGGCAGCAAATGTATCCTGGGAGTTCTCACTCTGCAAGGAATCTACATTGGTATATACGTTTCCATTTCCAAGATCCCACAACAGATACCGCACATTCGTGGCCTGTGCCGACCAGTTCTTCTGCTGCTCCTGATAAAGGGCCACCTCCCTCTGAATCTGCTTCATGGATTTCACAAGCTGATCTACAACAGCTTTGTATTCCTCGTCGCATTCGTTGCAGTACTCCTGAATGCTTCCATAAAAAAGCGGCTTGTACGATTCATTCAGTACGTCATCCGAATATGATGTTCCTTTCAGACTCCACTGATATAAATCTCCAAGCCGGTAACAGATGCCTTTTTCTTTTTCCGGCATCTCGTCATAAATTGTGTCATTGTCCAGATAATCTCTGAGCCGGATAATTCTCTGGGGATCATACTGACCATCCTTTTCCATCCGGCTGTCTCTTACTGCTGCTTCAAGTGCATCATACACTGAAGATGCTGCCTGTTCCTGAAATTCTGCAGTTTCCACATAATTCTTTCCCTCCAGAATTTCTTTCCAGGTTTCACTTCCGTATCCAGCCCGCATACCGGCAACAAAACCAACTGCCAGCACTGCTGCAGCCACTGCATTTACACATACGACAATCCCTCTTAATAAGGATATATGTTTCTTTTTCATAGGCTCCTCCTATTCCCGGTCAATCTTGTAGCCCACTCCCCAAACCACTTTCAGATAGCGCGGCTCTTTCGGATTGATCTCAATTTTTTCCCGGATATGTCGAATATGAACAGCCACTGTGTTGTCTCCGCTGATCGCATCCTCGTTCCAGATGCTTTCGTAAATCTGGCCTATAGAAAATACCTTTCCAGGGTTTTTCACCAGTAACAGAAGAATACGATATTCTATCGGTGTCAGCTTCACCGGCTCACCTTCTACAGTTACTTCTTTCCCATCGTCATCCACTACCAGACCGCCAATGCGGAAAATATGATTTTTCTTCTCTGCAATTGCTCCAAGCTGCGTGTATCTGCGCAGGACAGATTTTACACGGGCAGTCAATTCCAGCGGATTGAACGGCTTGGTAATATAATCATCCGCTCCGATATTGAGCCCAAGAATCTTGTCCACATCTTCTGATTTTGCCGAGAGGAAAATAATGGGCACTCCACTGGTTTCCCTGATTTTCATAGTTGCCCGCATTCCATCCATCTTTGGCATCATAATATCAATAAGTATCAGATGGATTTCATGCTCCTGAAGCATTTTTATGGCTTCCAGCCCATCATAAGCCTTCAGTACCCTATAGCCTTCCTGGCTGAGATAGATTTCAATGGCATCTACAATTGCATGGTCATCGTCACAAACCAGAATGTTCATATTCTCGTATCTCCTTTGCTGATTATGTTATAACATTCCTTTTTTAAGATAGAAGCCGTAATTTTATTAAGATTTTTTTAAGGAAGACAGGTAAAATACAGATTTCCGGCTGTTGCAAACATTGTAGCGGCGTCTTTTCTTCCCATATTTCTGGTTCCGGCCTGTCCCGGAGTCCACAGCACCACATTCTGGGCATCATATCCTACAATAAGCACTGCCTCGCCGGTTCCTGTCATGCCAAGCACCGGCATTCCTTTATCAATATAGTAGAGAACCGTCTCCACATTACATCCTGAAAGAATACAGCTATCCGTTCCAAGTTCCTGATTCCAGATCTCCCACGCAGACATACCCTCATCCCGAAGAGGCTGCACATCCGTATATATCTGCCTCGTTTTCAGTACCCGCTGCATACAGGCGGTCAGAACATCTGCGCTGCTTTCTGCAGAATCTTCTTCTCCGTCAAATCCGTCCAGCAGAACTCTGCTGCGGCTTGTTCCCCTGTTCCAGCAGCATTTACCAGCTTTCCACACAGAACCCATGTTATCATAAGCTGCATTGACGGCATCTGCCAGTTTTTCATATCCTTCCGTCTGTCCATCAAAGCTGTACACAAGATAGCAGTCCGTTCCCTGTTCGTCCACTTCCAGTGTCCGGCTTCCTTCAAATAGCACCAGTTTCACCTTCGGACGCTTCAGGCTGCTATTCTTCATCGTCCCACTATAATTAAGGAAATATTCATTTCTTTTTACTTCATCATATGCAGTTTTCAGACTCAGAAGCTCCGATGTATTTTCATTGGCATACGTAATCGGTTCGGGAAGTGCTTCCACATATCCGCCGTCTCCGGAAGCCTGTATACAGGAAAGATCAATCCGGTTCTGCACAATAGAAAGAGCCGTCACATATTTTCCTTTGGACGAATAATCAAATTCCCGCACTGCCTGTCCATCGGCTGCACGAATAATAATCCGGTACATGGGAAAAATCTCACTTCCATCTTCCTGCACCCGGATATCATCCACACGCGCAGTTCCGTAGATAAAATCTTCCTCCATAAAACCAAGGGCACGAACGGCTTCTCCTGCTGATGCCTCAATCCGCTGTACAATTCCAGTCTCCGTATGCAGGAGACTGATCACGCCATTGCTGCCGTCTGTCCATGCCGCTGTCTGTCCACTGTCTGAAATCTGCACCAGTTCTTCCGGAATATCGTTGGCCAGAACCGTTACCTGGCTGGTCTCCAGATCGATCTGCAGAATCATTCCCCTGCTGTAGATCCATGCCTGACCATTACTGTTCTCCACCGCCAGTTTGCCAAGTTCTTCCTTCACTGCCGCATATGGCCGGTCTGACGGAAGAAAAAACTGTTCCTCAACCGTATTCATAAGCGCATCATAATGGCACATGAGCACTCCACTCATTCCTTCATAACGTCCCCTGTTCATATATCCATATACCAGAAAATCCATACTGCCGGACTCTTCGACCTGCAGGATCCGAAAATCATGCGCTCCATAGGTTCCCCTCTCATCCTGACCGTCTTCAAAACCATAGACAAGACTCAGCCGGTTCTGCCCAAAATCGTAGCACCACAGCTGTCCCTGGGAAACGAATCCAATGACATTTTCTTCCTTATTTTTTCTGTAATCAGGCACGTCGCTCTGAATACCAAAAGCAAATTTATTATCCGTCAGCAATCCCTTTCCAGGTGAAAAGATCTGATCTGCTGTTCTCTCATATGCCAGCAGGAACATTCTGGATGCCGTATATCTGACACGGATGGCTTCCCGTACATCGTAGGTCTCTTTCGAATCCGTATTTTTCAACGTATAGGTAAATACAACCGCCGCCACATCTTTGGAAACATCAGTGACCGACAGTTTCAGGTCGCCAGTCTCTGCGACCTGCATATCTCCCCATGTAACAGGGCCGGAACGGGAATGAATATTGACATACCCCAGGCTCTTTCCATCCATGGTTCCGTTCGGTTCCAGATAATTCAGAAACATACTGGAACTGTCCTTTTCAACTGTCACCCGATGAAATTCCTTTGCAAAATCCAGGCATTCCTGCATATGGTTTTCACCCAGGTAGGTGATCTGGGAGTAGTATTTTATTTCTTCCTCATCTCCAGTCTTCACCTTGCAGATCAGAAGATAATCTTTCTCCGGTTCCAGCAGATCCTTCAGCTGTACCGTATAACGGATATACTGTCCATCGTCCTCTCCCTGCAGACCGCTTCCATCCTGAATCAGCCGTTCCGAATCCAGACTTCTCACTTCATAGGAGGTATCCGTGATCTGTGCATTATACTTTTCCAGCGCCAGCTTCAGCACATGATCCTCCTGCACTGCAATCACAGAATCCTTCATATAGCCGCCATCCATATCTGTCCTGTATCCATGCATCTCATTGTAGAGGGTCCCTTCCGTTTCCGCATAGAGTACCGGAAGAACTGCCTCTGCCATCGATGTGGTCATATCCCTGTTTCCCACCTGAGTCAGATAGCTGGTCAGAAAAAGTCCTGCCAGAAATGACAGCAGCACACTTACATACTGAATTAATTTTTTCTTCATTTTATCCACCTTTTTGGAAAAAGCCAACTGTTCTCTGCTGAAAACAATCGGCCTTTATTCTACACATTTTCTTTAGTTTACTATCGCTTTGAAAGCGTGTCAATTACTTTTACCGGGGTATACCGTCTCCTGTTGGTCTTTCTTCGGCACATCATCTCCTGCAGCAAAAGTACACCGATCAAATCCTGCACCTGCTCCCATCCCGGTGCGTCTTTTCCGAAACGTTCCCCTTTTTCCGCCCGTTCCCATATCTCCAGGCTCTTTTTTCTAAGGGAGAGCTGATCCGGGTACTCATCATACATCATGCTGCCCGGATACTCCAACAGCGAACATACTTCATCCACATAAGGCTTCAGCCTTCTCGCCATGATCGGATACATTTCCTGCAGTCTCCGGAAGTCCTCTTCATCTTCCATTCTTTCCGGCTGATCCCAAAGACTCAGGTAATTCATTCGGTTTCCATATGGATACAGCCACGGGAACATCCTCTGATTCCATTCGTTCGGCTCTTTCATGAATCCAGACTCCATTCTTTTTACCTATAATGAAGTATATGCTTTCCGTCCGGTAAAAGACACAAAAGGGAGCATCGCCGAAACGATACTCCCTCTTTTGTAAATCTCTTCACTTAGTCTTCTCTGAAACGGATAGTCTGCGTCTCCGGATCCATCTCCTCAACGATTGCCAGGGACTCTACACGATAACCGCGTCCTCTGAGCATTGCTCCGCCGTGCTGGAATCCTTTCTCGATCACAATTCCGATTCCTGCAACATTGGCATGTGCAGCTTCAATGATCTGACACAGACCTGCTGCCGCGCATCCATTTGCCATAAAATCATCAATTACCAGAACATTTTCATCCGGATGAAGGAATTTGCTTGCAACGATAACTTCATATTTCCGTTTATGGGTAAAAGATTCCACCGGTCCAGATTGATGGACTGGGATTTTTTTGCAAATACAACCGGACATTTAAAATACTGTGCTACAATGGCAGCAATTCCGATTCCGGATGCTTCGATGGTAAGAATCTTATCAATCTTCACGCCTTCAAATCTGCGTTTGAATTCTTTTCCCATCTCATTAAACAGCTCAATATCCATCTGGTGATTTAAGAAGCTGTCTACTTTCAGTACATTTCCCGGTTTCATAACTCCGTCTTTACGGATTCGTTCCTTCAAAAGTTCCATAATTGCCGTTTCTCTCCTGTTCCTGCTGGATATATTTTTTACATTCTACCCCAGACTATCCAATATTTCAATGCCTGAACGCAAAAAACCCGCGATCTGACTGACCGCGGGAAATTTCTATTCTGCCGGCTCTTCCAGAATTTCCTGATATTTTTCAAGAATCGTTGTCTGGATACAGTCGCGGGTTGCAGAACTGATCGGATGTGCAATATCTCTGTACTCTCCATCAGAAGCACGTCTGCTGGGCATGGCAATAAACATTCCTTTTTCGCCTTCAATTACCTTAATGTCATGTACTACAAATTCTCCATCAATGGTAATGGAGACTACCGCTTTCATCTTACCCTCTTTTGCAACTTTTCGAATCCGTACATCTGTAATCTTCATAGACCTCTCCTCGTATCTCTTATTTTGTGGAGCTTACATGATATATCTGTCATTCTTCTCAATGACCACTTTCACTCCGTCTTCCCCCACATAGCGGGAATTTGCCCGGATCGTATCCCGGCTTTCTACAATACAGTTCTCAATGTGAGTATTGTCACCCAGATACACATCATTCAGAATAATAGAGTTTTTAATCACGCAATTATTCCCCACGAACGCCTTTTTAAAGAGAATGGAATTCTCTACGGTGCCATTTATAATGCAGCCACTGGCTACCAGGCTGTTCTTCACATTAGAGCCTGCGTTATACTTCGCCGGCGGTAAATCCTGAACTTTGGAATATATATCCGGATAGTCCTGCAGAAAATGTTTTCTGACTTCCGGTTTCAGGAAATCCATATTCGTCTCATAATACGACTCTACCGATGAAATACTGTTCCAGTAACTGTCAATCTTGTAAGAATAGATCTTCTTTACATTTTTGTAACGGATCAGAATATCACGCACAAAATCGAAGCGGTCTTCCTGCGCACACTTTTCAATTAGTTCAATCAGCTGGCGTCTGCGAATAATGTAGATCCCGCATGACACCATATGGGCATCCGTCGCCATGGGTTTTTCTTCAAAATCAATGATTCTTCCATTGTCATCTGCCTTTACGGCTCCGAATCGGCTCAGATCGGCTCCCTGCGGCATCTCCTTGCATACAACAGTAATATCTGCCTTCTTATCAATATGATATTCCAGCACTTTTCCATAATCCATCTTGTAGATGCCGTCTCCGGATGCGATGACCACATACGGTTCATGACTCTGTTTGAGCCAGTCCAGATTCTGATAAAGAGCATCTGCCGTTCCACGGTACCAGTAATTGTTATCCATGGTCAACGTAGGAGTAAAGAGATACAGTCCGCCCTGTTTTCTTCCAAAGTCCCACCATTTGGAGGAGCTCAGATGCTCATTCAGAGAACGGGAATTGTACTGGGTCAGAACTGCCACCTTCTGCACATGGGAATTGGACATATTGCTCAATGCAAAATCAATGCTCCGATAACTTCCTGCTACCGGCATGGCCGCAATGGCGCGCTTCTGCGAAAGTTCTCTCATCCGATGATTATTGCCGCCTGCTAATATAATTCCTATTGCTCTCATGACCGATCACCTGCCTTAATTAGAGTCTCACCGCTTGCGAGTATTCCGTTTGGATAATCTTCACTCTCCGTCGGTCCGGAAATGGCCGTATTCAGACCGATCTGGACATTGGGAGGAATGACGGAATTCTCTCCGATGGTCACAAGACCAAAAGAATATACTTTTGGATTTACTTTATTCGGAATATCTTCCCCTACGCCGAGCGTGCAGTGATCTCCAATCACAACCTCCTCTGCAATGATGGACTTGTCCACCTGAGTGCCTTCTCCCACAGTGGTATTCTTCATAATGATAGAATCCCGCACCACAGCGCCCTTACAGATATGTACATTGGCTCCGATGACGGAATTGATCACAGTTCCCTCAATTGTGGAATTGCCGCAGACAATGCTTCGCTCGATAAATCCATCTTCCGATACATATAATGGCGGAACTGCATCACTCTTGGTATAGATCTTCCAGAACTCCTCATAGAGATTAAATTCCGGGATGATATCGATCAGTTCCATATTGGCTTCCCAGTAGGAACCAAGTGTACCTACATCTTTCCAGTATCCATTGTACTCATATGCGAACAGCCGCTCCCCGTTTTCCAGGCATTCCGGAAGAATATGTTTTCCGAAATCACATCCCGGTACGGAACGCATCTTGATCAGTGCTTCTCTTAATACCTTCCATGTAAAAATGTAGATTCCCATGGATGCCAGATTACTTCTCGGATTTGCCGGTTTTTCCTCAAAATCCGTAACCTTTCCGGTATCATCCGTGATCACCACGCCGAAACGGCTGGCTTCTTCCCACGGTACCGGCATGCAGGCAATGGTCACTGCCGCATTGTTTTCCTTGTGATAATCCAGCATTACCTCATAATCCATCTTGTAGATATGATCACCTGACAGAATCAACACATACTCCGGATTGTAGGTATCAATATAATCGATATTCTGATAAATGGCATTGGCCGTACCGGAATACCAGTCACTTCCGGCACTTCTCTCATAGGGTGAAAGAATCGTCACACCTCCATTATTCCGATCCAGATCCCACGGCATTCCGATTCCGATATGCGTATTCAATCTCAACGGTTGGTACTGTGTCAGTACTCCAACTGTATCAATACCTGAATTGATACAGTTGCTTAACGGGAAGTCGATAATGCGGTACTTTCCTCCAAAAGCAACTGCCGGTTTGGCAACTTTGGACGTAAGCACCCCAAGACGGCTTCCCTGCCCGCCAGCTAAAAGCATGGCAATCATTTCTTTTTTAATCACGTTATCACCTCTTGCTGTTATATAATTTTGGTAAACATAATTATACCACAAACTTTATAAATAGTACACAAATATTTTAATATATTTTGTGTTTTTTATGCAGTTTTCCGACATTTTTCGATATCATGTTTTATATTTTACACTTTTCCCAAGATGTTGTGCCCTAAAAATCCTCCGGGCACTATATGTCCCCCGCCATTAACCAAGTGTGTTGGTAGGTGGGACATTTTTTCCTTTTCATGGCTGTACCGGGACCCTGCATTTAAAAGCGCTAGGAAAACCTGCATAAACGCATGAAAACCTTGAAACATTATGTGAAATACCTTATAATACCTTATAATATTGCATTTTTGCTTTTAGAAATTTTGTATTGGAGAAAAGGAGATATTACTCATCATGGATTTAGTTACAGTAAGAGAACTTTATAAAAATCCGGAAAAGTTCCTGGACAAGGAAATTACCGTTGGCGGATGGATCCGCAGCCTTCGTGATTCCAAGGCATTCGGTTTCATCGTTATCAGCGACGGAACCTATTTCGAGACACTTCAGGCTGTTTACCACGACACTCTGGAAAACTTCGCTCAGGTTTCCAAGTTAGGCGTTGGAACCGCTATCATCGTTAAAGGTACTTTAGTTGCTACCCCACAGGCAAAGCAGCCATTTGAGATCCAGGCTACTGAGGTTACTGTTGAAGGTGCATCTGCATCTGATTACCCTCTGCAGAAAAAGCGCCACTCTTTCGAGTACCTGCGCACTATTTCACATTTACGTCCAAGGACCAACACTTTCCAGGCCGTATTCCGCGTACGTTCCCTGATTGCCTATGCCATCCATCAGTATTTCCAGGAAAAGGACTTCGTTTATGTCCACACCCCACTGATCACAGGAAGCGACTGTGAAGGTGCAGGTGAAATGTTCCAGGTTACTACTATGGATCTGAACAACATTCCAAAGAATGAAGACGGAACCGTTGATTACAAGCAGGATTTCTTCGGAAAGCCAACCAACCTGACTGTAAGCGGCCAGTTAAACGCAGAGACCTACGCAATGGCATTCCGCAACGTATATACTTTCGGACCTACCTTCCGTGCAGAGAACTCCAACACCACCCGTCATGCAGCTGAGTTCTGGATGATCGAGCCGGAGATGGCCTTCGCTGATCTGGATGATGATATGCGCGTTGCAGAAGGCATGTTAAAGTATGTCATCAAGTATGTATTAGAACATGCTCCGGAAGAGATGAACTTCTTCAACAACTTCGTAGACAAGGGTCTGTTAGACCGTTTAAACAACGTTCTCAACTCTGAGTTCGGACGCATTACCTACACCGAGGCAGTGGAACTGTTAATGAAGCACAATGACAAGTTCGACTACAAGGTATCCTGGGGCTGCGACCTGCAGACTGAGCATGAGCGTTACCTGACCGAAGAGATCTTCAAGAAACCAGTATTCGTTACTGATTATCCAAAGGAGATCAAGGCATTCTACATGAAGATGAACCCAGACGGCAAGACCGTTGCTGCTGTAGACTGTCTGGTTCCTGGAATTGGCGAGATTATCGGCGGAAGCCAGCGTGAAGATGACTATGACAAGCTGGTTGCAAGAATGGATGAGCTGGGACTTAAGAAAGAAGATTACGGCTTTTACCTGGATCTTCGTAAATACGGTTCCACCCGTCATGCAGGTTTCGGACTTGGCTTTGAGCGCTGCGTAATGTACCTGACCGGTATGTCCAACATCCGCGACGTTATCCCATTCCCAAGAACTGTAAATAACTGCGAGTTATAATATCAATATACGACGCAAAGCAATCCATCTGTTTTGCACCATATGTACTCTCGAGACTCTTTTGCGCAGGTGCAAGAAACGTTTCGGGAGTATATCTATTTAAAGGAGAAATTCATGAAATTTATCCACACAGGTGATATCCACTGGGGAATGACTCCCGATGCAGATAAACCCTGGGGAAGTGAACGGGCCCAGGCGATCAAAGATACCTTTAAGAAGATCATTGCCCAGGCTGGAAAAATGCAGGCAGACTGTCTGTTCATCAGCGGTGATCTGTTCCATCGCCAGCCACTGGTGCGGGACTTAAAAGAAGTCAACTATCTGTTTACCACCATTCCCAATGTAAAAGTTATCCTCATTGCAGGAAATCATGACCGCATACGGGAAAACTCCGCTCTTTTAAGCTTTTCATGGAGCCCCAATGTTACTTTTTTCATGGACCCGGACCTTAATTCCGTTTATTTTGAGGATATCAATACGGAAATTTACGGTTTCAGTTATCACACCAGAGAGATCAAAAAACCTCTGTTAGAAGATATGCAGGTTTCCGTGAACAATCATATCCAGATCCTGATGGCACATGGCGGAGACACTGCCCATCTGCCTATTAACTTTAACAGCCTGGAGTTATCCCCATTTTCTTACATTGCCCTGGGACATATCCACAAACCTCAGGTGATCTCTGAGGATAAGATTGCTTACTGTGGATCACCGGAACCTTTGGATCTGACAGAAACGGGAGTCCATGGATATTTTACCGGCGAGATCCATCCTGAGACCCATAAATTAACACACCTGGAATTTGTTCCTGCTGCCACCCTTCAATATCTGCCTCTGGCAGTAAAAGTTTCCAGAGAAACCACAAACATGGAACTGGCTGACCGGATCATGGCAGAGATCCGCAAACGCGGGGAAGAAAATATTTATCGTTTCCGTTTAAAAGGCATGCGCGACCCAGATATAGAATTCGACTTATCTTCTTTGGAAGCACAGTTTCGCATTGCAGAAATTATTGACGATACAGAGCCGGATTACGATTTTTCTGCCCTGTTTGCAGAGCATTCCAGTGACATGATCGGATTTTTCATCCAGGCACTTCAGAAAGAAGATATGAGTCCTGTAGAGAAAAAAGCACTGTATTATGGAGTAAATGCCTTACTCCACACTACTGACGAAAGGAGCTGACCCAATGAAGATACTCAGTCTGCATATTGACGGCTTTGGAAAATTTCATGACAGGGACATTTCCTTTGAAGATGGCTTAAATGTAGTCTATGGAAAAAATGAAGCCGGAAAATCCACTTTACATACATTTATCAAGGGCATGCTCTTTGGCATTGAGCGCCAGCGGGGCCGCGCTTCTAAAAATGATACCTATTCCAAATTTCAGCCCTGGACCCAGAGCGGGGTCTATGAAGGTTTCCTGCGGGTTGAATGTGACGGGGAAGTTTACCGCATTGAGCGCCGTTTCCAGAAGGGGGACAAGCGCCTGTGCGTGATCAACGAAACCTCAGGAAAAGAAGAAGAAAATACAACTGCATTATTGGACAAGCTGCGCTGCGGCCTGTCTGAAACTGCCTATGACAATACCATCAGTATCGGTCAGTTAAAATGTGCCACTGACGGCGGAATGGTCTCGGAACTGCGAAATTATATCGCAAATCTGAACACTTCCGGAAGCATTGCTTTAAATATCACCAAAGCCAGCGCTTATTTAAAAAACCAGCGCAAGCAGCTGGAAGCCCATTTTGTTCCGGAAGCAGCTAAAAGTTATGCCAATATTCTTGGTGAGATCCGCAAGATCGAGCAGGAGATCTCTGCCCCTGAATATGCCAACCACCTTACAGCCAGGCGCCAGGAAAAGGGACAGTTAAAGAATGATCTGGATAAAAAGCAAAAAGAAAAAGAAGTGCTTTTGGAAAAAGCGGCTAAAGGCCGGCAGATCCTGGTCAACAGCCAGTTTGAAAATCAGGCCTCTGTAGAAAAATATACAGAAGAAGCCCGGAAACACTACCAGGATTACAACAACGCCTTAGAAGCCTGCAGCAAACATTCCCGCACGATCGGAGCTGTTTTTCTGTTTCTGATGGCAGTCCCCGGGCTGGCAAGCGGTCTGTTCCTCCTCTTATTCCCAAATACTGCCATTTCCCTGCTTTCAGGATTTGCGCCCCGGTTTTTACAGCTTTCTGGATCTCTTATAAAGATCCCTGCTTTATTAGCCATTCTCTGCGGTATCCTGTTTGCTGTAGCCGGCAGTATGCTACTTGCCCGCAGCCGCCATTTTAAAAAGCAGCTGGATACAGAAACCAGACAGCTTCAGGAGATCTTTTCAAAGCATCTGCAGGACCCTTCTATTTCTGAAGAGGCAATGGAAGCGTTAGAGGGAAAACTGGCCGGTTTCCTGCGTTTAAGCAAGGCTGTGGAACAGTCTGAAAATACTTTAAATACCATGGCAGCTGATATCAGCAGGCTCCAGGAAAAAGAAGAATGCGTATCAGAAGAGATCGAGAAACAGCAACGGCTTCAGTGGGAACTGGAACAGAAATTAGAACAGCTGTCTGCCAAAAAGAATGAGGCAGAGCAGTTAAAACATGTTCTGACAGAAAATGAGCGCATTCAGGAAGAATTAGATGCTCTTGATCTGGCCCAGGAAACCATGACCCATTTATCTACTTCCATCCGCGACTCTTTTGGTCTTTACTTAAATAAAACTGCATCTGAACTGATCGAAGGTATTACCGGCGGCATCTACCGCAGTATGAGCATTGACCAGAACTTAAATATCTTTATGAACACACCAACCCGTCTGGTGCCTATTGACCAGGTCAGCAGCGGAACTATGGACCAGATCTACCTTGCAGTTCGTCTTGCCGCAGCAAAGCTGGTTATCAGCGACCGCGGCACCATGCCACTGATCTTTGATGACAGTTTCGTCCTCTATGACGATGACCGTTTAAAAACTGCCTTAAAATGGCTTGCAGGTGCCTGGGACAGCCAGTGTATCATCTTTACCTGTCATCAGAGGGAAGAAGCTATATTAAAGAGCGAAGGAATTGAGCACCACCTGATACAGATTTAGACTAAACAGACATGTCACCTGATAGTTTTTCCAGGTAGATAACAACAATCCCCGTGTCTATGTACAAATATGTACAGACACGGGGATTTTCTTATGTTTGTTACCTCAATGTAATACCGCACCTGCGATCACACACAAAATAATGGTAATGATCATATCCGGCAGTGTATTTCCTACAGGAAGGTCCACATTCATCAGGATACGGTACAGAACAAAACCGATGACCCAGATCACCAGGTTTCTGGTATCAAATGCAGTTTTTCTTCTGTCTCTGTGTAAAATAAAATAATCTGCGATCTGAATGGCGATCATTGGCGCAAATACAGAACCGATGAGATATAAAAATCCGGTAATATCATCCATTGGGAACACAATAGCGCCAATGGTTCCCACAACCGTAACAGCTACTGCCACATACTGTCCCTTAAACTGTGGGAAAATGGACTCGTTGGAGATACCTGCAGAATAAGCATCCAGGAAGGTAGTTGTTACAGTTGAAAATACTACGATGATCAGGGCGATCACACTTAAACCGGCCTTTAACATGATCTGGGCGATGTCAGACTCACCAGTGAGGATAGATGCGCCCATACCGATCAGATACATCCAGCAGCTTACCAGACCATATACCACAGCGCTGACTGCAGTTGCGGCTACCGGCTTTTCTGCCTCTCTGGTATAGTCACTGATCAGCGGCAGCCATGATAATGGCATAGCTACTGCCAGTTCTACAGCAGCACCAAAGGAAAGGCTGTCATCCGGCTCTGTAAGAATACTGTTTCCACTGAAAAAGATCACCTTGCACAGTACCAGTGTCAGTAAAAACAAAGCTGTCATTGCAACGGTATTGATCTTTCCAAGATTGGTGATACCTACCATGATCCATACAATGATCAGAACGCCGATAACCAGGCACCAGATCCAGTGTCCGGAAGAAAAGATACCGCCTGCTGCCAGTGCGCCGTCATAGATCATGATCGCGGTCCAGCCAACCAGCTGTAATACATTTAACAGGGCAAAAAACAGTCCGCCCTTATTACCGAAACTGCTCTTTACTGTCTCCATAGCACTTAAACGGCTGTTTCCGCCGATGACGCCTGCCAAAAACAGAAGAACGCAGCCGATCACATGCCCCAGTAAGATAGCCGCAAGTCCACGGCCAAATCCCAGGGTGGAAAAATAAGTACCTGTCAGGATCTCAGCCAGGGAAACACCTGCGCCAAACCAGATCAGTCCATTATCAAAAAGGGAAGTTTTCTTTTCCATTCTTACTTTGCCTCCCTCGTGTATTCATTATCAATGGCAAAACCATGATCCATAGGGCCGCTGCCTTTTCCAAGATCCAGCATTGCTGCCAAAGCGCCTGAAATATAGTCCTTTGCACGCTCTACGGAAGTTTCCAGATCAAAGCCTTTTGCCAGGTTGGAAGCAATGGCAGATGATAAAGTACAGCCTGTTCCATGGGTATTTGGATTATCAATACGCTTTCCTGCAAACCAGCGTCCTTTTCCTTCGCTCCAAAGCAGGTCATTGGCGTCATTTAACTTATGTCCGCCTTTGCACAGTACGGCGCAGTTATATGTCTCAGAGATCTTCTTTGCGGCAGCTTCCATATCTGCGGCAGATGTGATCTTCATTCCCGTCAGTTCTTCTGTTTCCGGTATATTTGGTGTAAGGATCTTTGCCAGCGGGAATAATTCTGCCTTTAAAGTCTCAATAGCATCTTCACTGATCAGTCTCGCTCCACTGGTCGCTACCATGACCGGATCTACTACTACATTTTTCGCATCATACTGCTTTAACTTTGCCGCGATCATGCAGATCAGCTCTTTGTCTGATACCATACCGATCTTTACTGCATCCGGATAAATGTCAGTAAAAATACAGTCTAATTCCTGTCCTAAAAATTCCGGAGTGGCATTTAAAATTGCCTCTACTCCTGTTGTGTTCTGCGCAGTCAGTGCTGTGATCGCGCTCATGGCAAATACTCCGTTTGCCATCATTGTCTTAATGTCGGCCTGAATACCGGCGCCTCCGCTGGAATCACTCCCGGCGATCGTTAATGCTGTTTTCATAATCGTCTTCTCCCTTCTCAGCATTCCCACAGTGTATACAATGTACGTTTAACATGTTCTACTGCAGGCCACGTTTTATTATGCGACATAAGGTGGTGCCCCCAATATGCCGCCTGGAAGACCTGAGACCGGAAAAAAGCTCCGCATTTTTCCGGTTTTCGCGGCATTCGCCAAGGTCTCCCGCAAGCGCGGACTTTGGCTCATTGCACGCGAAAAAGCGGATATGCCTGCAACAGACATATCCGCTAAGATCACACTCTAAAAAGACCTCGGTTTTATATCCCTACGTTGGCATTATCCAAATCAGGTTACGGGTCTGGGAAACACATCCCACTCTCAGCCGACTGACTGCCAGCTCCCCTTTTCCAGTTCTTTACTATTATAGTGCGGTTTTATTTGATTTTCAAGTTATTTTTAGTTGGTACCAATAGACATGGTCTCTGGCAGTGTGCTGCCACCGTCGATAACGATCTGGGATCCGGTCAGGTAGCTGGATTCGTCGCTTCCAAGGAATGCGAACAGTTCGCCAACTTCGATCGGTTTTGCAAGACGCTTCATAGGAACACCTACAGCGATATCTGCAATAGCTGCCTCTGGGTTCTCAGGATTGGACTCAACTGCCATCTTCTCAACCATTGGTGTACGTGCATATCCTAACTGTGAGCAGTTTACACGGATATTGCGGCTTGCATACTCAACTGCCAGGCACTTGGTCAGACCTACTAATGCAGCCTTTGTCATAGCGTATGCTGCTTCACCAGCATCAGCAACAATATCACCGGTTACAGAAGAAGCGATAACGATGTTGCCGCCGCCCTGCTTTAACATGTATGGGATAACTGCCTTACAGGTGTTCCATACACCCTTGATATTTACATCAATGTGGAAATCACGGGTCTTATCATCCATTTCCTCAAAAGGAGCCAGACGGCACACACCTGCGTTGCAGCATGCAACATTGATCTCACCAAATTTTTCAACACCCTGTGCAGCAGCTGCATCCATCTGAGCGCGGTCAGCTACGTTTGCAACAACAGTAATGATCTCTGCGTTGTATTCTTTTCTCAGCTTTTCAGCAGTCTTTTCTACTTCTGGGGATAAGTCTACCATGATCAGCTTTGCGCCGTATTTTGCGTATGCGGTAGAAATACCTTCACCAAGTCCTGCAGCAGCTCCTGTAATTAATGCAACCTTACCATCCAATTTAGCCATTTTACATTCTCCTTTACATATAAAAAATTGTTATTGTTTTAACTATTATAGTTATTATATATGCCAGACGGTTTCCCGTACAGGTTCAAAATTAAGTTTCTAAAACTTCTTTAAGCCTTCCACTGTTTCGATCTCTACCGGATGTTTTTTCCAGTTTACAAGGACCATCCACAGCCATAAGAGGACTCCTACTCCCAGGTAAATTCCAAATGACTTCCAGGAACCAGCGCTTTGTCCTAACGTACAGAAGAAAGCGATGACTACTGCAATGATAAGAGCTAATACTCTTGTGAAATTTCCACCTTTTAATTTATAAGGAGATACCCAGTTTGGATATTTCTTGTGGATCCGCATTGCTGAGATCATCGTCAGCGCATATGCGCAGGCACAGCCAAAGCTCATCAGATTGAAAAAGTCATTCATAAAGGTGGTGGCATTCTGCAAAAGCAGGAATACCAGGGATATGATGAGAAGCAGGATATTTGGTAATACCGGCTGCTGATGACTGTTTAATTTTGTAAATGCCTTTGGAAGGAAATTGTTTTCTCCCATTGCATACATCAGACGAACGGTTGACAGCCAGAAACCAAGTAAGCAGGTGCCAATGGCACAAAGGATCGCTGCAATACCAAAGATCACTGCAAATACACCCCAGCCGCCGCCTAACTGCTCCATCATGGTGATGGCCAGAAAACCATTAACAGCTGCGCCCCCTTCTTCTACCAAAGGCTGTACCGGCATGCCGCCCAGTCCGAAGAAAAACAGGGAATATACAATACCGCAGGAAACGATGGAACCGAGGATAGCTTTGTTAGAGTCTTTAATTGGGAAGTCTCCCTCTTCTACCATCTGCGGCACTGTTTCAAATCCGAAAAACGGAGTGATCAAAAGAGCCATTCCTATGATCCAGGACGGAATGCCAAAATGGCTGCCCACCTGTGAATAGAAAAAGTTCTTAAAGTTATCAAAGCTCCACACACCTGAGAACAGGAAGGCTACCGTTGCCACGATACAACCTGCAATGGCAAACATGAGCATGTACAACTGGATCTTACCGGCGATCTCCACATTCTGCAGGCTCAGAGCACAATAACCAATAAGAGCGACCAGAGCAACTCCTTCTATAAGAAGGAAGCTGCTTTGGATATGAAGTACATGGAACATCCACTGGACAATGGCCATAACTGCAGACGGCGGAACTGCGATCCAGGCTGCCATGATCAGCCAGGAAGAGAAGAAACCAATATGTTTATTAATACCTACTGTATTGTAGATCAGCTCTCCTCCTGCCCTTGGAAACAACGGTGCCAGTTCGCAGTAGACCATAGCAATCGGAAGGATCAACAGCGTCATCAGGATAAATCCTAAAAATGTACCCGCACCACAATATTCATAGAAAATGGTATCCCAATATCCGATAAAGGTGAAAATAGCACCTGCGGCAATGGCATATACATAGATCAGACGAAGACTTTTCTTCAGTCCGCCAGACTCATTTTCTGTATTTTTTGTATCAGACATGTTTTTATGCTCCTTCTTTATCCAGGCATGTCTGCCATGTCATTTAAACTTTTCTCAACTTTCTTTTAGAACTTCTGGATACCATCCGGAGTCTCGATCTCTACCGGATGTTTCTTCCAGTTTACAAGTACCATCCAAAGCCAGATCACAACACCTACACCCAGATATACGCCAAAGCAGATCCAGGAATCAATTCCCTGTCCCAGTGTACAGAAGAATGCGATAGCAACTGCGATACACATTGCAAAGAGACGGAACGCATCACCGCCCTTTACGGTGTTGGAACTCTTCCAGTCTGGATGTTTTCTATGAATACATACTGCGGAGATCATAGTCAGCGCATATGCACATGCACAGCCAAAGCTCATCAGGTTGAAGAACGCGCTCATAAAGTCTGAGGAGTTCTGAAGTACGATAAAGATAAGAGATAATACCAGCAGGAATACGTTTGGAAGCATTGGCTGCTGATTTTTGTTTACAGCTGCGAATACCTTTGGCAGGAAGTTCTTATTTGCCATAGAGTACAGCATACGGACGGTAGACATCCAGAAACCCAGTAAGGAAGCGCCCATACCTAAGAGGCAGGAAAGGATACCTACAATGATCGGCCAGAATGTCCAGCCCAGTACATTCTGCATGGTAGCAATGGTTAAGAAACCATCCTGTGCAAAGTTTGTATACACATCCTTTAATCCATCCAGACCTGCTACGCAGAAATAATAGAACACATAAATGCAGCCACAGGTTAAAATGGAACCGCAGATTGCTTTCTTGGAACTCTTGATCGGGAAGTCACCTTCCTCAACCATCTGAGGTACTGTTTCAAATCCGAAGTATGGTGTGATCAGAAGTGCCATGCCAATGACCCATCCAGGAATACCATATACGGAGTCCAGAGTAGACTGGAAAATATTTCCAAAATTTGAAATATGCCAGTGACCGGAGAACAGAAGGATAAATCCTGTTAAAATTGTAACGGTAATGTTGCAGAACAACATACCTGCCTGAGCCTTAACTAAGAACTGTACATTCTGGATACTCATAAAGAAATACAGTACTAAAAGAACCGCTGCACAGCCTACCATCTGCCATGTTCCAAGTCCCAGAGCAAAGGTCTTATTTACCCATGTCATGATCGCCATAACAACAGCCGGCGGAACAGAGATCCACGCTGCCATGATCAGCCAGGAAGCAAGGAAACCTACGTGTTTGTTGATACCAACTGTGTTATAGATCAGCTCTCCGCCTGATGTATGGAACAGAGATGCCAGTTCACTGTATACAAGGGCTACCGGAAGAATAGCCACTGTCATCAGTGCAAATGCAAGGAATGTACCGCTTCCGCAGTATCCGTAAAAGACAGAATCCCAATAGTTTACGAACGTAAAAATTGAACCCGTAGCAACTGTATAAACAAAGATGAGTTTCAAGCTCTTGTTTAAACCGCCGCCCTTATTTTGCTTGTTTTCCATTATGAAACGACTCCTTTTCGTAAGTTTTTTCCGGCAGTTGTAAAACCGCCGCCGGGAGAGACCCATATAAAGGCCCTAGAGCCCTTAACTGGGCCACAACTCCAGGTAACGTCCGAAAATCCACGCAGATCATAAGCAATAAAAAAGCCCAAAAACTCTGTAAAAAGTTTCTGGGCTTCGATGCCTTTCTGTGGTACTGATATACGCCGTTGCATATCAGGTTTAATTGAATTTTCAGTGTTAAAGAGATATCGCTTTAATTGTCTACATCATAGCACTCACACATTATTTTGTCAATAGTTTAACAAGTTTTATTTTAAACTATTTTTATTTTATGTTTAGAATTATTTTAGATTATCCAGCCTGGGGCATGGAAAAAGAAAATCTTATACTGGTTCCATTTTCCCCTGTTTCTATAAACAATTCTCCTTTCAGGCTTGATTGTACCAGACTGCTGATCAGGCGGAGCCCCAGTCCGCTGTTTGCCCTGGAAATCTTCTTATTGTCAAAGCCGCAGCCATCATCCTGCACTGTGATCCAGGAGTAACTGGCGCCTTTTTCGATCTTCAGCCTGATCTGTCCCTGTTTCCGGTCCTTAAATGCATATTTTAAGCTGTTTTGAACCAGTTCATTAACAATAAGAGCCACCGTAGACGCCGTTGTTTCTGTAAGTATCACATCATCCCCATCTACCCTTGTAGAAATACTGCACGTTTCTTTTAAACAGTTATTTTCCAGTAAAACATCTGTAATACGGGAGATCAGGACTTTTAATCCCACATTTTCACTTCCTGTATGAGAAAGCAGGTCATAAGTGATATTCATGCTGCGCACATGACTGGTAATGGTCTTTGCAAAAGCTTTTACTTTTTCATCCTTTGTATGGACCGCTTCCAACCCGATCAGACTGATAATCGTCTGAAGATTATTCTTGACCCGGTGATGTACCTCATGGATCAGCGCCACGCGGTAAGCGATCTCATCCTCCATCTGATGTACCACTGTCTTATCCCGGAAGATAATCGCTGCGCCCTGGCAGGTGCCATTTTCCCAGATACCGCTGATGACCGCATCCATGATGAAATTCGGTGTGCGTACCTCTCTCCGTATTACACCACGATGTTCTGTAAGATCAGACCAATTGCAATCCGTAATGTGCAGTTCGCTGCATCTGCGGCCGATCAAAGGCAGTTCAAATCCCTTATCCTGATACAGAACTTCTGCCTTGGGATTGACAAATGTACATATTCCATTTGCATCATAAAGAAGAATGGCATCCTGAAGATAATCGCTGGCTTTTCCAAGCTGCCTGTTAAAAGGATCCTGTTTTCCTTCCTGATTATTGATAATACGGATAGACTCTGTATCTGCACCGGCATTGGGATATTCGTATGTCAGCGCCCCTATTACCTTTTTTTCGCTGTTAAGTATAGGGCTTACAGTATGCCGCACTACCGTTCTTCCTTCATCAATGATGCCGATTAGTCCACGGCCGGAAATGCCTTCTTCCAGCGCCCGGTACACAGCCGGCTCATCTTCCCTGCGCTCAATCTCCCCAATGATACTGCGTTTATACAGATCATAGTTTGGATGTCTGTACTGAGCAATGACCATGGACTCTTTTTCTCTTGTAAGCACATTGATGTATGTATCTCCGCCTTCCAGATTTCCCACAAAAGGGAGGGAATGCGCCACCTCTAAAAGGGTGCAGATATCCCCGCAGCTAAGATCCGTTGCCGCTTCTACCAGTTGCACCATTTTTTTATCTGTATCATTTTGTATCATGTCACTGAGAAGCTTATTTTTCTTCTGTTCCATAAATTCCCTCTCTGCTTTTGTGTCAGCCTTCATATGCTTTCAAAAGCATTTTTGACAGTTCCGTCATAGAGATCCCCTTATCCATGGACAGACTGCGGATATAAGTAAATGCTTCTTTTTCAGACATGTTTTTCCGCTCCATCACTAGACCTTTTGCCCGGTCTAAATATTTTCTATCATCCAGGGCTTCCTGCGTCTTGTGAAACTCCTTCGCCATAGCTTCTCTCTGCTTATAGTTATGGATCGCGATCTTTACTGCCGGTATCAGTGTATCTTCATCTACCGGCTTTACAATATATCCCATTACATCTGTATTGACTGCCTGATCAGCAATTTCCTTGTCACGGTAAGCCGTCAAAATAATAACAAATCCAGCCAGCTTATCCTCGTTGATCACTTTCGTTGCTTCCAGACCAGTCATCACCGGCATATTAATGTCCATAATAACAAAATCCGGCTTTTTCTGTCTGCACACTGCGATCGCATCCAGACCGTCTTCTGCTTCTCCTACTACTTCATAACCATTGTTTTCTAAGATTTCCCGAATATACATGCGGATCAGCACTTCGTCATCTGCGATCACTACTCTGTACATATTGTCCCCCTTACATTGTCTGCTTATTCTGTCTCTCTCTTCTGTCTGTTATCTTAATTTGTTTCTGTTTTTCCTACCCCATTTTTATCCATTTCAATAGCCTCCGTAATATTGGAAGCTGTTCCGGACTGGATCAACTTAGACAATCCTAAAAGCTTATCCGTATTCAGGTACTCTTTTCCAAGATATGGACCAAAGGTGTCTGTAATATGGATGTTCTGCTGGCGGATGCTGCTTTCTAACTGAGCAAGACTGTCGTTTACTTCCTGTAATTTCTGTTCTTTTTCTTCGATCTCTGCCCTGTGGTTCCCCTCGATCTCATCGGCAATAATATTTCTGGTCACATTTTCAAAGCTGCTGATGGCATCTTTTTTCTTTGCTGCTATATCAGACAGTTCCTGCTGTGCGCAGGCAATCTCATCATCATATTTCTCCAGATCATAAATATCTTCATTGCCGTCCTTTTCAATACTGTGGACAATGACTTTGATTTTCTTTTCATTGGAGCTTAACAGGTTGCGGATCTCCCGGCCCTGCTTTAAGGCATCATGATAACGGGAACGGCTGCGGTTTCCAATGGTCACATACAGACCGCCGAAAATAATGATATCTGCAAAATAAACCAGTACCAGATACCAGATCTTACGGTCCGGAAGCAGGAAATAAACACCGCATGGAAGTGCTAAAAAGCAGATCAGGAACGTAATAAAACCAATCAGACGCTCCTTAAGTCCTCTTGCATAGTACAGGGAATAATAAAATGTAGTGCGACAGAATACAGGCACTTTATCCTTCTGGAACATGGTCTTCATCTGGATCTGCAAGTCCCTGTTGTGTTCCCGAAGTTCACTGGTCTCCTCTGCGATCCGTTCCTTCATTCCCTTGTTTTTGGCTTTTTCCCGCTGGGTCCTGGCTTTTTTCAGCCGTTCCTGACCTTTTGCGATCTCTTTGTCATAGCTTGTATCGATCTCGCTGCGCCGCTTTTTTATGGTCTGGTTCACCGAATCTGTCACTGCCTTTTTCGCAGCTGCCAACTCTTTTTCCTGGCGCTCTCCCTGTTCTTTTAACTGCTTTGCTGTCGCCTGATCATTATTCAGACGATACACTGCATCCCTGGCATCTGCCAGAAATTTCACATAATCAGTAATAGCCTGCTCCACCGCCCAAGTACCTCCTCTCCTCCCGAATTTCGGGGGATTTTGTCAATAGTTATAGCTTACTACAAAACCTGTAACAGGGCAAGGGCCAGCTGTCTGTTTGGCAGCTGGCCCCTGTTTCCACGCCGCCGCAAAGGTGGATCTTTACTTTCGCATTTTCCTTCTCCCCAGAGAATGCATTTGGCTTTGCTTTTACCCAGCAAGCGGCATGTCCGCCCATAACAGGTACTGCTTTTAAACATGATTTAATATTATTTTTATTCATAAAGTGAATCTAATGTAAACAACAATACATCCTCTTCTGATAATGCTTCAAACCACTCTGTGTATCCTGATAATAAATCTCTCCCTGTCCCATCTCGATCACGCTGGTAGCCTTTGGGATAAACTCATACCAGAATTTGAACATATAATCTCTTAAAACATACTGGGTCTTCTTTTTATTTTTCTCATCTGTAATACACTTTTTCTTTTCAACCAGACCAACATTTATTAATTTATCCAGGGAGTATAATACTGTTGGTTCTTTTTCTCCAATTTTTCCCGCAATCGTATTAAGCGTATTTTCGCCAAACGCGATCTGCTCAACAATATTATTTACAAGGGATATATCCGAAAATTCCATAACAAATTGCCTTATCCTCATTTGAATAGTTTGGAACAAATTTCGCAGCATCTAAGTAATTGAACGCCTCTAATTTGATCTGCGAATCACGTCTTCCAAACAGAGGGCTCTTTTCACTGAGTACCTTTTTCTCCATAAAGCTAAGTGCAGAGCCACATAAGATCACTTTAAGGTCCTTATCATTCCAGTCTCTATCAATATATTTCTGCAAAACAGATAAAAGAGCGTCATCTTTTTCGGCCCAATATGGCAGTTCATGGCTGCATGAAAGAATATTCTGATTGCAGCCGTTTTTTATAGATTATACGCAGTATTCTATGCTATACTAACTAACATGTACACACGGTTCAACAAAAAAGAAAGGCTGGAAAATACATGTTTCGGATGTGGGGAAAGATCATGAAAGACAACCATCTGGTGAAAGATATGGTGGCCTGCTGCGGCGATTATTCTATTTCCAGAACCCAGATGGTTTTTAATTGTTTAGATGAAATATGCTATAAGTTTGACCTGGAAAAGCCCATGTGGCTGGATGCTACAGTCCAGGATTTTAAATATCACGACAAAGCCCGGTTTACCCAGGATAATTTTATTGAGACTGTGGATTTTGATTATTTAGAGATACAGGTGATCGAGGAATAAAACGGTTAACCGCGCCTTTGGCGCGGTCGCTTGTGTCAAACTTTTTCATTGCACAAGTATGCACCATTGAGACAAAAACACCCCGGCAGCTGCCATTTTTCAGGCGGTCACCGGGGTATCTTATTATTGCGATATCAGGATGCGCCTTCGGCGCATCCATCGATTTTTACGTCTTACAGACTCTTTACAGTCTCAGCAACACGCTCTGCGGTAAATCCAAACTTCTCAAACAGCTGTGCTGCAGGGCCGGATGCACCGAAGCCTTCCATGCATACAGTTGCGCCGTCAAGGCCTACATAACGGCCCCAGCCGAAGTCAGAAAGTGCTTCTACTGCAACTCTCTTTCTTACAGCCTTTGGAAGAACGGACTCTTTGTATTCTGGGCTCTGCTCTTCGAACAGGTCCATACATGGCATGGATACAACGCGGACATCCATTCCATCCTTTAACAGCAGTTCTTTTGCTTCTACTGCCAGGCTTAACTCAGAACCGGTAGCAATGATGATCGCATCTGGAGTTTCCTTTGCGGAATCAGCTACAATGTAAGCGCCCTTTACTGCATCACGGCCAGTTCCTGCTAACTGAGGCAGGTTCTGTCTGGTAAGTACCAGAGCGGTAGGTGTCTTTTCAGAAGTAATCGCACTGTACCATGCTGCTGCAGTCTCTTTTGCATCTGCAGGGCGGAATACATGGAAGTTAGGCTGCGCACGTAACATAGCTAACTGCTCGATCGGCTCATGGGTAGGTCCGTCTTCGCCTACACCGATGCTGTCATGGGTCAGAACGTAGATCAGCGGCACCTTCATCAGGGATGACAGTCTTGCAATTGGCTTCATGTAATCACTGAATACGAAGAAGGTTGCTACATAAGGGATCACGCCGCCGTGAAGAACCAGACCATTTCCAATAGCAGTCATTGCCTGCTCTCTTACACCAAAGTGCAGGTTCTTTCCAGAGTAATCAGCCTTGGAGAAGTCTCCCTCGCCCTTTAAGTTGGTCTTGTTGGAAGGAGCCAGGTCGGCAGAACCGCCGAACAGGTTCGGAACTACCTTATTGATCTTATTTAACAGCTCGCCGGACAGATTTCTGGTTGCCTGTGGCTTGTCCTCATAGGACCAGAATTCTTCATTGTCCCAAAGCTTCTTAGGCAGGTCTTTGTCATGATACTGATCCCAAAGTTCCTTCATTTCCGGATACTTCTCACAGTATGCTGCAAATCTTGCATTCCACTCTTCTTCTGGTGCCTTTAAGCTTTCTCTTACCTTAGCCATGTGGTCATAAACATCCTGAGGTACATAGAATGGCTCCATGCTCTCCCAGCCTAAGTTTTCCTTCATGGCAATGATGTTCTCTTCGCCCAGAGGCTCACCATGTGCAGATGCTTTACCCTGTTTAGCCGGGCAGCCGTATCCGATCTGAGTATGAAGAACGATCAGAGAAGGTCTTTCTGTATCAGCCTTAGCTGCTTCGATCGCTGCGCCGATAGCAGCGAAGTCATTTCCATCTTCTACCTGGAATACGCCAAATCCATAGGACTCAAAACGCTTTGCAGTATCTTCTGTAAATGCGATATCTGTATTTCCTTCGATGGAAATATTGTTAGAGTCGTAGAGAACGATCAGTTTTCCAAGTCCTAAGGTACCTGCTAAAGAGAAGGCTTCAGAGGAAAGACCTTCCATCATACAGCCGTCTCCGCCCAGTACATAGGTGTAATGGTCAACGATCTTAATGTCATCTTTGTTGAATACGGAAGCTAAATGAGCCTCTGCCATAGCCATACCTACAGCCATGCCCATTCCCTGTCCTAAAGGTCCTGTAGTAGCTTCTACACCTACTGTGTGGCCGTACTCAGGATGTCCTGGTGTAAGGGAGTCGATCTGACGGAAGTTCTTTAAATCTTCCATAGACAGATCACCATAGCCAAATAAATGGAATAATGAATACAGCAGCATAGAACCATGTCCGCCAGAAAGGATGAAACGGTCTCTGTCCACCCACTTTGGATCTGCCGGGTTATGTCTCATATGATTAGCCCATAATTCATAAGCTGCGGAAGCACATCCTAAAGGAAGTCCAGGATGTCCGGATTTTGCCTTCTGGATAGCATCAGCAGATAATACACGAATGGCATTAGCTGTCTTTGTTTCTATCATGCCCATTTTAATAGTTCTCCTTTCGTTTTCACAACGTAATCTATGTCAATTCTACCATTGGAATTGGTTTACGTCTAGTCTGTGTTTTCCCGGACCTTTAAAATAACATTGAAAATGATAGCAAAAAAGGAGCCGTTTTCAGGCGACTCCTCTTTTACTATAAATAATGCTTATAGCCAACCGTATTTTACAGTCTCTTTAACAGCTCTTCTCTCTGAGCTTCATAGCCTGGCTTTCCAAGGAGAGCAAACATGTTCTTCTTGTAGCTTTCTACGCCTGGCTGGTTAAATGGATTAATTCCTAAAATGTAGCCGCTTACGCCACAGGCAAACTCAAAGAAGTAGAATAATTCACCTAAATAGAATTCATTCTGCTCTGGTACCTTAACCATCAGGTTTGGTACATTTCCGTCTGTGTGAGCCAGAATGGTTCCGTTCATAGCGCTCTTATTTACGAAATCTACAGTCTTTCCAGCAAGATAGTTCATGCCGTCGGTGTCTACATCCTCTTTCTTTAAAACGATCTCTTCCGGAGATTCTTCTACGTTGATAACGGTCTCAAACATGATGCGTGCGCCGTCCTGGATAAACTGTCCCATGGAGTGCAGGTCTGTGGTCAGATCTACTGCTGCAGGGAAGATACCTCTCTGGTCTTTTCCTTCGCTTTCGCCAAACAGCTGCTTCCACCACTCAGATACATAGTGAAGGCTTGGCTCATAATTTGCTACGATCTCTACTGCTTTGCCCTTGCGAAGCAGGATATTGCGGACTGCTGCATACAGAAGAGCCGGGTTTTCTTCGTAAGGAGTTTCCAGTGCTTTCTTACGTCCGGAAGCAGCACCTTCCATCAGCTTGTCAATATCGGCACCGCATACAGCGATCGGAAGCAGACCTACTGCTGTAAGAACGGAGAAACGTCCGCCTACATCATCCGGAACTACGAATTCTTCATAGCCTTCTTCGTCTGCCAGGTTCTTTAAAGCACCCTTTGCACGGTCTGTGGTTGCGTAGATACGCTTTGCAGCCTCTTCTTTGCCATATTTTTCGATCAGCATTTCCTTAAATACACGGAATGCGATAGCCGGCTCTGTGGTTGTACCGGACTTGGAAATGATATTGATGGAGAAATCCTTTCCAGCCAGAACTTTCTTAAGGTCTGCAATATATTTGCTGCTGATGCTGTTTCCTACAAAATAGATCTCAGGAGTCTTGCGCACATCCTTAGGCAGCACGTTATAAAAGCTGTTGCTTAAAAATTCGATGGCTGCTCTTGCTCCTAAATAGGAACCGCCAATTCCTACTACCAGCAGAACATCGGAATCGCTCTGGATCTTTGCTGCTGCCTTTTTAATTCTTGCAAACTCATCCTTATCATAATCAACTGGAAGATCGATCCAACCAAGATAGTCGTTTCCTGCGCCTTCCTTGCTCAGCAGAGTTTCCTTTGCTGTCATAACTGTTTTCTTGAAGTTAGCCATCTCTTCAGCTGAGATAAAACCGGTGGCCTTTGAATAATCGAATACAACTTCCTTACCCATGTTCCCGCTCTCCTTTTCTGATTGCATACTTTTGAGATATTTATGTTCTCTCAAGCTAGGAAAACATTTTGTGAAAATTTTCCCAACTACGTGCTAGTATAGCATATTTACACTACCAATTCCATAACCTGTTATTATAATTTTTAACGTTAGTTCTGCCATGCGCTGGTTTGAATGAGAAAGTGTGTTGCAAGCTTGCTTGCATGAGCACTTTTTCATCCAAATCAGCATATGGTGGACCCACCATGCTTCTTGTTTTCATGAATATGGAAACAAGAAGATGTAATGGCTGAACACTTTTTAACTGACCTGTCCGTTCCATTTTAAAACTGCTCTACTCTGAAAGCTTTACAGCCACGCAGCCGTCATCCAGAAGGAAAACCGACTCCTTTGCAGGCCAGCAGGGCTTATCTGCTGCTTCCTGCAGCGCCTGTTCATATTCTTCCACTGTAGGCGTTGCCAGGTTCAGGCCCATAAGGTTAAATAAGCCCGTTGTCCGATTATTGATCCCGATATTTGTCAGTCCAAAATCAAAATAGGAATATCCGATCACTTCTCCTCTTGCCGCTGTATTTGGTATTCTGGCGCTGCGTGTTCCTACAAAAGCCACTGGACAGTTCTGCATATCAGAGCGGTCAGCCACACGGCGGATATCCCCATACATCTGCTGTGCGATGATCCGGTCATTGACCACCGTATCATGAAGGGTCTGGTTTAACTGTACCAGATCCATTCCCTGCACCCATGACTGATAAAACATTGCCACAAAAAGAAGGGAAATAACAACACAGCGGGTTCTTACGGAAAAGCCCTTAAAACGCTCCAGGCATCCCACTGCAAAACAATAAAAAATGCAGGCAAAAGCCCCTAAAAGAAGAGGAAATACCAGCTGTCCACGTACAGGTGTCCGCATTCCACTTAATAACGCAACAAACATAGGTGACGCAACCAACAGGAACAACCCAAGAAAATACCAGTACCATTTCTTAAAATGCAGTTTCACGCTGCGGACAGCCAGAAATATGGTACAACCAAATGCCATTATGCCAAAAAAACGATTATAAAGGACCGGCACCACACCGCAATACAATGCACGGAATTCATCCTTTACATAATGCAGGCATTCTGCCTTACTTAAGGTGCCCCACATAAACATGGCATCCACATAACTGGAGTCCCCGCCTTTGATCCTGCACAAAAATGAAGCTGTAAGGAAATATAAGATAAATCCTATAATAAAAATGATAACCTGTCGGATACCATAAAGAAAGGCTTTTTCCTGCCCCTTATGCATATCTGTCTCATAACTTCCCAGAAATGAGATCAGCACCAGTGCCATATAACAGACGCAAAACCCCTGATAAGAACCTAATGTCCATACCAGAAGCAGCACCGCTGCCAGATACCAGATCACCGAACCATTTCCATAAACCGCTCTCCCGGCGCAATACACTGCGATCATGCAGATGCACATAGATAATGTGATCTCAAAAGCCTGGAGCGTATAGGCATACTGTTCTGCAAGGGACGGCGCTGTTACAAAAAAAGCAGCTGCTAACAGCAGTCCCTTATCATATGGTTTCTTTTTCAGGACTGGGATCCATGTCTGCAGGCAAAATGCAAACAAAAGTGCAGCCAGAAAAAGAAAAGCAGCTGTCAGCAGATTGGATAAATAGGGAACCAGCCGGATCATATGAAATATTTTTTTCGTAAAGATCAGGCTGAAGCGTCTGCTTCCATACCAGGACTGAAGCAGTGCATATGGCTCCAGACTCATGATCTCACTGTCAATAAAATATCATCATAAACGATCTTTAATCCCCAGCAGACTAAGATCAGGGACAGGCAGATAAGTTTAAGTGCCTTTTCTTTCTTTAAAAACTGCCTTAATTCCCTGATATCAGCTGCTGCCTCTCCTGCAAATTGCCTGATCTGCCCAACAGCAGAAAAATGTGTTGCCATAAACTTTTTCTTTACTCCTTTGTATCATTTTATAAAGATCCGCATTTACGCGGACCTTTTGTATACTTACAGGTTATATATACTTACAGAAATTCCTTTAACATTTCTCCCAGCATCCGTTTCTGCTCCGGATTCAGATCATCCAGCCAGTCTTTAGCTGACCGGTCCTCTTTTTTATCCCGGTTTGATGCCTCACGGGCATTTTCCCTGCTGGCTGCCGTCTGCTCTGCGCCCCTTCTTGCACCAGACAACCGACGATCCCGGTCCCTTCCAATGGTCCGCACAGTTCCACCATCACGCCGTTCTTCGGCCTCTGTAACTGCACTTGCACGCTCGCTGCTGCTTTCCCTCTCCAGTCTTGGCCACATTACATTTTCCAGATGATCCTGAAGGCTGATGAGAAGCTGGTTTCTCTTTCCTTCCAGATTTACACCATAATCAGCCACGATCGTAAGCATCCCGCCAAGGATTCCCGCTGCTCCGTAAAGGACAATGTAAGAATTGTCACTGCGGTTCCAATAGGAAAGAAAAGCGCATACACCGCCTGCCAGAAAACTGAGCAGAGTCAGCTGGCCTGCCAGATTTTCAAGTCCCGATAAAGAAAAACCTAAAAATTTAAGATTTCCAAGCTGCCTCTGTAAATAAACAGCAGCATTGTTCATGCCCATGTTAATTCTATATGTATCTTCTGCATTCTGTTTTAAGTTCCGCAGATACCGGTTCTTGGTCAGCGCCATATTTGCGCTTTCTTTTATCAGTTTTTTGTAGAAGCTTCCGGCTGCCAGCCGTACAAAAATACCTCCAAAGCAGATAACTGCCAGCACATACAGTGCTCTTCCCGTCTGTAAAAAGCCCATCATAATATAAGCTCCCCTTTCTGTTTCCACTGTCTGCAAATGTTATTATTTTTATTGCAGAATGATTATTCCGGCCGACACACCTGCAGGCCTGTGTCATTCGGTAAGCTTAATTATAACGACGGCTTTTTATTTGGGAAGTTGAGAACCCTTAAAATCGTTCGTCAAATTCTCCCACGAAACGATTCTGAACAGGGTTTAAAAGACATTGATAACTGGCTGTGGATCATCTTGTATTAAAAACAGCGGAGCATCTCTGCCATTAAGTTCACACTGTGGCGGATGGCCTGTGCCTCAAAAGTCGGGTAATCCATAGAAGCACTGTCATCTGCCTTATCAGAAATCGCTCTTACAATAAGGAATGGAATATGGTTAAAATAGCATACCTGGGCAATAGCTGCACCTTCCATTTCTGTGCAGTAGCCTGCAAAAGTATCAGTAAGCCATTTCTTCTTCTCTTTATCAGAAATGAACTGGTCTCCGGAAACAACTCTTCCTGTAAATACGCCGATCTCCGGGTTTACTTTTTCGCAGCACTCTTTTGCAAGAGCGATCATTTTCTCATCTGCCTTAAAAGAAAGTGTGTCTACTCTTGGGATCTGTCCTGGCTCATAGCCAAATGCCTGGGCATCCATATCATGCTGTAATGCATCTGTAGACAGCACGATATCCCCAATGTTGATCTCTGCCTTTAAGGAACCTGCAATACCAGTGTTGATCACATGGTCTGCATGGTATACATCTGCCAGGATCTGTGCACACATAGCTGCATTTACCTTACCGATACCGGAACGGACAACTACTACGTCCTTTCCCTCTAATTTTCCTTTATAAAAGTCCATAGCAGCCTTTGTTTCTACCTGAACCTCTGTGAGTTTTTCCTTTAACATTGCCACTTCTTCATCCATGGCCCCGATAATTCCGATCATTCTTTTCCTCCAACTTGACAATCTTATTTACATGAAGCATAATGAAAGGTACACTGTTGCTGGTCATGCAACAACATGAACCGTAACGTTATACATGTGTACAAATAAAAATGTACACAGATACATGGTAACAGTTTGGCTTCTGCCCGTCAAGAACCGGGCGGCATACTTTTCTGCTGCCATACTTATTTACAAAACTAAACCCCAAGGAGGTACATGTGATGAATTATACAACCCACGGCGTCTGTTCAAGAGCTATTTCTTTTGAAGTAAAAGACAATAAGGTAACCAATGTTCATTTTGTAGGCGGCTGCTCCGGCAATACACAGGGCGTTGCAGCACTGGTTGAAGGAATGGATATCGATGAAGCCATCAAACGTATGAAAGGCATCAAGTGCGGCCCTCGCCCAACTTCCTGTCCTGACCAGCTGGCAACCGCTTTAGAGCAGTATAAGGCTCAGCAGTAATTAAAAATGATCCGAAATGATCCGCTTAAAAAGGGCACCTCGCTGTGAGGTGCCCTTTGATCTGTTTATGAAATATTATATTTTAAAAATCTCTGTCGATCACCTGATTGCTTTCATAATATCTGTAGTATTCCGCAATGGTAGCCTCTCTGTAAGCGTTTACCCAGAAAGTTCCAATACCCAGACACAAGCTTCCGACAATCTGCCAGCCAATAAAACTCAGATCCAGAATAAACAGTTCCCATTTGTGTCCATATGTCAGCTGGCTGCTGGCATCTAAGCATTCTCTCCAGTCATATGATGGATGATCTGCTTTTATAAAAAATGCCATGGAGTAAGAATACATTTTTACAATGCCCGGAATGATCAGCAAAATGGACCATAAGGCAATGAAAAGGTATCTTAACAGATATAAGATAAAGCTTCCGCCAAAGTCTTCTGAAAAGCCCTTAAATACTTCTGTCGGGTTCATTTTCTGTCCGTCATCACACTGCTGTAAAAACAATTTTGCCACTCCGTAGCTTAAAGGGCCTCCGATCACTAACATGATCAGGGTTCCAAATCCTGCGATACCGTTTACGGCTCCCGTCAGTATATAAAAAATGGCCATTACAAGGACTGCATTGACCCAGTTAGGACCGAACAGCTGTCCCCCAAGTTTCTCCCTTGCGTTCCGTTTCAGTTCTGCTCTTGTCATCTAATGTTCCTCCGTTTTTTATTTTTGCGGATCGAACTTGCTCCTCCGTTACTACCATGTTACAGCATAGCAACCATTCGGTCAATGCAATCCGGCAATCTTTAGAAAACCTTTTGAAATCCATTTATAAATCAAACTTAAAAATCCCTAAATTTATAATTGACAGTCAATATAAATTGTGCTACTTTATTACCATAAAATTCAAAAGCAACGTCGATGAGCAAAGAGAGTACATCTGGAATGATATCACAGAGAGCTGCTGGTGGTGGAAAGCAGTATGGAGTTCCTTATGGAATGGGTTTGTGAGACGCCAGGCGAACGCAATAGCAAGTAGCTGAGGCCGTGATTCCTGCGTTAAAGGATAAGAGTATCGAAGTTTTATTTTTACTTTCCGTACTCTGAAAATGAGACAGATTGGTGGCAGATATTCCGATTATGGGATAGCTGCTATTTTTGTTAACATCAGGGTTCAAAAATCAAAAATCCGATACAAGCTTGCTTGTAAGAGGATTTGTAATTTTGGAACCCTGATGTTAAACAAGATCTGTGAATTCGGGTGGCACCACGAACAATTCGTCCCGGACATGATGTAAAAGTCATGTCCGGGATTTTTTATTCCCAGATTTATTCCCCAACAAACAAAAATTTTATTTCAGGAGGAGAACACTATGAAAAAAATGCGTAATTTCTTAACCCTGGCTGCAGCTGCAGCGCTGACCGGCATCCTGCTTACAGGCTGCTCTACAGAAGCAGATGAAACAACTGCCCCAAAGGCTGAGACTGCTGCACAGACAGAAGCTGCTTCCACTACCGAAAAAGCTTCTGAAGATGCCGCTTCCGGCGAAGCTGACATAAAAACAGCTGACAGTACTGCTCTTGCCGGTAAAAAGATCTCTGTTATGACCCCTTATCTTACTTCTGTTACCACCAACCAGATGGCTGGCTTTATCAAGAATAACTTAGAGGCAGAAGGCGCAGAAGTATTCGTGATCGATACTGCCAATGATTTTGCAGAGCTTGCAAGCCGTATTGAAGATGTGGTTTCTTCCGGCACTGACGGCATTGTTTTAGTAAGTGCTGACCCAAACCAGGTTGCCAATCAGCTGACAGAAGCCTTTGACGCAGATATCCCTGTATTCGGCTGCGACAGCGGTTTTATTGATGGAATGCAGGTCAATGCTACCAGCGACAACTACCAGATGGGCGAACTGATCGTCCGTTACCTCTTTGATGACCTGATGGGCGGTAAAGGTACTGTGATCGCACTCACCCACAGACCACATCCAGGTGTTGTAAAACGTTGTGAAGCATTTGATGACATTATTAAAGAATATCCTGACATTCAGCTGATCACAGAACAGCATGTACCGGCTGAACAGCCGATTAATGATGCAGAAGAGATCACGGCTAACCTGCTGACCGCAAACCCTGACAAGGACTCTGTAACTGCTATTTTCGCAGCATGGGATGAACCGGCCATCGGCGCCGCAAAGGCATTGGCAGAAGCAGGACGTGACGAAGTTATTGTTACCGGTGTTGACGGAAATGAGCAGGCAGTACAGATGATCAAAGACGGTTCCTGCTTAAAAGCAACTGTAAAGCAGAATTTTGAAGGCATGGCTGACATTGTCTGCCAGCAGATGGAAAAATATTATGCAGGAGAGACCATTGAAAAAGGTGAAATGTACGCTCCTGCAGAGCTTATTACTCAGGAAAACGCACAGTAACAGAACGAATTTCCCAGGGGCTCCAGACGGGGCCCGGGAATTTAGGCTGATACAGATTATGATCAGATCATGGAAAATGGCAGGTGGCAAGAATGCTGTTAGAAGCAAAGAAACTGGACAAATCATTTAATGGTGTATATGCCCTTAAGGGTCTGGATCTCTCTTTAAAAGAAGGGGAAATCCACGGCCTGGTAGGTGAAAATGGCGCCGGAAAGTCTACGTTCATTAAGATCTTAGGCGGCGTGTATACAAAAAACGGAGGGGAGCTGTCCTGGAACGGAGCTCCTTTTCCTGCTGATTTCGGCCCGGTAGAGAGCCGGGAACTGGGCATCAATATCATTTTCCAGGATCATGTGCTGATACCTGCATTTTCCGCCCTGGAAAATATCTGGCTTGGACGGCCTTATCCCCGAAAAGGCGGTCTGATCCAGTGGAAGGAAATGGAAAAAGCGGCTCAGAAAAAAGGGGAAGAACTTGGGATCCATTTAGACCTGAAGAAATCCATTTTCCAGATGACTCCGGCACAGAAGAAATGCGTGGAAATTCTGAGGGCCATGATGAGCGACTGTAAGTTAATGATCTTAGATGAGCCTACTGCTTCTCTTTCTGATAAGGAAACGAATTTACTATTCTCTATTATAAGGAACCTGAAAGCAAAAGGAACTGCTGTCCTTTATGTAACCCACAGGCTGGAAGAGATCATGGCGCTGACGGACCGGGTAACAGTGCTGAGAAACGGAGAACTGGTAAGTACCTGCGATACTGCCTCTACCAGCCAGAAGGAGCTGGTCCGGCTGATGAGCGGGAATGGGGAAGCGGATAGTAAACACATGATGCCTGACAGTACATGTTGTTCCCGGTCGGCAGCCACACAATCATTCCCTGCACTCACCATCTCCCACCTTTCCTCTGCCGACCACATTGTAAAAGACGCCAGTATCACCGTCCACACCGGACGCATCACCGGCATGTTCGGTCTTTGCGGCAGCGGACGGACGGAATTTCTGGAATGTATCTACGGCATCCGGCGCATATCCGGCGGAACCATTGAGATCAGTGGGGAAAAGGTGAAAAAGCCCACTCCTGTTAATTCCATAAAAAAGGGCATCGCCTTTATCTGCGAAGACAGGCGGCGCAAAGCCATGATCCCGTCTTTTACAGTGGAAGAAAATATGAACCTTTCTTCCATTGACCATTATTCCAAAAAGGGGCTGTTTTCAACAACAGCTGCTGTTTCTGCTGCAAAAGGTATGATAAACGCCCTAAAGATCCGCTGCACCGGCACTTCCCAGCCAGCTTATGAATTATCCGGTGGCAACCAGCAGAAGGTGGTCTTTGCAAAAGCATTACTTACATCCCCCTCCATATGGTTGTGCGATGAACCTACACAGGCCGTAGATGTTGCCACCAGACAGCAGATCCACAGTCTGCTGCACCATCAGGCGGCAGAAAACAAAGCTGTTCTCTACGTTTCATCGGACCTTACAGAACTTTTGGAGGTAGCTGATGAGATCGCGGTCATGGCATCCGGGAAAATACGTAAGATCTTTCCAAATAAGAATTTAAAGCCAGCGGACATACTGGCCTGCTGTTATGAAGCAGAAAGAGAGGAAACACATGAAAATGAAAGCATTTAAACATTATGGAACCGTAGCTGCACTGGCGGTGATCATCCTTATTTTTTCTATTCTCCGCCCGGCCTCTTTCTGCACAGTTAAAAACTTTCTTAACATCAGCAGACAGGCAGCACCATTGGCTATGGTGGCTTTAGGAGCTACTTTTGTAATGACCATCAATGAATTTGACTTATCCATTGGAAATATTGTAAGCCTTGGGGGCGTGATCGCTGCCCTGTTATCCATTAAACAGGTTCCTGTGGCTCTTTGTTTCCTGATTGCTGCCCTGATCTGCCTTTTGGTTGGCTGCGTAAATGGTATTGTAGTTGCCCGCTTCCAGATTTTATCTTTTATTACTACTCTTGGTATGGGAACTGTATTAGACGGCGTGATCTATGGACTGACCGGCGGCACCACCGTATTTAATGGTATTCCAAAGGCATTTACCATTCCCGGTATTTTAAAAATCGCAGGTATTCCCTTTATTACTTTGGTGGCAGTTGTTTTATACCTGGCATTTTATGTTTTCATGGGACATACTGCTCCGGGCCGGAAGCTGTATGCCATCGGCGGCAGCAAGGAAGCGGCTGAAGTAGCAGGAATTCCTATTTTCCGCTACCGGGTACTGGCATTTTCCCTATGTGGCGCGATTGCAGGTCTCGCAGGTGCTCTGGTGGCTTCCAGAGTCGGTTCTGCCAACACTACTGCAGGACAAGGCTATTTTCTCCAGTCTTATGCAGCCGTATTTATCGGCTGCACTGTATCTAAAAGCGGTGTTCCCTGTGTCGTAGGAACGCTGATCGGCGCAGCAGTTCTGGCGGTTCTTGCCAACGGTCTGACCATTTTGCAGATGCCAAGCTTTATGCAGAATATCATTACCGGCGGTATCATTATACTGGCAGTTGTGATCCAGAAGATAGGGGCCGGAAAGAATTGACTTAGGGGGTAAAATTATGTTAGTTGCAACCTTTGACATTGGGACTACCGCAGTAAAGGCGGTGACTGTACGTGACGATGGAGAACCTGTTTTTACAGGAAGCCAGGTGATCCATACTATAGAAAAAAATGGTTTTAAGGAACAGAACCCGGAAGAATGGTACAGTGCTTTCTGCGCCTTATCCCATGCTCTTACAGATAAAATACCGGCCAAAGACATTTCCGCTCTTATTTTTTCCGGTCAGATGCAGGATGTGATACCAGTTGGAAGTGACTTAAGATCTTTGGGAAATGCCATTCTCTACTCTGACGGACGGGCTGGCGCACAGGCAGAAGCCATTGAAAATGCAGTTGGCAGCGATACTATTACCGCTATTACAGGAAACCATTTTGACGGTTCCATGCCTCTGGCAAAGATCTTGTGGTTAAAGGAAAATCAGCCGGAGATCTATGAAAAAGCAGCTGCTTTTCTCATCAGTTCCAAAGACTATGTAGTGGCAAGACTGACCGGGAATTTCATTGGTGATATGACGGCCTGCGCTACTGCGGGAGCTATGGATCTGGAACATAAAACATGGTCTGAGCACCTTATAAACGATGCCGGACTGGATATAAACAAATTTCCAAAACTGCTCCATTCCCATGAACTTGCAGGCGTAATAACAGAAAAGGGAGCTGCTGATACCGGCTATCTGCCCGGAACAAAAGTCTACGCAGGCACCGGAGATGCCGGGGCTACCACTCTTGCCAGTGGTATCTTAGCCCCTGGCGAATACAATGTAAACCTGGGTACTTCCAGCTGGGTGGCAGCTGTATCAAAAGGCCGTATGGACAGTGAAGGCGGCGGTTTTAACCTGGCTGCCATGCAAAAAGACTTATATATTAATGTAGTACCATTTTTAAACGGCGGAAATGTACACCGCTTTATTGCCCGGATCTTATCCCGCGAGCTGGACCATAAACCGGATTTCGCCTATATCTCCCACCTTTTAAAAAACCATGTTCCCGGAAGCCATGGTGTCTTTTTCCTGCCCTATCTGACCGGTGAACGTTTTCCTATTATGGACAGCCATATCCGCGCTTCTTTCCTTGGCTTAAGCCAGGATACCTCTGCCACAGACATGGCTGGAAGCGTATTAGAGGGGGTGGCATTTTCCATCCGACACGGCTTAGAGCTGTTTAACGCTCCGGCGGTAAAGCTTTCCATCATCGGCGGCGGAGCCAGAGAACTTGCCTGGTGCCAGATCTTAAGCAATGTAATGGGCCTTCCCGTCCACGTCTACAAAGACCCGGACCTACTGCCCGCACTTGCCATTGCATCAAGCGTTTTCCTGGCCGAAAACATTATCCCGGATTACCAGTCCTTTATCCATGTATTAGAGGAAAAAGGCGGCTGCACCGTACTGGAACCGGACCCGGATGCTGTAAAAGCCTATAAACCTGTTTATGCGAAATATAAGACCATTTATCCTATGATACGTGAGTTTTATCATGAGGTGTAATCAAACCTCCCGGTATATCTTAATTTAGAAGATATGCCGGGAGATTTTTAGTCAGTTGCGATTTACTACATTTTTAAATATGCGTATTTATCAATCTGTCGATGCAGGATCGTCTGTACACGTTCCCGCACCTCATCTGAATATCCCTTTGCCTGTTCCAACAACTGATCCACATCCCGCTTTGTAAAGAAAAACTTTAAATTGCATCCATACAAGTGTTCCGAAACATCTAACTGCTCATCAAAATCAGTACTCACCGTTTTTGCCCAAACAGTTTCCATAAGATCAAAAGTATCTTCTCCTAATGGATAATCCAGTATTGTATCCGACAGCAGCCCGTCTCCATTATCAAAGATCGGGCAATATTTAAACATTCCCGCTCCATTCATTAAAACAGCAATATTATGGGTATGTCTGTCCTCATTTAGGAAAATTGCATCGATTGTAAGTAATTTATTCAGATAAATGCCAAATCCTCTTAAACCAGTCATCCGCTCTACCTGTTCTTCCAGAAACCGCAACCTCTGCTCTGCATCATCCATCTTCCAAAGCATTTGGTTCAAACTATTTCCATACATTTTTTGAAACAACCGCTCCAAAGTTATGATCTGCCAGTCCTCTGATAAAAAAGTACGGCTTTTTACTCCCTGATAGACCTGACGCTTATACTTAATTTCTTCCAGATCATATCGCACAAACTCTTCTGGTTTTAATGTAGATTTTATCAGTAAATGAGAGATCATATACTCTGCCAACCCTTCATATCCAGTATAATCCGCTTTATACCAAATTCCTGCATTTTCCCATTTCAACTGATTTCCTTTTGAGGACTGACGGTCCTGCATTCGTTCATTTTGTTCAAATAACTCAATCATCGCCATTCCTCCTATCGCTCGATCCTGATCCAAAAATCGTCCTCTGCCATTCTTCCCTCTGTTTTCTGAATGATCAGGTATGGATCATAAAATGGGATTCCAAGATCTCTTAACACCAGTTTCATCTTATCTCTCGTTCTAGGGAAGCATCTTGATTCCAAAAATTCATTATAATCCTCAATGGTTGGATTTTCCTTGATCCCAAATGCCCTAAACTGGATATTATCTACATAATTACGAATGTGAACAATTTTTTGCATTTCATCCACATCAATCAGGGTACATGGCGTATCCTTATACATGTACCATATACGAACCGGCAGTTCTCTGGGTGGGATCATAAGTGTCTGTATATATTCCGCATCCCGGTCCAATAACTTCATCAAAAGCGCCATAGGACCTTTCGTAACAGTCCCTTCACGCTCCAGACGTTCCACAGTCGGCTTGGAGCAACCCAACAGTCCCGCAAAATCTCTCTGGGTCAAGCCTAATTTTTTGCGCAGCATTTTTACCTCTTCTGCGCTCACTGTTTCTTTTATTGCAAACTTTTTTTCATCCATATTCGCCCTTCTCCACACCTTTATCTCTATTTTTATTATAGTATTATTTTTCCTTGTTTCAATAAAAATAATCATTTTGATGATTTTTTATTGGTATTTTGTCATCAATATGATGACTTTTAATTTTGTAATACGGGATTATACCATTTTTAAGCTTATGTTCAAACTTCCTTCACAATTATTCTATATTGTGATTTAATAGCCACTGAACGAACCGCCTGCAAAAGCAGGCAGTGGAACGCGTAAGCACGGGGTTCGTGGGTAATACAAAGGAGGTCTTAACAGTGAAAGCATCTGTTTTATATAAATGGCTGACTTACAGCGCTATTGCCATCAGCATCCTTTTGTGTCTGTTTATGCTCCAGGCAGGGCTTAAAGGCAATTTCCGGTCTGTTGATGCATTTCAGGCTTACATACGTGGGTTTGGGCTGTTTGCGCCTTTTGTGTTTGTGTTTATACAGGCGTTTCAGGTAGTTGTGCCGGTGCTGCCGGGATTTATCGGCTGCGTAGCCGGTGCTTTGCTTTTTGGCAGTGTATGCGGATTTGTTTATAATTATGTGGGGATCTGCGCCGGCTCGATCATCGCATTTTTCCTTGCAAAACATTTTGGTATCCCCCTGGTGCAGGCCATGTTTCCATCCAAAAAATATAATGTATGGACAGAGCGGATCAAGAGAGCCAGAAGCTATGATGTGCTTTTCGCTCTTTCCATTCTTTTGCCATTGGCACCGGATGACTACTTATGCTACTTTTCCGGCCTTATTAATATGTCAGTGAAGAAATTTGTCCTTATCATCCTTCTGGCAAAACCATGGTGTATCCTGTTTTACAGTTTCGGCACAGGAATGCTCATACAATAAATATTGATTATGATAACAACACATTACTTACATAATGATTCTTAAGAGAAATGTCATTTGATTTTCAGGCATAGATAGGATACAATCGAAGATATCCCAAAAATTGGGGATAATTGTAAATAAAACACTTAGATAAGGATCCTATTTTAACATGCTTGGAAGAACACATTTTTTCATTGGTATATCTGCTGCTTTGGCAGTGATGCAGCCCTCCTCCATGCCTACTTTAGTAGCTGGTGCGGGGGCTGCTGCTATTGGCGGCATGATCAGCGATATCGACTCCGGAACCTCTCAGGCCCACAGAGAGGCTGACAAGATCATGACAGCAGCCATTGCTGTTACCGCCATCGTCATTTTGGCAGATTATAAATTTCATGTGGGCATTTATGAACGCCTGATGCGAAACAGCAGTATTGCCAGACTTCTCACCGGCGCCATGGCATTTATCATCATCTGCACCTACGGCTCATCGCAGCCCCACCGCTCCTTTATGCATTCCTTTTTATCCCTGTTCATGCTCACGGCATGCATAGATGTGATCTACCCGGATGCCGCCCCTTATTTTGCCGTTGCCTACGCTTCCCATCTGGCACTGGATCTGTTAAATTACAGGCGTCTGCGACTGATCTGGCCTATGAAGCGTGGCTTTTCCCTGGGGTTCTGTTCTTCCCAAGGGCTCATCAACCACCTGCTCATGTCCGCCGGAATGGTCTGTGTCGTCCTGGAACTGGTCACTTCTATCCCCGCAAGACGGCTGGCAGAGCGGATTTTTTCTTTTTTACCTTTTTGAATAATGATTTTTAATTAGTATTACTTATATATCATACGTCATTTTTCACAAAAATTAATTATACTATTGATTTTTGAAAATTTTTACGTATATTCTATAGGTAGATAACAAAAAAATCCCATTTAATTAAAATTCAAACATTGTGAGGTAGAAAGATGAAGCCAGTTAAAGAAGGAAAAGTACGTGAGATCTATGACAACGGCGATAGCCTGATCATGGTCGCTACCGACCGCATCAGCTGCTTTGATGTGATTCTCCATAATACTGTTACCAAGAAAGGTACGGTTCTGACCCAGATGTCTAAATTCTGGTTTGACTACACAAAGGACATTCTTCCAAACCACATGATCTCTACTGACGTAAAAGATATGCCTGAATTTTTCCAGACTCCTGAGTACGAAGGCAAGAGCATGATGTGCCGCAAGCTGAACATGCTTCCTCTGGAGTGCATCGTCCGCGGTTATATCACAGGAAGCGGCTGGAAGAGCTACAAGGAAAACGGTACTGTATGCGGCATCAAGCTTCCTGAAGGCTTAAAGGAATCTGATAAACTGCCTGAGCCGATCTTCACACCTTCTACCAAGGCTGAGATCGGTGATCACGATGAAAATATCTCCTACGAGCAGAGCATTGACCACCTGGAGAAACACTTCCCGGGAAAGGGAAAAGAATATGCTACCAAACTGCGCGACTACACCATCGCTCTTTACAAGAAATGTGCTGACTACGCTTTAAGTAAGGGCATCATCATTGCTGATACCAAGTTTGAGTTTGGTCTGGATGAAGAAGGAAATATCGTTTTAGGCGATGAAATGCTTACTCCTGACAGCTCCCGTTTCTGGCCGGCAGAAGGCTACGAACCAGGTCATTCCCAGCCATCCTTTGACAAGCAGTTTGCCCGCGACTGGCTGACTTCCCATCCGGGAAATGACTGGACACTGCCGGAAGAGATCGTTCAGAAGACCATTGATAAATATCTGCAGAGCTACAAGATGCTGACTGGCAAAGAATTATAAAAACAAAAGCCCCCATAACAGAACGCCTGGTTTTCCTATTCTCCAAAGTTTCCTCCTTGGAACTATTATAGGAACGCCAGGCGTTCTTTTTATTGGTTATCATGATGATCAAAATAGATCCTATTTTTTCAGTTCCTCATAAAAAGCTTTAAGCTGTTTATTTGCGATCCATTTCATATACTCCCCTTCCAGGTATCTTCCCGGCTGCCAGTTCTGGATGATCTGGTTCCTCTTTATATCTTCTTCCAGGTATTCTTTCAGTTTCTCCAGGCTCATTTCCCCATCCCCATATTTTTCCTGATACCGCTGATAAAGGGACATATAATAACATTCCAGCTGTCCGCTCCAGCGCTCCTCCAGGGCAAATAAGCGGTCAAATTCCCGGATCTTCTCTTTCGTCTCCGGCACAGCATCTTCCTTTGGAAGCATTTTTACCACTTCGCTGTCCTTATCCCCGGGATTTTCAAATTTCAGCTGCACGGCATCTTTTACTGTATCCAAATACGGCAGAAAGATCCGTCCAATATCCCTTGTTTTTCCCTTTAACGGGCTTTTCGTACCCTTAAAACTGGTATTGCAGGTGGTACAGCAAAAATACAGATTATAGGGATGGAGACTTAAGCAGGGATACTTGGATTTTGGAAAATAATGTTCCACATCCTCGTCTGTTTCCCCATTCGTTACCGGCTGTAAGCACACAGGACAGATCCTGCGGATCTTTTCATTCTTTCCCTTAAAATAGTCCTTTGCCAGCTCTTTCCTGCTGTAAAAAGACCGTGACATCCCTTCTAAACGAAAATGGGTGGTACACAGGACCACATCATAAAAATACCCGAAAAAATCCCGGAGTATCTTCTGAGCCGCTTCAGGAAGCTGGTCACTTTCCAGGTTGAATTTTCCCTTTTCCCAGGCCTTTTTGTCCATGAATTCCATATCATGTTTCACTGCTTCGTAAATTTCTTCCCGCTTTTCCTGGTCCATGCGAAAGAGCCGGTCCACAGCACGGCGCATATTCTTTCCATTATCTGTATCACGCTCATACAACCGGTAAAACCAGGTGCCGTTCTCCGGTGAAAAGTCCAGCCAGTCCTCTTTTTGAAACACATTTCCCGGCTGGTTTTTCACAAACTCAAAAACGGATAAAAGAAAATGGCTGATCTCCATCAGATCCTGTTCCTGTTCTCCTACGTCCATGTTCCAAAACATCTTCTGTCACCTCTTTTCGTTCCAAAAGTACCTAACCTTTTATCCTGTCATTTTTCTCTAACAAGGCATACAGCTGTTCCTGCAGGCGAAATCTCTGGTAACCGGGACCGATCTTTGAAATAGCCTGGGCCAGCTGTTCCGGATCCGTTTCTGCCATTAGTTCTTTAATCGTGTCCGATGCGAAACCACCAATAGAAGAAGCCTTAAACACCTGCTTTGAAATGCTGTCGCGGCCTGCTGCAAAGGTGGAGATCTCCAGCTCTTTTACTTCTGTCCTGGAACCTGTAGGATTTTCAAACAAATGGATCTGCGACCGCATGGCATCTGTTAAGATCAGGTCTGAATGTGTGGCTACCAGAAACTCATTTCCGCTGGTCCCATCCATACTGCACATGGCATATACAAAGCGGACAAAATCCCGGCTCCAGTCATCATTAAAATGCACATCCGGCTCATCATAAAGGAACAATGTATTTTCCCCACAGTGATTTTGTGCCATAAGGATCAGGCCGATCCGGGCCAGCCACATTAACTCACCGTCGCTTAAGTCCTCCATTTCATATAAGCCACGTTCATCCCCGTTACGGTAGGAAAAATGGATCTCCCGGATCACACCTTCCCTCCAGGCAGTGAGGAGGGTTGAGATAAGAGCAAATGGGTTTCCGTCAAAGTAGCGCTGAAGCATGGGATGATAAAATACTTTCTCCCCTTCTGCTTCCCAGGACTCAAACAGGAATACAGCTGCCGTTTCACCGGCAAGGCTTCCGTCCTCTTCCAGCCGGTCTGTAGAAGTCCGGTGGATCACACAGTTGCTTAAGGCTTTTCCCTTTACATCCTGGCTTAAAAGCCGCCGCAAAATACTCATCTGGGGCCGGTCTGCTGCCTCTTCCAGCCTGGTATCATCAATACGAAGGGAAAATGCCGCAGGGATCAGACGGATGTTTAACCGTTTCAGAAGTTTTTTCCGGAGTGTGGCATATCGCAGAGCCTTTTCACTGATATGGTCATCCTGCATATCAAAAGGCATCACTGCAAACAATGCAGGTAAGATAAATTTAGATGTAACCGCATCCAGAAACAGCACTCGCGGATTTACATCTAACCGCTCATAAAAGGATAATATCTCTTCTGCCGCCTCCCCTCTTGCAACACTGCTTTCTCCCGGGTGTTCCTCTTTTCCAGATACCGGACCTTCTCCATTTTCAACATCCATAGCCAGAGACAGATCATACAGATCACTGGCAAGAGAAGCCCTTGGGGAACGGATCAGGATATCTTCCATAGAGCTGTTGGCTCCGGAGCAATACGAAATGATCCGGTCCGGCAGATACTCATCCGGTATGGAATATAGCTGCTGGGTTTTCCCATTTTTTTCCAGTTCTACATATAATTTTCTCCGCCGCCCGGAAGCATCGCAAAAGCCCTTTTTCTGGGGCTTTACATAAATTCCTGTCCCATCCGGCATCCGGTATTTTAACTCAAAAATAAATCCCGGCAGTTCATTTTGCATGATACGGGTAAAAATAAGCCCCACAGCCTCCAACACACTGGACTTTCCGGAGCCATTACAGCCGATGAGGAAATCCACAGGCACAACCCCTGTCTGTTCCTTAAACTGCAGCTTCAGGCGTTTCAATCCTTTGTAACCATCTATGTATAAGTATTCCAGTTTCATGTTTTATCTCAGACCTCCCTGATATCAGCACCGTATTCCGGGATCTGATATTTCTGTATGGTAATGGGATGACCTGCACTGTCCCGTACCTCTTTTTCTCCCATATAAAGTTTCTGGGGAACCGTCTTTTCCAGAAAGCCCAAAGCTTCCAACAGCCTTGCAGAAGCAAGGGCATCCTGTACAGAGTATCCCTTTTTGTGGATCTGCTTAAACACCGTATGTACCGGTATTGCCTCCTGTGACTGGGCATAGATACGCAGGATCTCCATCTGGAAATCAGACAGCATGGTAAAAAGAGACTGCAATTCCTGTGGAATACGGCTCTGCCAGTCTGTAATGCCTTCTGTTGGCTGGCTGACATTTCGCACATTTCCGATTCCGTAGCTCTCCCTGAATAAAGCAGGCTCCGGGTCTGAAAGGTCTTCCTGTTTTCTAAAGCCTTCTGTTAAACCGGCTGTGAAAGCCAGTGACAGCATGGATTTAAAATAGCGTATCTCCAGTTGCTGTATTTTATGTAACCGTTTTCTTATTCCTTTTGTTCTTTCTACTATTTTTATAAAAGAGACCTGCTCTGTTTGTGAAAGGACCGGTACAAACATATCTGTTTCGTGTTCTGCAGGCAGTACCCGTGTTTTTAAAGAAACCCATATAGGCCGGAGCACAGGAGAAAGAAGTTCCTCGTCCCGGCTTATTTTTCCTTCTTTTAAAGCAGACCGGGCTATTTTTCCAAAAGCATTTTCCAGGATCCTGTTCAACGTATCTTCCGATCTCCTGCTTCTTTGCATCAGTCTTCTGGCCCGTTTTAATTGATCCACAATGACCTGCTGCTCCTCTAAGCAAGGGAATACCACAGGAATACCCGACAGCTGTTCCTTCGTCAGATTTGGAACAGTCACCGCATTGGCCCGCTCTATAAGCCATGGGCGGTAAAATTCCAGATAAAAGCAGGCATATTCCGGCAGGATCTGTCCTTCATCAAAGATCATGGCCTGGATCGCCTGGTTCACTACCAGATCGCAGCCTGCAATAGCACTTTTTCCAATAGTTCCTGATACAGAAAGTAACACAGCGCCCTCTGGCACGATGAGCCACGGGATCTGGTCTACTCCTTCTTTGGTAAGATAATTTTCTGTTTCACAAAGAAGTCCTTCTTTCATATCTCCCACTCTTGCCCACGGAAGGCTTTCCGGTCCAGGAGTTTTCGTATAATAATCAGCCCTTGAACGGTTTAAGGTGGTTCCTCTGATCCATCTGGATACCACCTGGCTCAGAGGTTTCTGCTTCCAGTTTTCCACTTTTACATTACCTCCTTAAGAAGTTCATTTAACTCCTTTGTAATCTCTTCCTGTTCCTTAAGCATCTCCTGCAAAAGAAGAGCCGGGTCCTCTATTTCCAGATTGATCTGCTCTTCCGGTCTGTAATTTTCCGGCAGAAGGTTCCATTTTCCCGCCTCGATCTGATCCACATCTGCAAACCAGAAACTGTTGTACTGCCAGTTTGCAGGAACCTTTATACCGTTGCGGTTTTCCACCGTTTTTTCCCTGCGGGAGCGCTCCCATTTTCCATAATAACTGTCTCTCTGGCTCCATACCTCTTCCAGACGTTCATATTCTTTCTGCTGCTTTTCCTTATCTTCCTGCTTTTCCAGATTATAATACAGTACTCTCTGGGTATGTCCTTCCCAACCGCCGGACATAAAAGGCTTACTGAATACCATGACACCGGAGCGGACACCGCTGTACATGAAAGTATCCTCCGGCAGTGAAATGATTGCTTCCAGGGAATAGGACTGAAGAAGCCATTTGCGTACCTTCATACTTTCTGTGCGGTTTGCAAATAAAAAGCTGTTGGGAACGATCAGCATGGCTTTTCCATCGAAGTTTAACGCCTGCATGCTGCGGATCAGTTCCATGTGATAACGTCCCCTGACTGTTTTCAATTCTCCCGGAAGCTGATCGATCAGTTCTTCGTCTTTTATGGTATCGGTTCCATAAACAGGATTGCTGATCACCAGATCACAGGACTCATACAGATCCGCCCGTGCCCCGTCTTCTAAATGCAGTTCCATCTCAAGACCGGAAAGCTGTGACATGATCACGGCTGCCGCCCACATTTCTTCATCCTTCTCGTAGCCCATAAGCCGGAGATTTTTTAAGTACCGGGAAGCTGCCATTAAAGCACTCCCTGCACCGCACTGGGTATCTAAAACCACCAGGCCTTCATTTCCCGCCATCATCCCTTCCGGAAATGTGAGCAGACGAAGAAGCGGCTTTGCTGTTTCTTCCGGAAGGAGATACCTGTTTTTACCGCCTTTGCTGTAAAGGCAGAAATGAAAGATCTCTTCAAGAGCCGTCTGAAACATTTCCCAAACATTTTGGGAACCTTCATATTCCCCGGTATCCCCAGATCCATCCTGTTCGCCCGGTTCCCACAGCTGCGCCAGTTCCTCTGATACAGTCATAAGCTGACGTTTTACCGTTCCTTTTAGCTTATGACGGCCTTCCAAAAGGCGCTCCAGATCCGCCTTTCCTTCTGTATCCACCTTACACTTCAAAAGCAGCATACATCCAAAATCCCGAAACATCCCCATAAGGTCTTCGGAATACTCCATACGGTAAAAATCAGCCGCTTCCTTAAATTCCTCAACGATTTCATTTATCTTTCTATTCTGGTCTGATGTCAGCATAGTTTTATCGCTCCTTTATCCGAAGTGAATTTAACAACTCACCCAAGTCCACTTACAGCCCTGCGTCAACGCGCTCTACTGTTCTGCGCTCATTATATCCCACTTCGCCCTAACTTGAAAGTAAAAAGAATGTGCCCCAACATAAAAAAGCACCTGGCAGTCTTATTTTTCCAACTACCGGGTGCTCTGCTTCACAGCTCAGCTATTATTTCTTCATTCATTTTCATTTATGGTCCTATCAAAGGCAGGTGCAGGAAAGACACCGAGAGGACATCGTTTAGTTAAGGAAGGTTCCAGCCTTGATCTGATCAACTACCTCTAAATACTGCTTCTGGATATCTTCCGGAACAACAGAAGAGAAGGTACCAACGCTTAAGCAGCCATTGCTTAAATCACCGTAAACAGTCTTATTTCCAAAAGTACCATTTTCAATGTCTTCCATACAGGTCTTTACCAGTGCTGCATTGTCTGTTACAACAGAGCATGCGATCACCGGATCATCAGCAGAACCTAAATCTCCAGGCTGTCCAATATCATATCTGCCTTCCTGGCCCGCCAGCGCTTCTCTTGCACCGGTATCTACTGCAGACGCATCACCAAACATGACATCTACATCATAAGTTGTCACCATAGATGCTGCGATCTCTTTGCCCTTTGCAGTATCACTGAAAGAGCCTGCATAAGCGGAAGATACCTTGATGTCAGGATTGATCTTCTGGGCTGCTTTTTCATAGCATTCTACCTTTGCTTTTGTGGTATCCAGCTCCATGCCGCCGATAAATCCGATATTGTTGGTCTTGGACATCAGTCCTGCCAGTGCGCCTGCCATATAACCGATCTGCTCTGCATCCGGAAGGATGGACTGGATATTGTCTGTCTCAACAGTACCATTTAACAGTGCAAATTTAATCTCCGGGTATTCCTCTGCCACCTGCTTTACTGCATCTGTATACTGGTTGCCTGGTGCGAAGATCAGATCATAGCCCAGCTCTGCATAGTCGGTCATAACCGTTGCATAATCAGAGGTTGCCACATTGTCTGTATAAACGGTTTCCCAGCCTTTTTCAGCTGCTGCATCTACCATTGCCTGGTAGCAGCTTGCACCCCATCCACCATCTGATACAGAGGTGTCAGAGATCATAGCTACCTTGTAGCCGCCTTCCTTTGTTTCCCCGCCTGCTGCTTCGCTGCTTTCAGCTTCAGAACCAGTTTCTGCCGCTGTTGTGTCTGCGGATCCTGCAACTACTGTTGTCTCTGTTTTTCCAGAACCGCCACAGCCTGCAAGGCTTACTGCAGCAAGAGCTGCTGCTAAAACTGCAGACGTCATTTTCATGTTGCGTTTTTTCATAATCTATTCCTCCTATATATAAAATAATTTTTACTTTTTCATCGTTTTTCTTATCGTTCTTCCCTGTAATACGGCTGTCCATTTGCCTTCGGACCGCTCTTTTTAATGCCGAAAAATGCAAGTACAAACAGGGTACACAGATACGGGATCATCTGAAGGATCTGATAAGGAGTGGACGGGCTTAACAGCTGTAAGCGGATCTGCAGCGCATCACAGAAGCCAAAAAGCAGACATGCAAACATAACTCCTGTTGGCATCCACCGTCCAAAGATAACTGCTGATAAGGCAATAAATCCGCGGCCTGCCACAATGCCTTCTGAATAGGTACTTGTATAACAGATGGTCAGATATGCACCGCCGATACCGGCCAGGGCACCGCATATGATGCAGGCAATGTATTTCTGGAGAACTACATTAATTCCCAGTGTTTCCGCTGCCTTTGGGAACTCACCTACAGCCTTGAAATTCAGTCCCGCCTTTGTACGGTTTAAAAATACCGCTGTCACGGCAACCAGAAGATATGCCCCATACACAAGAGGACTCTGCTGGAAGAAGATACTTCCGATCACCGGGATCTTGCTGAGTACCGGGATGGGCATGATCCCCATAGACACGCCCTGGATCAGTGTAGACGTATCAGAAAAGGAAAGCCGGTAAATAAAAGATGCCAGCGCCGGAGCAAAAATATTGATCGCCATACCATAAACGGTCTGTTCCGCGCAAAGGGTAATGGTGCAGAAAGCGTAGATCATATTGGTAGCAATACCGGAAAGAGCGCCTGCTAAAACTCCCGCCCAGGGACTTCCTGTTTCATATCCCACCAGAAAGCCCACCAAAGCACCAATGGCCATAATGCCGTCCAGACCGATATTGACCATTCCGGCACGCTCTGAATAGGTTTCCGCAAGAGCCACCAAGAGGATGGGCGTTGCCATGCGCACCGTTGAGAGCAGAAGCTCTGTGAGAAAATTCATTGTAAAAAATGATGCCATCAGCCCTGCGCCTCCTTTCTCTTTCCATGGTTTATAAGGAACTGCTTGATCGCCGGAAGTTTTAATAATGCGGTTCCGGCTACTGCAAAGATAATGACCAGAGCCTGAATGATATCCACCACAGAGCTTGGTACCTGCGTGGCTGTCTGCAAGGTACTTGCGCCCTTTCGCAGCACTGCGAAAATGCAGGCCACAATAGCCGTTCCCAATGGATTTAGCTGGGCGATCAGTGCAATTGCCACGCCATCGAAACCAAAGCCGGAGCCAAAACCGCTCATAAGCCGGAACTGTTTTCCATGAAGTTCTATGCTTCCTCCAAGTCCTGCAATAGCGCCTGAAGTGATAAAAGAAAACAGGATGTATTTATTAACGGGAAAACCATTGAAAAATGCCGCTGTTGCGTTCATTCCCACTGCCCGCAGCTTAAATCCTTTGGACGTATAAAAAATGAAATAGTATAAAACCGCTGCAAGCAAAAACGCCGCCAGAACACCCCAATGGGCTGGAAATCCTTTTGAAATACCGGCAATCTTCATACTGTCTGCCACTGCAACCGTCTGTGGAACACTGCCGTCACGCAAAAGGGTTGTATACACATATCCCATAAACAGCGTTGCCACATAGTTGAGCATGATGCTGACGATCATTTCATTTAAGCCTCTGGTGATCTTTAAAATACCAGGAATAGCGCCCCAGATGCCCCCTGCAACGGTTCCTGCAAGAAGGCTTACAAGAAGTCCGCCCATTCCTGCGTCACCCAGTTTTGCAGAGACAAAGATACTGGTAACTGCACCCATAATAAACTGCCCTTCACCGCCCAGGTTAAAAACGCCGCACTTATAGGCAAAGGCTGCTGCAAGTCCGGTAAAGATCAGCGGACATGCAATTACTAAAGTCTGCCCCATCTTACGTCCGCTTCCAAATGCTCCGGAAAACAGGTATCCATAAGCTTCCACCGGATTTTTCCCCAGACACAGGATAATGATCCCTCCTGCTATAAATGCGATCAGGATCGACAGAATGGGGATCAGGATCTTTGCCAGATTATCTTTTAATTTCATTTCCCTATTCCTCCTTTCCTGCCATTGCCAGGGATATTTCTTCTACCGGCGGATTTTCACCAGAATAAATTCCCATGACCTGGCCTTCAAACATAACCAGGATCCGGTCTGAAAGTTTTAGGACTTCATCAAAATCCGCACTGATCAATAAGATCCCACAGCCCTTGTCCCTTGCTTCGATCATGGTATCGTGTACATACTGGGACGCCCCAATATCCAGACCTCTGGTTGGATGGACCGCCACCAACAGCTCCGGATGATTTTCCATTTCCCGGGCTAAAATGATCTTCTGCTGATTGCCGCCGGATAAGTTTCTTGCTTCCTGCTCAATAGAAGCACAGCGGATATCATTCTTTTTCTGAAGTTCCAGGGCAAACTTCCGGATCGCTTTTTTCTTTAATAAAGCGCCGTGTGCATAGGAAAAACGAGGTTCTTCCGTGGCCTTTAAAACCAGATTTTCTTCTACTGTCATATTTCCTACCAGCCCCATTTTGTTCCGGTCCTCCGGAACATGGGACACGTTGGAAAGGATAAAGCCATTTGGCGCAAACTGGGCAACCTTGCGGGAATTTAAGTCTACTTCTCCGCCGTCCGGCGCAATAACGCCGGTTACCAGCTGGGCAAGCTGTGACTGTCCGTTGCCGTCTACTCCGGCCACTCCCAGGATTTCTCCCTTTCCTATGGAGAAGCTTACGTTATTTAAACCGCTGTGTTTATGGTCCTTCTGATAATCCACATGGAGCAGACGCAGCACATCTTCTCCCGGTTCTGTCACTTTTTTATAAGCACTGACTGTCATCTCATGGCCGATCATCAGATTTGCAAGCTGTGCCCCATCTGTGTCCTTTTTATCCACTGTAGTAATAGTCCGGCCGGCCCGAAGGATGGTTACCCGGTCACTGACCGCCATTACCTCACGCATTTTGTGGGAAATGAAAATAACGGATTTATTTTCTGCTGTCAGCCTTCCCATAATAGCGAAAAGTCCTTCTACTTCCTGGTCGGTCAGTGCCGCCGTGGGTTCATCCAGGATCAGCAGTTCCGCGCCACGGTAGAGCGCCTTCAATATTTCCACTCTCTGCTGCTCACCTACGGAGATCTCATTTACCTGTTTGTCCAGATCTACTTCCAGCCCATATTTTTGTGAAAGCTCCAGGATTTCCTTTTTCCGTTCTTCTTTTTTAATGAAAATGGAACTGTCCTTTTTCGTTCCAAGGATAATATTTTCAAATACTGTCATGGCATCCACCAGCATAAAATGCTGATGCACCATTCCGATCCCCAGTTTTACCGCTGTTTTTGGTGAATCGATCTTTACCTTTTTGCCTTTTAACCAGATCGTACCGGAAGTAGGCTGATACAGCCCGATGAGAATATTCATCAGGGTACTTTTTCCTGCACCATTTTCACCCAGAAGTGTATGGATTTCGCCTTCTTCAATAGACAGATTGATATCCTTATTGGCATAGACTGCACCAAACTGCTTGGTGATCCCTTCCATTCTTAAAAGCTCCGCCATATTCATCCCCCTCCTTTTCAATTTCAATGCTTATAAATAAAAAAAGGAAATGAACATGCTGAAAGAACATGTCTTTCAGCGATTCACTCCCTTGTAAATCCTATGACCTGTAAACTGACCTACATTATAAACAGACAGATTCCTGATGTCAATTATTCCCTCTTTTTCTTAATAAAATTATCCCATCATGGTTTTCATGGTTACCATGATGGGATAATTCTTTCATTTTTTCTGAATTTTCCTAAGATTCTATTGTATTTGTCTCTTCTGCCAGCTTTTTCCGCATTCTTTTATCTTCATACATTTTTTCATCTGCTTCACGGTACATTTTATCATAATCTACTGCGCCGTAAGCCATGCTGCTTCCCATAGAGAACCTCAGATCAACGGTAAGTCCGTCCCGCAGCCGGACCTTCTGTCCGCTCTGAAGCGCCTTCAGGGCTTCTATTTTCTGCACAAGCGCTTCTTTCCCATACTTATAATAGAACAATGTAAATTCATCACCGCCCTGACGGCAGAGAATGCTGTTTTCACCTGCTTCCTGTTTCAGCATTTCTGCAATCCTTTTAAGGTACTCATCACCATTTTCATGTCCGTAAGTGTCATTAACCATTTTCAGACCGTCAGCATCTACCATAACAGCAGCGCAGTAATATGGTTCCCTGCATTCTTCCAGTATTTTGGAAAGCCTGGTATCTCTGCCAGTCCGGTTAAACAGCCCCGTCAGCTGGTCATGATCTCTCTGGTATTCGATCTCCCTGCGCTTGCGGATCTCCTCTGTAACGTCCGTAATAACACCGAAGATCTCTTCGCCCTCCTGGATCTCTTCAATTTTTAAATATTTACCATTTCCTACAGCAAATATCTCATTTTCACCTGCAACCGGCTCTTTTTGCATGGTTCTAATATATTTCTTGAAATCTTCCCAGTCAGAAGGCAGCTTCCAGGCAGCTTCTGTGCCGGTCTTTAAGATCTGAAGAACATCACCTGTAAAACGGACTCTCTTCATTTGCCGGTTGTACTCATATACACCAATGTGCATATCCGTCTTTCCAAGCACATAGCTCATTTTCCTGTCATTGGCTAACAGGCTCTGAAGCATTTCATTAATATAACGGCTCAGTTCAAAAAATTCCCTGCTGCTGTGGACATCTATCTTGATGTTTAAGTCACCCATAGTTATCTTATGCAGCTTTCCATTTACTTCCCCGATCTTCTGGACTACCTCCCGGTCCAGATACCGGGTCACTGCCTTAAACAATGCCAGCGCAATGAGCATAAGACATACCGCCAGATACAGCATATTTAACGGTATGCGTTCATAAAGTGCCTTACTGGTCACTGCCACACCGATATAATTATCTGCTACCTTCTTAAATACGATATAGGAACGTTTTCCATTGATCATACCGGAAAAACCTTTTGTACTATGGATCTTTTCCGTATTTAAACCAATTTCCTTTATGTCCATTCCCACTAATTCTGTGTCCGTAGCACCTACGATCTTTTCTGTTTCTGCATTTACCGCAAAGTAGCTGGTATCCGGGTTGACACAAAGCTGGGAAAAAATATAAGGCAGTTCATTTTTTTCTGTTACTTTGGATACATTTACCGGTTCAATTCCCACTTCCACGATAAATTCCCCGGTGCTGTTCCACATAGCTGAATACTGCATCAGCTTATGTTCTGCTGTATTCGGCTCAATATCCTGGACCATTTTCATGGATTTGTCCTTAAGCATAGGCTTAAAATAATTCATCTGCTTCCCAGAGTCAAAGCTATAACCATAATACTGGGGATGAGTTCCAGAAATGATCTCTCCTGCTGCATCAATAATGTGGATCTCATCTACTTCCATAAATTCTGCGATCTTACACAGTTCATACAGATCATTTCCCACCCCGGTGTTCTTCTCCAGAATATAGGCAATGGCCTCTGTATTATGAAGACATTTCGCAGCATATTCCTGGCGCAGCCTGGTAAGTTCCTTCTGATTCTCCTCCAGCATCTTATCCATCTGCTCAAAGATCTTATCCGCCGTCCCCTGCGCCCGGCTCTGCTCATTTGCTATATTCAATGCCATAATGCTAATAAGGATCACACTTACCAGCGCAAATGTGACCTTATACATGTAACTCCATATGGATTTCTTTAAAGTACGCACAACTTCTCCTTACTGCTATATGCACACCTACGCCGTGTACATATACTTGCATCTTCCCCGCTTTTGAGAAAGATTATCACGCCTTCGGTTACAAGAATTATAGCAACTTTAGAGAAGTTAGGCAAGTTTTCATCGGTTTTAATTGGCTGAATTTTCAATCTGGCTTATGATTTATCCCGTCATTTTCTTTAAATACTCCAACATTATCCCCGACACCACGGAATTGGCTGTCTTTGAAAATGCCAGTCCCAGGGTCCGGTGTGAAGCTGGTTCTAAGGGCCTGGATTCTACATCGTCTCTGGCAAAGGCTTTTAGTACCATTTTCTGGGAAATGGTGACGCCTAATCCGCTTTTTACAAAGGCCATGATCAGTGTATCGTCCCGGAAGCTGTAGGTGATCTTCGGCTTTACGGAACATTTTGCTAATAAATGCTGGATATCATTGTCGCAGCCAGGTGTTTCTATAATTAAGGGATACGAAAACAGTTCTGACACTGTGACCCGTTCTTTTTCTGTAAGTGGATGCCCCTTAGGCATCACTGCACACAGCGGGTCATCCATCAGTGGATAAAATTTCAGGTCGTCTGCCACAATAGATGACAGGAAACCGCAGTCCACCTGTCCGTGGATGATCCAGTCACGGATCTCATCGTAATTGCCGTCAAAGATCTCTACCTGCACCTTTGGATAATGCTCTTTGAAGAAATGGATCACTCCCGGTATCCACAACGCTGTAATACTGGAAAAGCTTCCTACCCGCAGCTTTCCTTCGATCTTATGATTAATATTAAAGGCCGCCTGGCGCAGCTTTGCCTTCTGGTTTACCATTTCCTGAATATAAGGAATCAGTCTGGCTCCGTTGTCTGTAAGTATGACTCCCTTTTTTACTCTGGCAAACAGCCGTACTTCCAGTTCTTCTTCCAGTCCAGCCATCATCTGGCTGATGCCGGACTGCGTGTAATTTAATGCCTCTGCCGCCCCGGAAAAGCTGCCGGTCTCACACACCTTTAAAAATATCTCATATCTGTCTTTCTGTTCTTTCATAAATTTATCTATAGCCCCATATCCATTACAAAAAATTATATATAGTCATAAAAACATTTGTTTTACTGATATTATAACATGTGCTATTCTGGTATGACAAGCAAGTTCAGCTATAGATAATTTTAGGGGGATTCTTTTTCATGAATAAGAAGAAAAGTAATTTTTCCGGCCAGTTAGGTTTTGTTTTAGCTGCTGCCGGCAGTGCCGTAGGCGTGGGAAACCTGTGGCGTTTTCCGTATCTGGCTGCAAAGGACGGCGGAGGACTGTTCTTAGTCATTTATCTGGCACTGGTTTTAACATTTGGATTCACACTGCTGGCATCTGACATTGCCATTGGCCGCAGAACAAAAGAAAGCGCCATCGGTGCTTATACCCAGATGTCGCCTAAATGGAAATTTTTAGGAGTTTTAACCTTTCTTGTTCCAGTCCTGATCATGACCTACTATGCTGTTATCGGCGGCTGGGTCACAAAATACGCAGTTGTCTATCTCACCGGACAGACTGCCGCTGCAGCCCAGGACAATTATTTTACCTCATTTATCACTTCACCTGTATCACCTGTCCTGTTTGCCCTTTTATTTATGGGCGTAACAGCGTTTATTGTATACAATGGTGTGGAAGGCGGTATTGAACGTGTTTCCCGTTGCATGATGCCCATACTTCTGGTTCTGGTGGTTGTGATCGCAGGCTATTCCCTGACACTGCACCATGTTGACGAAAGCGGACAGATGCGTACCGGTATGGACGGCCTTCTTTATTATATAACCCCTCATTTTGAGGGACTGACCTTTAGCCGCTTCCTTCAGATCTTACTTGATGCCATGAGCCAGCTGTTCTTTTCCTTAAGTGTTTCCATGGGTATCATGATCACCTATGGCTCTTATGTGAAACCGGAAGTTAACTTAAATAAAGCTGTTAATCAGATTGAGATCTTCGACACAGGCGTTGCCCTTTTAGCAGGCGCCATGATCATCCCGGCAGTTTTTGTTTTCTCCGGCACCGACGGAATGAGCGCAGGTCCAAGTTTAATGTTCATTTCCCTTCCTAAGGTATTTGCCGCCATGGGAAAAGCAGGTACCTTTGTTGGTCTTTTGTTCTTTGTAACAACTATTTTCGCTACTCTTACGTCCTGTATCTCTGTGCTGGAATCTATCACTGCCAACTGCATGGAGATCTTCCACACAGGCCGCAAGAAAACAGTCCTTGTGCTGACTGTGATCTACCTGGCTGCCTCTGCTGTTATTGCCCTTGGCTACAGTATCTTCTATATTGAAGTAAAACTGCCAAACGGCTCTGTGGGACAGTTATTAGACATCATGGACTATATCAGCAACAGCGTTATGATGCCGTTTATCGCACTGCTCTCTGCCTTTCTGATCGGCTGGATCAAAACACCGGACTATGTGATCGAAGAAATGGAAAGCACCGGCGATACTTTCCGCCGTAAAAAGCTGTACCGCGTCATGATCCGCTATGTGGTCCCGGTTATGATGTTTGTACTGTTTTTACAGTCTACAGGAATACTCTGACAACCGCCTGCGTCAGCAGGCAGTGGATCACAAGTTTACAAAGCAAACGGACGCGTCAGCCGGCGCGTCCATTTTTTGTTCTCTGTTTTATTTTACAGCACCCATTCCTCCAGGAAATGAGCTGCCCCGTCCTCTTCATTATGCCCGGCCACAAATTTCGCAGCCTGTTTTACATCATCTTCTGCGTTTTCCATTGCTACGGAGATGCCTGCAGCCTGAAGCATGGAAATATCGTTTTCGTTATCCCCAATAGCCAGAACATTTTCCATACTTATCCCCAATTTTTTACAAAGTGTACACAGTGCATTTCCCTTTGAGGCATCCACAGAGTTTAATTCTATGATCCCATCTCCGGTGCGCAAAAATACGATACCCGGTATGGGGCTTCCTTTTTCCAGAAGTTCCTGTGCCAGTCCATCTTTTAAGACAAAAGCACCCATTTTCATCACTTTTACTCCACTGGTCCTTAAAAACTCTCCCAGATCTTTTACATTTCCTTCGCTGAACCTGATATAAGGATATTTCTCAGAAAGCCCTGTTTTCTCCCAGCCTTCTGCCCTGAAAGTACCTCTGTCTGTATGGGCATATACAGCCACTGGGAATTGTTCCAGATAAGCAATGGCTTCCACTGCTTTTTCTGTGGAGATTCCTGTTTCACAGATGCTTTTTTCCTCCGGTACATCCATAAGCATGGCACCATTGGAGCAGATAGCATACTGAATGCCGTCTACATTATTTAATACTGCTTCTTTCATTCCTCCGATGGGTCTTCCGGAGGCAGGTACCAGGATCACGCCTTTTTTTACGATCCTTCTTAAAACATCTAATGTATAATCTGATATGCTCTTGTCATCATGAAGAAGAGTTCCGTCCATATCTACGGCTGCCAGCCGGATAGTTGTTTTTTCACTATGCATATTGATTCCTCCTATAAATAATGTTCTCCCAAAATCTTTCTGTGCCTGATCTTGATCCTGACATCTGATTTTAAGTATAGCACATATTTCCCCCATAAAAGTGTCAATCCTAGTGTCGAACCCTATTCCCCCGCTCTGGACATCTCCCCATTTTTCTCCCCGCTACTGCCGAAACCCTTTTCAAACTGGCGAAATCATTCAAAACATCTTTCTTTTCAGACTATTTTTTGTATAATTACACTTGTGATCAGGTAGACATAAAACACGCGCGAAAAGAATTAAAGTTAAATCAACAAACAGGAGAATCATGTACATGCTCAGCACAAAAGAAGAACTCTATCTTTACCTGGAAAAAATAAGCCGGGGCTATGCCCTGAAAGATCTGAAATATTTTACGGCGAACCATATCAGCGAATCACTGAATATTTCCCGTAATCTGGCCAGTCAGTATCTGAACGAGCTGGTAAAAGAAGAGCGGGCTATTAAGGTCAACTCCCGTCCTGTTTATTTCTTCCATAAGAAAAATGTTGAACGTGAGGCCCAGGTTGCCCTGGAAACCTGCGTATTCTCCGGTATGGACGATTTTCAGCGGAAATGCCGAAGCGATGAAAATAAAAGAGATTTTCAGAAAGCTATCGGTTATTACCTGAGTTTAAGTTCCTGCATAGAGCAGTGTAAAGCAGCTGTTAAATACCCGCCAAATGGTCTTCCGGCCTTGTTTAACGGAGCCGGCGGAACAGGAAAGTCTTTTCTTTCCAGGCTGATGTATGAATATGCTGTAAATGAACGGGTAATTGGAACTGCAGGCGCAGCTTCTCTCCCGCCTTACATCACAGTAGACTGCTCCGAATATGCCCAGAATGAAGAAAAATTTGCTATTTCCCTTTGCGGCAGCGAAGACGGAAAAGGCTGGCTTGCAAAGGCAAACGGCGGCATCCTTTTCTTTGATGAAATTG